>Ga0209102_1000299_pt1 | contig 33675 bp, 31 predicted proteins | sample ConPoolayeHmetaG_FD_185483 | JGI IMG/M metagenome (GOLD analysis project Ga0209102, IMG submission 185483) | Hot spring microbial mat communities from California, USA to study Microbial Dark Matter (Phase II) - Cone Pool mat layer H metaG... ...
GGTGGTGGAGGTGCTGGCTAATGCCCGCCGGAGATGTGTCGTAGAGCTACTATTCAGGACGGGAAAATAACCCCAGCCAGGCTTTATAGGCAGCCCTCTGGCTTCCACCCCTTTTAATCAATGCTATCTGGTCATTTTCGTCAAGCGCGGATAGCCAGGGCCAGCCCAGAAGGTGGAGCTTAACACCCTGTTTGACCGTGAGGCGTTGACTTAACTGGGCTATAAAATCAGCCTGACCTTGCTCCCCTCCGAAGGCATCCAGTGCTGCCCAAGCCACTTCAGTGAACCCAAAGGGTTTGCCGGGCATATAGTTTAAGGCTCTGACATAATAGTCATCCGGGATGGCATCGGGACTCTTTGTGCCTTTCACCGCATAGGGATAACTGGTAAATACCAGAATGTCCATTTTGCTAGCATCGAACATTTTAAGGACGGTAAGGTCCGCCTCTCGGTTTTCAGGGACTATTTCCCGTGCAAAAATGCAAAATACGGTCGTCTGGGGTGATAGTTTTTTGACTGCATCATAGGTCTCGTTGTACAGGCTCACATAGTTCTGAAAACCGTTAGAGTCGCCCTCCTTAGCTCCGTAACGCTCGTACCACCGATTTACTTCATTGCCCAGTGATAAGTATCTAGGTTTAGCGGCTCGGACCACATCAAGCGCTGCCTGCTTGTATGCCCTGCGCCACTCAGGTGTATTTAGCGTGGCTCCCTGTATGTTAGGAGGTGCCACTAAAGTCATCCCGGCGCCAATGAATGACAAATTAATGATGGGGAACATGCCATTCTCACGGATATATTGTCCCACGAATGTTTGTCCCCAGCTCCCCGATAGCTCTTGCGCCAGCGCGTAGAAAGGGGTAGGACGACCCCAGACGGGGGCAAACTCGGCAATTTGTGAAGCTTGCCGGTAAGCTTCGGCGAAGCTCTGTCCCTGTGCTGGTGTGGGCAAAAGTCCCATGTAGAAACCCCTTGGCGGCAGTTTCGGTGAGTCTGTCGGCGTGGCCGCCTGTTCGCTTACCGCTGGCGGTGCCGTCTGTGATGGCTTGGGGGGAGGTGTCTTCTGCTGGCAAGCAGTTACAGCCAGCATGAGCACCATTGCAATTGAGATAAAAGCGACTCTAAACTTGCTAGCCATTATTCCTCCTCTTTACCGCGTGTGCGGATGTCATGTTTATGGACTAGATTACCGTAAAGGATAGCACATTATTTAAGACCTGACAGCAGCATGCGTTAGCCTCCATTCTAACAATGGTCTCATCCGTCAGAGGGAGTTTGAAAAGGCATGTTTTCGCAAAATAGTGTGGACAGCGGCATTGTCTTCCCTTGCAGTTGTAGCTAGAATTGGGGCGTGAAAGAAAGTGGCACATACGCTTTGGTGATCGCTCTGGATGCCGGTCTTAGTTTACGGGTGGGCAAGCTGGGAGTATATAGCCTTCAGCCCGGGTACTATGTTTATGTGGGGAGTGCTCTGGGCGGGCTGTCGGGCAGGGTGAGACGCCATTTGAGGTTGGAAAAGAGGCTCCATTGGCATGTAGACTATCTTCTACAAGAGGCTTCAGTAGCCCAGGTATGGTACGCTTTAGGTCAGGACAAACTTGAGTGTGTCTGGAATGTGATAGTGAAAGACCTCCCCGGTGCAGAGTCATCCATACCGGGATTTGGTGCCTCTGATTGCGAATGTTCATCTCACCTTACCTATTTTCCGGCTGCCCCACCATTCGAGCTATTTGCGGAAAAGTTGAGCCAAAGCGGGTTCCCGCAGGTTCATAAAATTGAGCTAATGAGTGGACTAATGCCAGCCGATGCTTTTTGTTCTGTCTTGGTAAAACTGGAGCCATATGCTCCGCCCGGCGGTTTTACTCACCAGTAAATTACGGAGGACTTCACCACTCCCAGGCGCCCGAAGAAGATTTTCGTTTTTATTGAGCTTTTACTGTAGCCTAAATAGAAGCTGTAGTCGGTAGATTCGGCGTCCAGAAGGGGCACAGTCCCATATTGCTTTCCTTTGACGACATAGGCTACACGGTCTTGCCCTCTAGGATATACCAGCTTGCAAAACCATTCTTCGAATGTAGCCGGGCTGCTTCTGGTGCCGGTGCAGTCGATATACACCAATCCCCAGTCGGTAGTCTCGAAGGCGTTGAGCGCATGGGGTGCTGACCCGTCTTCGAACTGCACGATTACTACAGCAGACCTGATCCCGGCCTGTTCTGCATTGTTGTGTAGAGTCTCGGCAAAATACCCGCACATTTGAATACCTGGTATGTACCAACCACTATCGGTCTCGTCTGACAGAAGAAAATCCTTTAATGTCTTGAAGTCGACATTGATAGCAGCGGGATTATTGATGAGGCGGATATATTCTCCTGGGCTCTTCACATACGGCGGGCTGCCAGAATACTGAGAGTCGGGCTGTGCGGTGACGTATGGCTCCCCTGTTGTGGTCTCTACCTGTTCATGTGACTCATACCCGACTGGAACCAGCGTAGTGGCAAGGGAAGACCGATATGTCAGGTACCCTAAAAAAGTCGTTATGAGCAGGAGCAGGACGATTGCTGTAGCCACTAAGTCTATGCGCCGGTGCTTGGGCGTGGGTGGGGGAGTAAGTGCCTGTGGAAAGGTCGGGTTTGCTCTGGGCTTGGCTGACCAGCTCAGATATGTGCCGCACTTGGGGCAGAATTTGAAAGACACATCTACGAAGTTATTACAGTGTGTGCAGGTGTAGTAGAATCGCTGACCACAGCCTCCACAGTATTGGGAACCAACCTGGTTACGCGCACCGCAGTACGGGCACTGAAACAACTGTCCCATCTAAGCACACCTTAAGCAACCTTACTTACCAATCTCATTCCATTATATCAGCTTTCAATATATTCATACCTCATCCTGTTAAATCCGATACTTCATCTAGCATACTGTACTAGCTCCGCGCGAAGTGTGATGATGGAGCACCGTTTCGTTCAGCCGTTGATGGTGGTAGATTTAGAACTTGAGTTGATGGTATAGTACCTTTGTGACCCGTGTCTATGCTGCGCTGGCGGTAGGGGTTATAGCCGTTTCCTTTGCCGCTATCTTCATCCGAATTGCCCAGGCACCCCCTCTGGTTATTGCGACTTATCGGATGTGTCTTGCCTCCCTCATTCTACTACCTGTGGCATGGGCGCGTTCACGAGAGGAGTTGTCCAGTCTCTCTAAGGGTGAAGTATTCACTGCCCTGCTTTCAGGCATCTTCCTGGCACTCCACTTCGGCGTGTGGATAGCTTCGCTGAGTTATACATCGGTGGCGACCTCTGTCGTGCTGGTCACCATCAATCCCATTTTTGTGGCTATAGCCTCCCGGTTGCTCTTTGGCGAGCCGCTACAGCGAAGGGCAATCCTCGGCGTTCTCATCTGCCTTGGTGGCGGTATGATTGTAGCCTATGCTAACTGGAGGGCAGGCATCACCCCTCTTTTCGGTGGCTTGCTGGCGCTACTGGGTGCGCTGGCTATGGCTGGCTATCTGCTTATCGGGCGGCGATTGCGGCAAAAGGTGGGGTTGCTCAGCTACGCATGTCTTGTTTATAGTTCAGCCGGGCTGTTCTTATTGCTAGCTACTCTGGCTCTGGGCTATCCCCTGTTCGGGTATACGGCGGGCACTTATGCCATGCTGGTACTGCTGGCGCTGGTGCCGCAGCTATTGGGGCACTCTTTGCTCAACTGGTCACTCCGCTTCGTGTCTGCCACCCTAGTGACCATAGCCATCCTTGGCGAGCCAGTGGGGGCAACTGTCTGGGCATGGTTGATTTTGGGTGAAGCGCCGAACCCTATAGAAGTAGCCGGTGGGATTCTCATTTTAGCGGGTATATTCGTGGCTCTCCATAGACGGGATGCACCGGTGCTATGATGTCAGTGGTCGGACTGGCACTCTTCTCAGGACTACGGGATGATATCCATGCCTTTCCAGGCATCGAGTTCCTCGCGACCGGGGTCGTACTCCAGACGGCATGGCACATCCAGTATCATGGTCGCCCGTTTTTCCAGCGTGTACGGCTCCCACTCCGGGATTCCCGGATGACTGGGGTTACCGATGTGTGCGAAAGCGAGCCAGGCACCGCTCACGGAATCAACCAGCTGGGGCTTATCAGGTCGGTCGCCGGTTAACGGCATAACTTCTGTGGTGTCGAACACAAACGGGATCTCGAGGGCGTGGCAAGCCTTGAAAAGGTAACCTTTGTAGTCCGACTCCCAGGTGAACAGGTACATAAATGCCGGGGCTTTGCCCGCCGCCATTTTACTCTCGACTAACCTGATACAACCCAGACGACGGTCTTCGCTCAGGATACCGATGTAGAGGTCCCAGGGTGTAGCATTGGGGCGGGTCTTTCGATATGTGTTTAATATGCTCTGGTACTTATCACCAAGCCTGGCTCTCAACCGTTCTACCAGTTCCTCTTCGGTGAGCCGGCGTCGTCTGGGGTCTCTGGCGACCATCAGCGCCATTTCATCTTTATTGGTGCCGATAATAATGGGCACGTCGTTGAGGTGAGGTGATGCTTGCGGGACAAATGGGTGTGCCGGGAGGTAACGACCGTCCACAACAGGCGTGAAACTCATTATGCTACCAGGTGCCGCAATCTCGGGGCGGAACTGAGTCTGAGGTGGCATGGACATCACCGCTTCAAGCAGTTGCTGTGGTGGTATATTCTGCAGTTTTTTAATTTCATTTTTCTTGATTTCCAGTTTTTGCAGCAAACTTTCTGCCACCTTTGTAGCGGTGGTTCTTGGCATACCGCGCAGGGCTGGGCTGCTCTGGATAATTCCTTTGTGGAACAGTCCTTTAGCCGAGGGCATGGTCAGTAGCAGGCTTACCTTTCTACCGCCACCCGATTCGCCGAAAATAGTCACATTGTTGGGGTCACCGCCGAACGCCTCTATATTATCGCGGACCCACTGTAAAGCGAGTACTATATCCAGCATACCCGCCATGCCCGAGCCGGCGAATTCCTCGCCAGCGATGTCCTCGAGGTGCAGAAACCCGAAGACATTCAAGCGGTGGTTGATGGTGAGTACCACTACATCGCCACGTTTGGCAAGGTTGGTACCGTTGTACAGTGGAGAGGAGCCGGAACCGGCTGCAAAGCCGCCGCCGTGTAGCCACACCATTACCGGGCGTTTCTTGTTGTCTCCAATACCTGGCGTCCACACGTTGAGCACCAGGCAGTCTTCGCCCTGGACCGAGGCTTGAGCGTCGGTGAGCATCAGGTCTTCGGCGGTCATGGTCCGTTGTGGACAGCTCGGTCCGAATTGAAGGGCACCGCGCACGCCAGCCCAGGGTGCCGGCGGCACCGGGGGCAGGAAGCGGCGCTCGCCGCTGGTGGAGGCGCCGTAAGGGATACCTTTGAAGACGAAGACGCCTTTTTCTTTGGCGCCCCGTACTTTCCCTGCGGTTGTGTTGACAATTACATCGCTCATCTTGCTACTCCTTTCTCATAGTTGTATCCAGCGGCGTATGGGCATACCTTCCCAGGCAGCGAGCTCTTCACGCGCCGGGTCATACTCCAGGCGGCATGGCACATCGAATATCATGGTCGCCCGTTTTTCCAGAGTATAAGGCTCCCAGTCCGGGATACCCGGGTGATTGGGGTTACCGCTGCGGGCAAAGGCGGTCCAGGCTTCGCTCATTGCCGCTGCTAGCTGATATTTGTCAGGTCTTTCACCGGTAAAAGGCACGTCATCGGTGTTATCGAAAACAAAGGGAATCTCGGTACCGTGTCCTGCTTTTAATAGTCCGCCCAGGAAATCGGAAACATAAGTGAATAGATACAGGTAAACGGGGGCTGTCCCACCTTGCAGTTTCCGCTCTGCAAGCCGTATCGTTGCCCGGCGGAAAAATTCACTGTTGAGACCTATATACAAGTCCCAGGGGGTGTCATCGGGTCGCGTCTTCTTATAAACGCCAAGTACATAGTCCAGCTTGTCGCCCAGCAAAGGCGCCAATCTATCACGCAACTCCGCTTCTGTCAGCCTGCGGCGCCGCGGGTCTGCAGCCACATAGACGGCATTCTCGTCCCGGGTACTGCCGATGACCAGAGGGATATCCGCTGCTGTCGGTGCAGCTACAGGGTCGAACGGATGGGCGGGTAAGTAATGCCCATCTACTACCGGCTGCAGTCGCATCAAGTCGTTAAACACTCTGCCTATGAAACTCATCCTGGGTCTTTCCGATACATTGTCCGCTGCCAATAATAATTGCTGTGCCGGCATTTGCTGAAGTTTATGTATTTCGTTCTTTTTAATGCCAAGCTTCGCCAGCAAACGTTGGGCATAGTCTGTAGCATCTTTAGGCTCGACACCGCGAACGGCGGGTCCGCTCTGAATAATAGCACGATGGAACAAGTTCTTTGCCACAGGCATCGCCATCAAAAAGCTCACTTTGGCGCCGCCGCCTGATTGCCCGAATATCGTCACATTATCGGGATCGCCACCGAAGAAACGGATATTGTCCCTGATCCAGGTTAAAGCAAGAACGATGTCCAGTTCGCCAGCGACGCCCGACCCTTTAAACTCCTCACCGGCTATTTCGTCAAGGTAGAGATAACCAAAGACATTCAGGCGGTGATTTACCGAAACGACTACGATATCGCCGCGTCTTGATAGGTTAGCGCCATTATACATGGTCTCTGAAGAAGCACCGGCATAGTGACCGCGTCCGTGCAGCCATACCATCACCGGGCGTTTGCCACCGTCATTGATTCCCGGTGTCCAGATATTCAGGGTGAGGCAATTCTCGCTCTGCGGCAGGTACCTGATATGTCCCTGCCCGCGGACGTATCTAAAGTCCCGGGACTCATCGACAAGCAGTCCTGTCTGATAACAGATAGGACCAAAATCGCCGGCGTATCTAATGCCGCTCCAGGGCTTAACGGGCTGCGGCGGTAAGAACCGCCTATCACCGCCCGTGGGGGCACCGTAGGGGATACCCTTAAAGGACAGGACACCGCGTTCCCTCATTCCGCAGACTTTTCCCGCTGTAGTTTCGGCGATGATTTCCTCCATGTTGCTCCTTTGCTGAAGAATTTCGCCGCGGCGTGCGTGGTGCTGGAAAATAATATATTGGCTACCTGTTATTGTCAAGCTAAATTCCGGCTTTAGGCATGGCATCTGCGCATGCGCGATGCGACTTATGCAAAAGTCGCCTAGACCATAAGCGGTTTGACAAATATTGAGTATAAAATGGACAATGGTGGCGCTTAAGCAAATGACTTTTCCCGTGGAAGGGGCAAGGATGAACCGTCTCAGGAGGACCCTGGAAGAGGTACGAAGGAACCCACAGCTTGCCCGAAAGCAATTACACGGTCCATCTCCTATGGGGTCCTTGTCAAAGTATATATTTGAAAGCCAAACGGTGCCGGTCACTGACGAAATTCGGGAACTAGCCAAACGACACATTCTGGACACCCTGGCATCTATTGTAGCCTGCTCGAGATTAAAGCCAGCACAGCTTGCCCGAGATTTTGCCTTGTTTAACAGTGGACAGACCAGCACTGCGCACTTGCTTGGCACCAACTTGAAAACATCTTTATTAGACGCAATATTTGCTAATGCTCTGACCGCCCACGCAGCGGAGATCAACGATTTTTGTCCCTCGGCGTTTGTACAACCCGGGCCTGCTGTTGTTGCCACGGTAATGGGCATTGGTGAGGTCTTAGCTTGTCCTGGTGAGCAATTAATGAGAGCGGTCATCGTCGGGTATGAGATTTCGTGTCGCTTACCCAAAGCCCTCGGTATCCGCAATCTACAAGATTTCGGGCTATCATCACATGGAATCGGGCCGACCTTTGGCTCTGCAGCGGCGGCTGCTTCACTTCTAAGGATTCCTCAGGACAGGATTGGAGAAGTGTTTGCGTACTGTGTGCAGCAGGCGTCTGGATCGTACCAGTGGTTACGCGATGTTGACCATCTGGAGAAAGCCTTCCTGTTCGGTGGAATGCCAGCCAGAAATGGCACCTACGCTGCATTACTCGTCCATCATGGGTTTACCGGTGTCAGGGACCCCTTCGAGGGAAGTCCGGGATGGCTGTTAAGCTGCGTGTTCCTTGGACCGGAATCGGACTTAGATAAGGAGAAGTTGGTATATAAGCTTGGTGAGCAATTCGAACTTCCGCAGGTGGGGTACAAACGCTACCCCGTCGGTGGTCCTCTTCAAGCCGGGGTGGAAGGTCTGCTGACGCTCATTAAGACCGTGGACCGGGATGATATCGTGAAGGTGAATATAAAGATGCCCGGGGAAAGGCTGAGCTCATTCTCTGATAACGAAATGCCTGCTCTGAACTTAAGATACCTGGCTGCCGTCATTCTGGAGGACGGGGAGTTGACCTTCGAGATGGCTGCATCTCGCGAACGGATGAAAACCGATTCCATCAGGCAGAAAATGGAAATCGTCACCTTGACCCATGACCCGGCACAGGAGAGGCAGCCGAGAGTAGAATCGGCACTTGTGGAAGTGACATTGCGAAGCGCTGAGACGAAGCAGATTTTTATTGAGCACGTACTGGGCTTTCCTGACCGTCCCATGAGCCGTGAGGACGTTCACTGCAAGGCGATGGACTTACTGGTGCCGGTTCTTGGAATTGAGCAGTCCGAAAGTCTGGCAGACATGGTATGGGGTCTGGAGAAAGTTGACGATATACGCAGGCTCATCCCTCTACTAGTTCCCCCAAAGTGACCGGAAAGCATTTTACCGCTTTCACAATTTGCGTTGGCAAAAAGACGGATGTCTGTTGACGCCTTAGCCGAACAGCGGTTATAGTTGCGGTAAGTAATGGGAAAGCGAGCAAGGAGGTCAAGTATGAGTACAGAGATGGATAGACATGTTAATTGTGCCAAATGTCCGCGACCGGTGTGCAATAGCATTGCCTGGCAGGAAGGGCCTGACAATTGTCCCGCCAAGCTATTGGCGGATATTATAAAGAAAGCCACCGAAAGGTGTCTGAGCGACGAGTGGCGTGAGTTTGCTATTAAAGCTTCCAAGCAGGAAGGCGCGGGCTATATGCGACTACCACATGTGCCGAATAGCCCATCCCCGGTTAAAAGCAGGGTGGAGGAGATAATGGAGTTTGCCCGGCGGATGGGCTACAGGCGGCTGGGGGTTGCCTATTGCAGTGGAGTCCAGTTCGAAGCCAGTCTGCTGGTGCCCATTTTGGAGAACAGAGGGTTCGAGGTTATATCGGTAGCCTGCAAATGCGGCTCTGTGCCAAAGGAAGAGCTGGGGCTTGCTGATTGGGAGAAGGTATGGCCTGGAAGGTTTGAGGCAATGTGTCATCCTATAGCTCAAGCGGAAATACTCAATAGTTACAATACCGACCTTAATATTATGTTGTGCTTGTGTGTGGGACATGATTCGCTTTTCTTGAAGCATAGCAAAGCGCCTTGCACGGTCCTTGCTGCTAAGGACAGGGTCTTTGGGCATGCACCGCTGATGGCACTGTATCAGGCAAGGTCATATCACCGTCGGGTGATGGCAAAGGAAAGCATGCCGGACGCGGCTAAAGAAGCCGAAAGGCAGATGCTTGAAAGAAGCTGAAAACAGGGCTGTCTGGGGCAGTGGTGGTGCGCTATAATGGTGGAAAGCGGTCTACCTGCAGCATTCTTCGTGTGCGCTGTGAGGTGTGAAAAGTGGTAAGATTGACTTTCTATGGTGGGATAAATGAGATCGGCGGGAATAAGATATTGCTGGAGGACGGGGAGCGGAGGCTGCTTCTGGACTTCGGCTTCCCATATAAGCGGTACAAGTGGTTCTATGAGGAGTACCTGAAGCCGCGCCCCGGCGCCGGACTGCTCGACCTGCTGGCGCTGGGGCTGCTGCCACTGCTGGAAGGGCTTTACCGCGAGGATCTGGCAATGCCTGTGCCCTGGGAGAATTTCCGGGGTAGGGAGGGCTACAGGAGGCTGGAAGAGATAGACGGTGTGCTCCTTTCCCACGCGCACCTCGACCATTCAGGGCATATAGCGCTGCTGAGGGAAGATATACCCGTCTATTCCACGGCGATGACCGCCTTCATCAGCAAGGCGATGCAGGACTCCGGCAAGGCTGACTTCGACCAGGAGGTGTGCTATTTTGTGCCCAAAAAGCTGGCACGCCCCACCGACTGGAAGCAGGAGGCGTGCATCGCCGACGAGAAGGCGGAAAAGGTGCAGAGGCAGTTCTGCATCGGCGATGTGAGCCCCGGCTCGCTGGGCGAGGAGGCAGGGCAGTTCTGGGGCTGGGGCTTCTATGAGAAGACACCGAAGCAGAAGGCGATGTGCTCACAACCGCTCAAGGACTGCGGCTGCAGCCAGTTCAGGCTGCGGTGTTTTCCCGTTGACCATTCCATCCTCGGTGCCTGCGCTTGGGGCGTGGAGACAAGCGCCGGCTGGATAGTCTATAGCGGCGACCTGCGCCTCCACGGTAAGCGCGGCGAGATGACCAGAAGGTTTATCGAGGAGGCAGCAGCACTGAAGCCGACCGCACTGATAATCGAGGGCACCAATGTGAAGAAGGACGAGAATGTGCCGGAGAGCGATGTTTATGAGAACGCCTGCCGCGCAGTGAAAAACGCCACCGGACTGGCGATCGCCGATTTTTCGCCGCGAGATGTGGACAGGTTACTTACTTTTTTGCAGATAGCCAGAGATACCGGGCGGAAGCTGGTGATATTTCCCAAGGACGCCTACCTGCTGAAGACGGTGCGCCTGCTGGAGCCGGAGATACCGGATGTGGCTACGGATGAGAACATCGTCATCTACGAGGAGACCATCGGCACCAGGGCGCCGGGGCGCGTGTGGATGAAGGAGATGAGCAGGGAGTACAGCCATAAGGTGGTGGTGGCGGATGATGTGAGAAATAATCAGGGCGATTTCATCCTGTGCTTCAGCTTTTTCGACTTAAACGAGCTTCCCAGTCTGCGTCCCAGGGCGGGTAGTCTCTACATCTATAGCTCCAGCGAACCGCACGATGAGGAGCAAGAGAGAGATTTCTGGCGGCTGGGGCACTGGCTGGAGTATTTTGGCATCAAGGGCTTCGGTCTGCCCGTGGAGCGGGGCGGGAAATGGGAGATACCGGAGGAGGAGAAAGGACTGCATGCCTCGGGGCATGCCTGCGGTCCGGACCTGCTGGAAATAGTCTCCAGCATCAGTCCGAAGTACCTTGTGCCTGTCCATAGCGAACACCCCACTTACTACAGCGGCTATCTCAAAAGGAGCCAGATTAAGGTTATCCTGCCCAGCCCCGGCAGGACTATAGAGCTGTAGATAGCGGCGTTTACGCCAGCTTTATATCCGCCGAGTTCGCTATTTCTTTCATGAACTGAAGCAGTATCTGGCTACGCAGTTCATTGCGCCCTTTGAGCGGGGTGACGAACTTGCCCTTGATCCACACCTGTTTCGGTTCAACAAAGATGAGCACGCGGGGTCCGTTGAGGGCTTCATCGAGAAATCTGGGATAGTCGTTCTGGAACATCTTGCCGGCTTCAGCGATGTGGGCTTCATCCTGTTTCTTGAGGATGTCTTCCAGAATCCTGCAGGCTTTTTCTATGTTGCTATCGGTGGTCAACGGGATGCGCACCTCGTCGAACATATAGTCTGAGACGATGGCGGTGTACTGTACTGAGTAGTCTTTGGAGTAGTTGAGCACCGGCTGGTCGAGTACTATCAAGTTCGGGACATAGAACAACCGCCCGGTGAGTTCGCCGCCAAGCTTCTCGTCTTCCCCTACCTCCTCAAGCGTGGTGTGAAGGAGACCGATTTGTCGCACGTCACCCTTGATGTTGCCGATACGGATGCGGTCGCCAACATCGTAAATTCTGCTAAATGTGATGACAAAGAAGGCGAAGAAGCTGGCAATATATTTTTGTAGTGCCAGAGCCAGGGCTACGGCGATGATGGGCACGTAGATGGCTATCTGCGGTACATGGATGGCGGCGAGAACGGTGATAACTATCAACGCTATGGTGAAGACGATGGTGAGGAGGAGCATCACCGTTCTGGTACGCCTCATTCGTTCTACGATTTTGCTCGCAGAGGGGATGGGAGGAGTATACTGGTTGAAAGTCTGATTTAGCTTCATGTGCGTCCTGTTATCAGTCCATTGAAAGTGCGAGGCGGAGGTAAAGTCTGGCTGCCTGTACCACTTGTTCAAATTGGACTGATTCTTCCGGAGTATGCGCCTGCTCAAGCCTGCCGGGACCGAGGACTATGGGATCGACTCCTTCTGCCCAGAGCACATTGCCATCTGAGTGGCTCCTGAAATCCTGCGGTTTCCAGGGCAAAGAGAGTTCTTCAAACACCCTCTTCAGCTTATTTACCAGCGGTCTCTCCGGCGATATCTGGTAGCCAGCATACGTGCTCTCGAATCTCAGTCGCACGTTCAAATTCGGTATGCTACTGGCAGCGGTCTTGACCAGCTGTTCCATTTCAGTCCTGAGGTTATCGACTTTTGAGTCTGGCGGTAGGTGCAGGTCCAGCCATGCCTCGCAGCTATCGGGGACAACAAAGCCGCCGGGGAAGGCGGATAGCTCCCTTATGTTATACACCAGCCCGTGAGGCGCTGAAGAGGCGTAATCGGTGATTTGGAGGAGCAGTTTGAGCATGGACTCAATGGCATTGAGCCCAAGCTCGGGCATTGAGGAGTGCACCCTCTTGCCTTCGGTGCGGAGTAGCACCTCCATATAGCCGTAGTGACCGAGGCATGGTGCCAGGTCGGTGGGTTCGCCGATGATCGCCCAGGGGAAGCTGTACTCCCGTACTAGCTCCTTGGCACCGCTATTGTCTTCTTCTTCTCCTACCACGAGCGATAGCGCCACTGGGGGGAGCTTCCCATCGGTGCTGGCAAGGGTGGTGAACGCTTCGAGCATGGCGGCACAGCCGGCTTTCATATCGGCGCTTCCTAAGCCGAAGATAGTACCATTTTCCTCAGAGGCACCGAAGTCTTCAAGGTCATGCGCGGTGACAGTGTCCAGATGACCGACAAAGCAGACCTCTGCCTCCTCTTTTCCTTCAGGGAAAACCACCAGGTTGTAGCGGGTATCATCCACAGGCTGCCTTTTTACTGGCACTCCGTAGCTCTTCAAATACTGCTCCACATAATCGGAGACTTCCTGCTCCTTCCCTGAAGGACTATAAATGTCGATGAGGGAGCAGAGAAGGCGCTTCAGCCTCTGGGTATCGATGTCCAGTCTATTTCTCGCCATTGACTCAGTCTCAATCTCTGTTCTGCTTTTTGCCCCTGCCACGACGTAATGTTTTTGCCAGCCAGGTGTGCTGGCTGCTCACGGAAAAGCCAATAGCTTTGAAGAAGGCGATGGCGACCTCGTTATCGGCATCGGTATCGGCGATTATCATTCTCACACCATTCTTGCGCAGCTTTTCCTCCAGCCGACGGTAGAGACGGTAGCCCAGGTTGGTGCGGCGATGGTCCTCGTCCACACCTATCCAGCTTACATAGCCGTACTTCTTCCATGCAGTACCCTCTTTTTCGATAGTGGTGGCAAGGATGAAGCCGACTATCTTCTTATCATCTTCGGTCTCAGCGACCAGGCAGTACTCCGGGTCGGAGGTGAAATGGTCGGTGACCTCGAAAGCGTCCCAGGTGCGGTAGAGAATGGGAAACTCATCGCTGGTAAACAGCTTTTCCCCCAGATGGTACACCGCACTGACATCGTCGATTTCCATCTGCCGGATTTCAGCTTCGACCTTCTTTTTGTTACTGTCTGCGTCCTCGGTACTCATGTTACCTCCATAGCTAGTACAAGATGAACCATGTTTATCAAATTATATTGCACCGAGCTGAGTAAGTCTAATTTCAGGGTAATGAGTGGCGCGTTGGTAATAGCCGATCAGAGGGAGTTCAGTCTACCGCAGTGGGGACACCTCACCTGTGAGCTGCTGAACGAAGGTGGCAGTTTTAGCTTGGTGCCACAAGCGCAGGTGAGCGTAGTGTAATTGCTGAGCCGCCACATGACATCTGAGGTCTCTCTCGCCTGCTGAATTTCGTCCATCTTTTCAGTGCTGGGGGCGCGTATAGGTACAGCGCCAGCGGCGGCAGCCCCGCGCATGATTCCTTTAGGGTCATATTTCACCTCGCGGTAAGCGCGGTCGTAATCGGCGAATGAAGCGCCAGCCATGGAGCGCAGGATACGGACCCTTTCAGCTATGGGTGGGTGGGTGCTGGTGAGTTCATTCATTTTCCTGTTAAAAGGGTTGACGATAAACATCGGGGCGGTAGCCCGGTTAGCTGTCTTTAACTCTTCGGTCGAGAGCGCTATCTTTTCCAGTGCTGAAGCCAGACCCTCCGGGTACCTGGTATAAAGGGCGGAGGAAGCATCTGCCAGGTACTCACGGCGACGGGAAATGGCGAAATAGATGAGCTGGGCGGCGATCGGTGCCAGTATCATCAGCACCAGGGCTACAAGCATGATTATTAGCTGTGCGCCTCCCCCACCGCGCCCTGTGGATGTGGTCCGCCTTGTCCTGCCCATGCCGCCGTAAAAGAGAAAGCGAGAACCATACCATGCGAGCATGACAATGGTGCCCAGAAGCACGCTGCACATCGCCATCAGCAGCACATCGCGGTTCTTAATATGGGCTATCTCGTGTCCCACCACACCCTGAAGTTCATCGCGGTTCAGTTTTTGTAGCAGTCCCGAGGTGACAGCTATGGCAGCTTTGTTCGGGTCACGCCCGGTGGCGAAGGCGTTCATCGCCGGGTCGTCGATGATATAAATATCGGGCATTTTTTCCAGCCCGGAAGCGATTTTCATCTCCTCGACCACGTTATACAGACGCTTGTGGTCATCGGGGCTGATTTTTCTAGCGCGGGAAACGGCGAGGAGGATGTTGTCCCCCTGGAAATAAGCAATCAGGTTCATCACCGCCCATACCACGATGGCGATTGCGAGCCCCGTGATAGCATCACCGAAGAACACCATGCCGAGAAAGTAGCCGAGCAGGAGGAAGACCAGCCCCAAGGTGGCTACCAGCACTATCGTTCTGGTCTGGTTAGACCTGATCTGTTCCCACATAGCTTACGGTATCAGGAAAAGCTGACCTTAGGCGCTTCCCTCTCCCCCGCCACGGTGACCTCAAAGAACTCGCCGGGCTTGAAGCCGGTCATGGCGGCGACGATGTTGGAGGGGAACATCTGTGTCTGGTTGTTGTATTTCATCACCGAATCGTTATAGAACTGACGGGCGAAACTGATTTTATTTTCAGTGGAGGTCAGCTCCTCCTGAAGGGCAAGGAAGTTCTGATTTGCCTTGAGGTCCGGATACCTCTCCACCACGGCGAGCAGTCTGGCTAGGGCGGAACTCAGTTCACCTTCAGCCTTGGCGCGTTCGCCTGCGCCCGCAGTGGGAGGTAGCTGCTGCGCTATATTACGGGCTCTGGTGACTGCTTCCAGTGTCTCCCTTTCAAACTTCATGTAGCCTTTGACCGTCTCCACAAGGTTGGGGATGAGGTCGTGGCGCCGCTTTAATTGCACGTCTATCTGTGCCCAGGCATTTTTCACCTGGTTGCGCAGGCGGACAAGACCGTTGTACACAGAGACGAAGATGATGAGCAAGATGGCGATTATGCCCAAGATTATATATACCGCTATCATTTAAACCTCCGTCAATTACATTTGCATTCCAGTTATAGGCTGTGTGTTTTGGAAAACTTCGCGCAAGAAGTCGATCACCTGCTGTGTTGGGACTTTAGCTTGTGGCTCGGGTAACAGTTGGTTTAGCAGTCTCGTCAGCTCACCGCTATCAAACCATAGTCCGTCGCCACGCTGGCAGGCGTCGATAATTATCAGGGGCTGCTCGGTGAGGACTACTTTTCTCATCTTCAGCCGGCAGATAGGACAGCGACGTCTCTTTTCCTGAAGGACGGGCTGGGGCGTTTCTAAAAGACTGTCCAGCGGTGATCTCCGCCACTCAATTTCCAGCGACTTCAGCAGGAGCTGCAGTTCGTTGGGGTCGAACCATACCCCGTGACATTTGGTGCAGTAGTCGAGCTCGATGCCCTTATATTCCACCACTATCATGTCCTTACGGCAAACAGGGCAGACCATATGTCCTTTCCTCGAATATTGACCACAAGTGTAAGTTTTGCTGTCAGCGCTGTCAAGGACAGTGCCAGGTCATGGTTGCTGGATTATCTTGGGCTCTATCCACTGGACGCAGTCACCTTCTGGTGACCCTTTGGCTTCGACCCAGAGGACAAATTCTGTCTTGGTGCCTGCCAGTTCACTCAAGTCGATTTCATAAGTACGGGTGATACCATCGCTGTAAACGTCCATTTTGTGGAAGAGCACCAGGCTACCCGCGGTATCCATGTAACCGAGGGCAACTCTGACCCCATCGCTGGAGACATCGCCTGATTTGAAACCGACCTTGGCGACAAACTTGGTATAGTCTGGCACTTCGATCTCGCGGCTGGTGGTCTCCTGTCCGAATTCTTTAACGTAGTACTCGGCAAATCTACCCATGATCCAGCCGTTGCTTACTGCTTCGGGGCACATCACCAGTGTATTATAGAGTAGATAGGCGCCCCCCTTGCTGGTGGCGACCATGGGCCATTTCAAGTCCCCGGCGCTGCTGCGCCATTTAGCTAAATGTGCGTTTTTTACAAAATCGTAGGTAAACTTCTCTCCCCAGATTGTCACCAGACAGTTATTGTCTTCGTTGCTTTCCTCTACCGCTCCATCGACGTCGGCACAGACTTTGACTTCAAAGCGGTTGATGGTGCCGGTTGGGCCTGACGAGGTGATGAAGTCGGGAGCGCCAGGGAACCTCCAATCGTAGCTGGAAAATGTTTCCTGTTTTTCTTCGCCTGCTCTTAGTCTATCTACAAAAGCCCTGGCTTCCTTTAATTTGTTAACATACAAGCATGTCCAGCTAGGGTCGGCGTCAGCGTTGCCTTGGTTCTTTATTTTGTAATTGACCACCGCCCCGCTAAGCCAGATATCGGTGACTACCAGGTCGGGCTCGCGATGGACTCTGGCAACCGTTATTTTAGCTGAAGCCGTGACTCTCCCCGCCTCATTGCTTGCTGTGAGTGTGTAGGTGACGGTGCTAGCGGGTGATAGTATTACAGAACCTGAGGAATCTACTTCCCCGATATCGGGCTCTATTGTAACGCTGGTAGCTCCGGACACCTGCCAAGTCAAAGTCGCTTGCTCGCCGACAAAGACTACTGCTGGCTCCGCCTCGAAGGAATGGATAACTGGAGGACTTGGCGGTGTTGACGGTGTTGCTGGTGGTGCCGGGCTCACAACGGTGATACAGGCAGCGGCAGGTAAGAATAATACCAGCACAGCCCACAAAATCCAATTGCTTCTAGTCACCCCTTCCACTCAAGGGCATTGTAGTGGCAATTGTTGCTATTGTCAATATTGAGTTGTGCGGTGTCCAAGACATACTATACAGTTTTTAAGCTATGGGTATTCTGAATATATTAAGCGTATACTAGAGCTTTTGGGACTGGACATATGACCGAGTATACTCCTGATGATGACCATTCGTCATCATGCTAGAGTTCCCAGATACTGACCAACTTATGAAAGTCCATCATGCCGCTTTCGGCGAAGTTGTCCACTTCGATGCCTGCCTCAACCGCTGCTGCCACCGGGTTAAGTCCGCCAAGCAGCACCATACCGACCCTATTTGTGCCCACTGGGATCTGGCATATCGGCTCACTGATGTTTCCCAGAGCCAGAACACCGTTGATGCCAGCGGCTTTGAGCTTGGCAGTAACTTCTTCTACCACTGATTTGGCTGGAGCCGGTATCTCGCGGAAGTTAGCCAGTATCCTGCCGTTGCCTGTGTTGGCGACCTCATTGACGCTCGTCATTCTGGCTCTAATATACTGTTCGGAGGGATCGAGTGAGGTGCCACTGTAATAGATTATGGCAGTGAAGCGGTGTGGCTTGCCATTTTTGATCTCAAGGACGCCGCCGAAGCGCGACTCTATGGGGATACCGTTTTTTAGTAGCACGCCATTTACCACGATGCTGCACACCGTGGCAAAACCTATTTTCCCATCAGGAATAACCACCTCTCCAAGCCTCTCACCTTCAGAAGCAAGAGCCACACGGTTGCTGATGCATAGCCCCGCCCTGAACGCGCTTTCCATGGCGGCAAGAGCACGGGGAAAGTCATCTTTATTGAAGAGGGAGGTATTTACCGGAACCTGTCCAGTCTGGCTGTCAGGGTTAAAGGTGGTGCGAAAGGCTAGTAGCTCAAGCTTCTCCAGAATGAAACCTACCCTCTGCGGGGCTAAAGCCGTCTGTAACTCCTCGAGTCCTCGCGAGGTAATCATCCTACCATCTACGCCCATGGGCTTGGTGTAACCCCTTTCGTCCATTATCTTGAGGTGATACCTCACCGCCCTTTCGCTGAGGAAGATACCGCGCTTTTCCAGCTCTCGAGCAATGGTTATAGAGCCGAGCGGCTCTGAAGACTCACTGAGCACCTTGAGGATGGCTATTATTTTCCTTTCGCTATCTGAGCTGGAGGTATATGTCATCTTTTGCCGCAAAACCTAGTTTCCCAATATTATACTATTTGCAAGAGCCCGGTGATAGGCTTCTCGGCGCAGGTGCGCAAGGTGCTGGCAATAAGCTGTGCGGATAGCCGGAGTCATGGCTGGGACGACACAGTGCTGTGCTGCCACCGGGTGAAATAGAGGCTAACATTCACTGAAGCGATTGGTGATGGGCAATCTGCGGTCTCTACCAAAGGCGCGGGGGGTGATTTTTATCCCGGGTGGTGCTTGGCGCCGCTTGTATTCACTGGTGTCAACCAGCCGTGCTGCCCTTTTTACCGCGCTCTCATCCGTGCCGGCATTGATGAGTTGCTCAATGCTCTTATCCTCCTCCACATAGGCCCTCAGGATGGGGTCGAGAAGCTCGTACGGAGGTAAGCTATCAGTGTCCTTCTGGTTCGGGCGCAGTTCAGCGGAAGGTGCTTTGGTGAGGACAGTGGACGGTATCAGGTCGTAGCCAGCTAGAGAGTTGCGGTAGCGTGCCAGTTGATAGACCAGCGTTTTGGGAACGTCTTTTATTACTGCGAAGCCTCCAGCCATGTCACCATACAGGGTGGTATAGCCGGTGGCTATCTCGCTCTTATTGCCGGTGGTCAGTACCAGCCACCCAAATTTGTTGGATAGCGCCATTAGAAGGTTACCCCTGATGCGAGCCTGTAGGTTTTCTTCGGCAGTACCCGGTTGGGTACCATGAAATTGTTCCTTCAGGGTATCCAAATAAGCTTGGAACACCTTTTCTATATTGATATTGAGGTGCCTGATGTCGAGGTTTCTTGCCAGAAATTCGGCATCTGAAATGCTACCTGCCGAGGAATAGCGCGATGGCATGGAGACACCGATGACGTTCTCAGCACCAAGCGCATCCACAGCGATGGTGGCTACCAAGCTGGAATCAACGCCTCCAGATAATCCGATGACTACCTTGTGGAAGCCGTTCTTGGTAACATAGTCTCTTGTGCCCAGCACTAAGGCTTCGTAGACCTCAGCGGGATGACCAAGCACTTCAGTTTGCCTTACTGGCAACGGTGGCTTCATTGGTGGGGGTGGTGACTCGGAGATGACTATCTTTGGGGCTTGCCATTTCTGTTCCCGCAGCATTATGGCTGCCTTTCGCCACCTAGGATCGTGGAGACGAGTGCGGAATACTGCCTCGATATCGAGGTCTGCGGAGATGAAATCTTCCTGAAATTCCTTGCCCCGGGCAATAAGTTCACCCTTCTCATCGAACACCATGCTGTTACCATCGAATACCAGCTCATCCTGCCCGCCGACGAGGTTGGCGTAGATGACGAAAACCGTGTTGTCGGAGGCACGGGTGCCGAGCATCCTTTCGCGAGCACTGCGTTTGCCAGCATGGTAAGGCGAGGCGCTGATATTTACTATCAATTCTGCTCCGGCGCATGCCTGAGCGGTGGTGGGACCAGCTTCATACCAGATATCCTCGCAGATATTTACGCCGATGCCGACGCCGTATAGCATATATACCGGGCTTTCCTCGCCCGCTTGGAAGTAACGGTTTTCATCGAATACACCGTAGTTCGGTAGATAAATTTTGTGATAGACACCGCAAAGCTTACCGTCATAAATAATTGCTGCCGCGTTATAGATGTCCTCACGGGCATCAACAAAGCCGACGATGGCTGCGATGCCAGCAGTGGCAGCGACAACCGTTTCCAGGCATTCTAGGTTCTTTTTGATGAACTGTGGCTTGAACAGCAAGTCTTCGGGTGGGTAACCGCAGATAGCGAGCTCGGGAAAGACGACAATGTCCACTGCCTGAGACCTCGCCTGGGCGATAGCGTCAAGGATCTTGCTGGTGTTGCCAGCGAAATCGCCGACCGTGGTGTTTATCTGAGCAATACCTATTCGCAGTGTACGAGTTCCTGCTTTCCAGGCTACCATCATCAGTTGCCGATACCACCTTTTGCGGCAGGTTATAATTATGCCGCTAACTCACCGAACCCGGTGACCTGCAGCCATTCTACAACCAATCGTGCCCTCAGTAAACTTGCTATCAGTTCTGAATGCTGACCTCTACTATGTTCTGACGAGCTATAGCTATCTCCACACTGCCTTTCCTGACGAAGACGTGCATCAGCCCCATCACCTCATACCGCCCGTTTTCCAGTACGGTCGTGTCCCATGGGGTAGCAAAGTCCTGGTGCTCGTCAGTGGACTCGCCGATCTTAATCCAGGTCTCAGCGCCCTTTTTGCGGTAGTACCAAGGGTTGGTGACCTTTGTCACCCTTCCGGATAGATTCAGCGATTCCAGCTCTTTGTGCACGAGTTCTTTGTCCAGCCATTCTCGCAGGGTGACTATCCCGGAGTAGCTCTTCAGGACCGGGGTTGGAACTATGTAGTTTGGTCCCCAGTTATATGACATATTTCACCTCCACTGAATGCCCTTGTTAGCCTGTTTTTTTTATGACTGTCCAATTCGTCTGCCATAACCACCTCCTTCACGGACATCTCGCCTGTGCCGAATTGACCCTGTTTACAAAACAGGCAGGTATCTTTCTATCTCGTACTCGGTAACACGGATCCGATATTCGTCCCACTCTTTCTTTTTGTTTTCCAGCAGGGCATAGAAGACGTGTTCTCCAAGTGTTTTGCGCATAAGCTGGCTTTTTTCCAGCAGCTGTATGGCTTCGTACAGGCTGGATGGTAGCGTGCCGATGCCACGCTTTTTTCTTTCTTCCTCGGTCATCTCATACACGCTCTCTTCTACCGGGTCAGGTAGTTCGTATCCCTTCTCGATGCCCTCAAGACCAGCAGCCAGCATGGCGCTGAAGGCAAGGTATGGGTTGCATGCTGGGTCAGGTGAGCGGAACTCTATCCTGGTCGCCTGTTCCTTCCCCGGCTTGTATTCTGGCACCCGTATCAGGTCGGACCGGTTCCTTTTTGCCCAGGAGATATAGACCGGGGCTTCGTAGCCTGGCACCAGCCTCTTGTAAGAATTGACCCACTGGTTGCAGACCAGGGTTATCTCGGGTGCGTGCTTCAGCAGCCCGGCGATGAAGCCCTTCGCCACTCTGGACAAGTGGTATTTATCGTCGGGGTCGAAGAAAGCGTTCTTGCCATCTTTAAACAGCGATTGGTGTACATGCATGCCACTGCCATTTATCCCGAAGATTGGCTTGGGCATGAAGGTGGCGTAGACTCCATTTTGTAGAGCTACCTGCTTGACCACAAGGCGGTAGGTCATCACGTTGTCTGCCATGGTGAGGGCGTCGGTATACCTCATGTCTATTTCGTGCTGACTGTGTGCTACTTCGTGATGAGAGTACTCCACACCGATGCCCATCTCCTCCAGGATGAGCACTGTTTGCCTTCTTAAATCTGTAGCCGCATCCAGTGGAATCATATCGAAATAACCGCCCTCGTCAAGTGGTTCCGGACTCTTTGAGTCCCTGAAGTAAAAGTATTCCAGCTCAGGACCAACGTAATAGGTGTAGCCCATCTCAGCCGCCCGCTGCAGGTTACACTTTAGGACGTACCTTGGGTCGCCTTCGAAGGGCTCGCCACCGGGCTTAAGGATATCGCAAAACATCCTGGCGACGGCGTGATGTTCCCGCGGGCGCCACGGCAGCAACTGGAAGGTATCGGGCTCGGGCATGGCTATCATGTCGCTTTCGTCAATGCGAACGAATCCTCGAATGGAAGAGCCATCGAAACCCATACCTTCTTCCAGTGCCTGCTCTAACTCATCGCGGGTGATGGCAAAGCTTTTTAGGAAGCCGAGGACATCGCTGAACCAGAGCCGGATGAATTTAACATCGTGCTCCTTTGCCATTTTGAGGACATATTCCTTGCTTTCATCTTTGGTCTTTGTTTTTGCCATTTTAACCTCCTTCTTTGTGTTATATTGCATTTTCACCGGTCTCGCCGGTCCTGACACGCACTGCGTCTTCAACCGGGATGATGAATATTTTGCCATCGCCTCTTTCTTCTCCGGTCCTGGCATTGGAGACGATGGCATTGACTACTCTGCCAACATCTTCATCCAGCACGACCACCTCAACTTTTATCTTAGACAGGAAATCGACCCGATATTCTCCCACCCGCCATTGCAAAGTTAGCCCCTTTTGCCGACCCCTGCCGCTGACTTCGCTGACGGTCATGCCGAAGTAGCTGAGCTCCTCCAGGGCGTTTTTGACGGCATCCAGCTTCTCTTGCCTAATGATGGCCTCTATCTTTTTCATCTGAGCACCTCGCCGTAAGCTCTCTCACCGTGCTGTGAAATATCCAGGCCCACAGTCTCCTCTTCGGTGGTGACGCGCAACCCCACGGTTATATCTACCAGCTTCCCTAGAGTCCAGGTTACGGTGAAAGCGAAAGCTGCCGTAGCGGCTATGGCGACCGCCTGAATTAGAACCTGGGTAGGGTTTCCGTCGATCAGCCCAGACCCGGCAGTGTTCACAGCGGCTGTGGCGAAGATCCCCGTAGCCAGTGCGCCCCAGATGCCGCCGACTCCGTGGCAAGCGAATACGTCCAGCGAGTCATCTATTCTACTGGCTTTCAGCCGCCAAAGCATGGTGGAGTAAGCTAATACCGAGGCTATGGCTCCGATAGGTATCCCTGCCCATGGTGGAACGAAGCCGGCGGCTGGTGTAATCGCCACCAGTCCCACCACTGCCCCGGTCGCCGCTCCCAGAGGGGACGGTCGGCGGGTGACCCAGGTGAGTAGCATCCAGGTGACAGATGCTGAAGCAGCCGAGATGTTGGTGGCGGCGAATGCATTTGAAGCCAACCCGCCAGCAGTGAGCGCGCTTCCAGCATTGAAACCGAACCATCCAAACCAGAGCAGAGCAGTGCCGAGGATGACCATGGGCACGTTGTTGGGTTCCATGAGCCACTTTTCTTTGAAGCCCTTGCGTGGCTTAAGCAGCAGTGCTAGCGCCAGAGCTGATATTCCGGCGTTTACGTGGACCACAGTGCCGCCGGCGAAGTCCAGGGCTCCCAGTTTGGCAAGCCAGCCACCATTGCCCCATACCCAGTGAGCCAGCGGACAGTATACCAGCGTGAGCCATAGCACCGAGAAAGCCATCAGTGCGCCGAATTTGACACGCTCGACTACAGCGCCGCTAATCAGGGCGACGGTGATAGCTGCGAACATGGCTTGAAACAGGGCAAATGCCAGATGGGGCACTGTGGTGGCGTATATGGGAGAAGGCTGCTGGCTTACACCAGCCAGCCCCAGCCAGTCAAGCCCGCCGATTATGCCACCGTAGTCTGTCCCGAAGCTCAGGCTGTAGCCGTACAGTGCCCAGAGCACAGATACCAGCGCCAGGACGGCGAAGCTCATCATGATGGTCGAGAGGATGTTCTTTCTTCTCACCATGCCACCGTAGAAGAGACCCAGCGCCGGGGTCATGAGCATGACCAGTGCCGTAGAGATGAGAAGCCATGCAGTGTCTCCGGCATTTATTGCCATCGGGATACCTCCTTTCAAGATCGTCTGGTATTAGTTTATCCCACAATTGTTACAGGCAAATTACAGGAATGTTAAATCTGTTTTACAAACTGCGACACTGCTCCTCATTTTGAGGCGTCTCTGGAGGCTCTTCTACATTAAAGCGATAGCCGATATTCCTCACGGTCTGAATATAGTTACCGGAGTAATCCCCCAGTTTGCTTCTGAGTCTTCTTATATGTACGTCTACCGTTCTGTCGCCGCCATAATAGTCGTACCCCCAAACCGCGGTGAGCAGAGCCTCTCTGGTGAATACCTTGCCTTTGTTCGTCGCCAGAAATTTCAGCAGCTGGTACTCTTTGAATGTCAGAACCAGTACTTTGCCGTTGAGCCTCACCTCGCATCTAGCTGTGTCTATCACCAGGCTTTTGTATCTTATTACATCCCTTTCCGGTGCCTTCCCCGGACGTGCCAGGGCAATGACTCGCTTTATTCGGGTCACCAGTTCGGCGGAGCGCCAGGGCTTAACTATGAAATCGTCTACGTTCGAGTTGGAATTCAGGGATTCCAGCTGTGTACTTGTGAGGAGAGCGATAGCCGGCATTTGGTGCGCTGTCCGCAGCCTGTGCAATTCATCCAGCAACAATTCCGTCTGGGCGGGGCTGGGCTGGGTATCTAGGTCGACCAACAGGATGTCCGGAGGCTGAAGTGCGATTTTATCAAACTTGCTTGAGAGGCTGTCTGCCGCGGTGCAAGCAATCCCCCATCGGGAAAGCTCGGAGCAGAGCTGCCTGATTTCCATCGTTTGTTCGGCTATTACCAATGCCCGATACAAAGCGCCCTCCTGCTTGTTGCCAAATTTAGCAGGCACCGTGCCCCCGGAGTTCGTAGAAGTCTCTTAACTCCAGAATATGGGTGATTCCGTTCATGGCTTTACTTGTAACAGCGATGCCTGCTTCGGCGGCGGCGGCGGCTGCATTCAAGCCGCTGGGAATGACCAGCCCCACCTTGTTCATCTTTACCGGGATTGCATACAGCTGTTCGTTTGCCTTTCCCATGAACGGCGTACGGCAAAGTCCAGCTTTCTGCAATTGCTGTAGAATCGTCTCAGCCATTGTTTTCGAAGGCAGCGGCAGTTCTTGAAAGCTGGCCAGTATGTTGCCATCCCCATGCTGGGCGGTGCTGGAAACGCTGGTCATCCGTGCAGCCACGAAGATTTCAAACGGGTCGACGGTGGAGCCGTGATACTCTATTAGCTCTATGAAGCGTACTGGCTTGTGAGCGTGGAACTGCAGTATACCGCCAAACTTGAAGTCAACAGTGATGCCGGCTTTGAGCATTGCGCCGCTGACTACGGCAGTGGATATGGTGGCAAGACCTATTTTACCTCGTGGCACAGTCGTCTCTCCCAACTTTTCACCCTCGTGGGCGAGAGCCACCAGGTTGCTGATGCACAGACCTGCCCGGAAAACGCCTGCCATTAGCTCCATGGCTCGGGGAAAATCTTTTTCGGGAAAAAGAGAGACATCAATGGGGACGAATCCGCTATTTCTTACGGCGGGGTCGAAGCTGGTGAAATAGGCGAGCACTTCGAGCCTATCGGTAACAAAGCCGATTTTGTCGCAGACTAGAGCGCTTCTGAGTTCTTCGAGCCCGAGTTCGGTTATCACTCTGCCATCGCGATTGCCCATCTGGCAGGTAAAGCCCCTTTCATCCATAATCTTTAGATGGTACCTTACTGTCCTTTCATTCAGATCTATGCCCTGTTCCTTGAGGCGTTGTGCCACCACTCTGCCCCCTAGAGGCCTGGGTGAGTCACTAAGTATCTGCAGAATTGCCCTTATTTTTCTCTCAACCTCGTGCGTCTCCTGTCCGATCATCTCAGTCTCCTAACTAATAGGCATATAGCCTGCCATAGGGACGCAGGTGAAGCGGGAAAAGCTTGATGAACCGCTGTTCCAAAATTTTTCCTGCGTCCCAGCCGAAATGCGAAGCGAACTCGCCAACATATTTTTCCACAGTAGCTTGGTCGGTGTCGCCAAGCTCTGCTACCCCGACCTCCTTGCCTAACTGGTGGGGCGTGATCTTCCCTCTCAGGTAAATGACGCCACCGTGCATGCCCGTTCCGATGTACCTAGTAATATGATGCATGTCGCTTTCGCCTAGGTTTAGGCCCAAGATTATCAAAACCCCGCCAGCCATATATTCACCGAGGAAGTCCTGGGCGCTACCCCCAATGACCAACACCGGTCTCTTCTCGCCGTACTCCTTCATATGTATGCCCGCACGATAGCCCACACTATCCCTAACAAAGATCTTGCCGCCTCTGGCTGACAGACCGGTGACATCTCCGGCGTGTCCATGGACGATTATTTCTCCTTCGTTCATGGTGTTGCCGCAGCCGTCTTGCGCATTACCGCGGACGATTATTCTGGGTCCGTCCATGAACACCCCCAGGTCATTTCCGGGCGTGCCGAATACCTCGATCTCGACGGGCTTGTTTAGGTCGGTGCCAATATACCGCTGTCCGTAGACGTTATGAAGTTCTATCTTGCTGACCCCATTGGTCACAGCCTCTCTGAGGCGATTGTTCAATTCACGGGTCGAGAGCCCAGCAGTTTCTATTTTTATGATAAGTTCACGGACCGGTTTCGTTTCAGATGCCTGTTTCATTTCAACCTCCAGCCATTCTTATGCCTAGTATTTCCAATTCGGTATCTGTGAGCCCGACCCCTCTGAGAGCCAGCCTGTTGCCTCGAAGGCTTTCGATGGCGTTTATGCCCATACCACCAAGGATCTCCTTCAGTTCGTGACTCCAAGCTCGGAGCAGGTTGACTAGCCGCCTAGCTCCGATGTCAGGGTTTATCCGTTTGGTCAAAAACGGGTCGCTGGTGCAGATACCCCAAGCGCATTTGCCCGTATGGCATTGCTGGCAGCAGGTGCAGCCTAAAGCCATCAGAGCTGCGGTGCCGATGTATACAGCATCGGCTCCCAGCGCTATCGCCTTAGCCACGTCACCGCTGTTCCTAATTCCACCGGCGATTACCAATGATGCCTGATTCCGTATGCCTTCCTGCCGCAAGCGCGTGTCTACTGCTGCCAGCGCCAGCTCTATGGGGATGCCGACGTTGTCGCGGATGACCTTTGGTGCCGCACCGGTAGAACCTCGTAAGCCGTCGAGCACTATCATGTCGGCACCTGCCCTGACCATACCGCTGGCGATAGCTGCTGAGTTGTGCACGGCAGCTATCTTTACCGACACCGGCTTTGTGTAGTTCGTGGCTTCTTTTATGGCGTAGATTAGCTGGGCTAGATCCTCGATGGAGTAGATATCATGCTGGGGTGCTGGCGACAGGGCATCGGTCCCCTTGGGAATCATTCTGGTCAAGGCTACGTCGGCGCTAACCTTTTCTCCGGGGAGATGACCGCCGATGCCAGGCTTGGCTCCTTGCCCGATTTTGATCTCCACGATAGCTGCGGCGTCCAGATATTGTGGGTGCACGCCGAACCGTCCTGAAGCCACTTGAACTATGGTGTTCTTACTATACTTATAAAGGCTTCGGTGCAGCCCGCCTTCGCCGGTATTCCACAGTGTGCCGGCTTCAGTGGCTGCACGGGCAAGGGATTCCTGTACATTCAAGCTTACTGCCCCGTAAGACATGGCAGAAAACATAACCGGAACTTCTAACCTGACCTGAGGGGCTAACTTTGTTTTCAGCCTCAGCGAGCCTTTTTCCAACTCGAGTCTGTCAGGTTTGCGCCCAATGAAAGTGGTGAGTTCCATCGGTTCCCTCAGCGGGTCGATTGAGGGGTTAGTCACTTGGCTGGCATTGAGGACAAGGTGATCCCAATATATTCGGTAGCCCTTGTCGTTGCCCATGCCGGTGAGGAGCACGCCTCCGCTTTCGGCTTGTTTGATGATGTCCTCGATCACCTCTGGGCGCCAGTTATAGTTCTCTCTGTAGTCCAGAGGGTTCTTTCTGATGTTCAAGGCGTGTGTGGGGCAGAAAATGACGCAACGGTGACAGCCAACGCAGTTTTCCTCCCGACTTCTTACTTCATCATCGACAGCATCATAGTGGTGCACATCGAAGCTACACTGGTTGACACAAACCTGACACTGGATGCAGCGGTTCGGATCGCGCTCAACCATAAATTTTGATGGCAAGAAAGTCTTCATTTCTGTGCTCCTGTTATACTATGTGTCCGTCCTCACCGGGATCCCTTTCCCTTTCAGGTAGTCTTTCGCTTCGCTAATGGAATACATGCCGTAGTGAAAGATGCTGGCTGCAAGGACGGCATCAGCCTTACCAACTGTAAGAGCTTGATACAAGTGCTCCAGATTGCCGGCGCCACCGCTGGCGACGATTGGCACCCTTACAGCGTCGCCAACCGCCCTGGTCAATTCTAGGTCATAGCCCGCCTTATGTCCGTCGGCGTCCCAGCTGGTGAGCAGGATTTCCCCGGCTCCCAGGTCGGTGGCTGTCTTTGCCCATTGCACGGCATCCTTCCCTGTCGGCACCTGCCCGCTATGGGTATAAACTTCCCACGCAGGTTCAGGTCTGTTCCTGACGCGCCTGGCGTCGATGGCGACCACGATGCACTGGGAGCCGAACTTACGTGCTGCTTCAGCGATAAGGTCAGGGCAGTATACTGCAGCCGTGTTAATACTTACCTTATCAGCGCCTCTTTCGAGCAGGCGCTGCATGTCCTCGATGGTGCGCAAGCCACCACCGACAGTCAATGGGATAAACACCTGCTTCGCAACCTCCTTGACCACATCGGCCATGATGCCACGGCATTCAGGTGTGGCACCGATGTCGAGGAATGTGAGCTCGTCAGCTCCTTCCTCGTAGTAGCGTATAGCGAGTTCTATCGGGTCACCGGCGTCACGAAGGTTAGTGAAGCTGGTCCCTTTGACCACACGTCCTTCGGTTACATCGAGGCAGGGGATTATCCGTTTTGTCAACATCGTACTCCTCTTAACTATTGCGGTTAGTGTAATCTGTCTTTGTTGCCACCTTTGCCTCTTGGCGTTTCCGCGGTGTCAGCGGTTTTTCCAGACTACCTATAATCGGCTCGCCACCTTTTGGGATCCAGGCTTCGTCTAGATCGGGACAAATTAGCCGGATAGCAGACTCCTCCGAGGACAGGAAGAGCGTCTGGTCTTTTATGCCTACGGTCAGCGGGCGCAGCCGTATGCGGTCGGTCAGCCCTATCATCTCGCCATGGTGGGCGATGATCACGGTGAAGGGGCCGTTGAGTAGTAGGCTCCCATAAACTTGACGCAGGGTATAGTAGAGTTCTTGCTCTTCCGGGGGGTAGAGTTCTATTTCGTCCCAGAACGGTGGCGCAAATACCCTTGCCATGACTTCGATGGGCAGATGATGTTTTCTGACTAGCAGGTCTACGGCGTAAGCCACCACCTCTGTATCAGTCTGCAGGGTGCAATGGTAGCCGAACTGCTCCAGATAACGGCGGTTGATGCCATAGGATGATATTTCACCGTTGTGGACCACAGTCCAGTCCAGAATGTTGAACGGGTGGGCACCTCCCCACCAGCCGGGGGTGTTGGTAGGAAATCTCCCGTGTGCCGTCCATAAATAACCCTCGTACTCCTCTAAGCAGAAATATTCGCCTATTTCTTCGGGATAACCAACCCCTTTGAATACCCCCATATTCTTGCCGCTGGAAAACACGAAGGAATCCCTAATCCGGGTATTGATGTCCATCACCCTGTCAACCACATAGTCATCGTCTGCCTGCTCTCTGGTCTCTTGGCGATTAACTTCAAGGAAATAACGCCATACCAGTGGAGGGTTGGTCATACGTGGCGTGGGTTGTGTGGGTACCTCTTCGTCGCGCACCACGTGGAACTTTTGCTTTAGGAAGCACTCGGTGTCCGCCTTACCGTCGGGGCTTAAATACATGATGTGGAAGGCGTAAAGGTCGGCATATTCGGGGTAGAGACCGTAAATGGCAAACCCCCCGCCGAGGCCATTGCCTCTGACATGCATATTGGCGATTGCCTTTATTACATTCTTTCCGGAAAAGCGCTTACCTGCGGTGTCCATCATTCCGAATATGGAACAGGCATCTATTGCTTTGGTATCGCAATAAGGGTTGCTGAACTGTGTAATGTTCTCCATGTTTGCACTCCATTCCTGTTTACTTCCTGTCTGCTGTAGCAGCTGCCAAACGTTTTTGCCTGAGCTCAGCAGGCAGGTATGCCAGACCAAAGCTATCGGCGAGAAGCGCCTGCTTAAACCCTGCTACGTTGACCCTGTCCCTCATCAGCCCATGGATGATCCCAGCTCGTTCTATATCTCCGACGAAGACCATGCCGATTATGGTGTCGTCGCTCAAGATTAGCTTTTTGTAAGCCATGTCTGTTTTCTGACTGATTACCTCGCAGCTTTTATCAGCGGGCGGGGTCACCGCACCAGATGCAGCTATATCCAACCCGAAGTAGTTTAGCGAATTCATAGCTGTACCACCGGGGTATTGTATTTTCGTTCCCGCCATGTTAAGCCCGGCGATTCTACCACCCAAGTATGCATTGGGCCAGATGGGCGTCAGCCGGTTCGCCCCGAAGACGAAGTCGTACCCCTCCGCCACATCTCCAGCAGCATATACATCAGGGTGGCTGCTGCACATAAAGCGGTCTACCACTATACCCCGATTTACCTTTATCCCGGCTGCAATTGCCAGCTCGACTCGGGGCTGGACACCTATTGCTATGACAACCAGGTGGCAAGCGATTTCCGTCCCGTCCTCGAGGATAACACCTTCAGTCCTCGCATTGCCGACTATTTTCCTGACCGTCTGGTTGGTGATGAACCTTACGCCAGCTTTCGTGTAAGCCTGTGCGGCTATTGAAGAAGCTGTCTCATCCAGAATGGTATTAAGGATCCTGTCCTTCATTTCCACCACGGTGACACTTACACCTCGCTTTGTCAGCGCCTCAGCCACGCTGATGCCGATCAGTCCACCACCGATTACCACCGCCTGTGAGCTGCTCTTCAGGTATTCGCTTATCGCTATGACGTCCTTTAGCGTCAGAAATCTGAATACGCCCTCTTTGTCGCCACCATCTAAGTTGGGCACTATTGGCATACCTCCGGTGGCAAGCAATAGTCTTGTCCACGAGATCAGCTCGTCGCCTTGTAAGTAGGCTATCCTGGTAGTCACATCCAGATGTTTGACTTTTGTGCCCATCAGAAGGTCGATGTTGTTTTCACGATAGAAATCGGCGGGGCGGAGTAGAATAGCATCTATGGTGCGTTCGCCAGCCAGATATTTTGATATCAGGGGCCGAGAATATGCTGGGTAAGGCTCATCGCAGACCATAGTTATGGGCTTCATCTTGTCTACTTCGCGAATAGCTTCTACTGCGCCGATAGCGGCAGCTGAGTTGCCGATTATGAGGTATTCTGTTGTGGTTGTTTTGGGTTCGGACATGCTGTTTCTCCTTAACTTGATGCCATTTCCAGGAAGTTCTGGTACATTTTCAATCCCCATTTGCCGCTCTTTTCGGGGTGGAATTGGGTGGCTACGAGGTTACCTTTTATAAGCACGGAGCAGAAGGTCACGCCGTATACCGTCGTGGCACCTACGAGCGATTTGTCAAGAGGCTCCGCATAATAGCTGTGTACGAAGTAGAAATTCGCCCCATCTGGTATGCCTCGGAAAATCTGCTGGTCTATTTGCTGCTTGACCTGGTTCCAGCCCATATGAGGGACTTTGACTGTCCGGGGCAGTCGTTTCACGGTTCCTTTGATCACATCCAGACAACCGCGAAACCCGCTCTCTTCGGTGTTCGAGAACAAAAGCTGCAATCCCAGACACACGGCGAATAGAGGTCGGTTTTGCGCTATTATTTTCCGGATTGCATCTGCCATGCCAGTCTTGTTCAGCTGTTCCATGGCGTCGCCAGCGGCGCCAACGCCGGGCAGGATGACTACTCTGGAGCTCAGCACATCTCTGGGACAATCTGTAATTTTTGCCTCGTAGCCCAGCATAGCGATAGCATTAGCCACGCTACCGATGTTTCCAGCGCCGTGGTTTACTATAGCGATCATTTCTTCCGATACTCCAGATTATTCACTGAATTTCAAACCGATTGTTCCACTTTATCATCAGTAAGCACGAGAGCCTCGTTCGGGCAGTTAGCTACACAGGCTGGCACCTGACGACTGGGGCAGAGATCACATTTTGCTGCCACCTTGTTGTCCTTGTCCCGCAATATTGCGCCGTAAGGACAGGAGACTATGCACGTCCAACAACCCACGCATTTGTCGGAGTCTACAGCCACGGCACCGGTGTTTTTGTCCCGGTGCATGGCACCGGTCAGGCAAGAATAGACACACCATGGTTCAACGCAGTGGCGACACTGGAGCGAAAACGCTACCTCGCCATTCTTCTCGATGCGAATACGGGATATTGGGCGTGGTGTCTCCCGTTTGAATGCCTTTATAATGTCACCCGCTCTGGAATGCTCAACGGCGCAGTAGAGCCGGCAAAGACCGCAGCCCATACAATTTTCTTCTTTTATGTAAATCCTTTTCATCTTGCTCCTTCAAGAATAGGGATAGCGGTAAGCGGTAACCGTCTACCACTATACCACTTCCTTGCCCTGTTGTCAAGCCCTATATGTTTAGTGCGATGGAGGTTAGTAGTTTAGACTGTGATATGGTAATATCTGTGTTGTGGAGGGTAACATGCCGTACGAGTATGAAATCAATGAACTGGTAAAGGAAGAAGCCTGGCGGATGTTCCGCATCATCGGGGAGTTCGTCTCCGGTTTTGATGCTCTTGCCGGCATCGAGCCGGCGGTCACTATCTACGGGTCAGCACGGCTGAAGCCCGATGACGAGCTTTATTCACAGGTAGCGGAGGTGGCAAGGCGGCTTGGGGAGATGGGCTTTTCTATAATAACCGGCGGTGGTCCCGGCGTCATGGAGGCAGCCAATAAGGGGGCACTGGAAGCCGGGGTGGCATCCATTGGGCTGAACATAGATTTGCCTGAGGAGCAACCGTGTAATCCCTACACTACTAAAGCATTGACATTCAGGCATTTCTTTGTGCGCAAAGTGTTGCTGGTGAAGTATGCCACCGCTTTCATCATTATGCCCGGCGGCATCGGTACACTGGATGAACTAACCGAGGTGCTCAACCTCATGCAGACGCACAAGATAAAGCCCTTCCCGGTGATACTCTATGACAGCAGCTACTGGAAAGGGTTCCTCGACTGGCTGCGGACCGTAACGCTGGCACGGGGCTTCGTATCTGAAGAGGACTTCAACCTTGTGCGGGTATGCGATACACCTGAGGAAGTGGCGACCACCGTGGAGCGGTGGTACATCAGGCACGAGATCGTGGGCAGGCGGGCGGTGGCTAGATGAGGTGCCTAGGCAAGCAAGAATTCCTGGCGGTATTCAGGGACGGTGATATTCCAGCCGGTCTGATCGCGCAGCAGGGTGGCGAGGTGATCCGCAGACTGTGATTCGCCGTGGGTGAGGAAGAGTTGCCGGGGCGGTTTATGGAAATTCAGTGCCCATTTTAGTAACTCGTTCTTATCGGCATGTGCCGAAAAGCCCTCTATCTGGACTATCCTCGCCTTTACTTTGTAGCGGTGTCCCAGTATCCTTACTTTTTTAGCCCCATCGACGATTTCTCTGCCCAGTGTTCCCACAGCTTGATACCCGACGAAGAGGATA
>Ga0209102_1000301_pt1 | contig 33605 bp, 23 predicted proteins | sample ConPoolayeHmetaG_FD_185483 | JGI IMG/M metagenome (GOLD analysis project Ga0209102, IMG submission 185483) | Hot spring microbial mat communities from California, USA to study Microbial Dark Matter (Phase II) - Cone Pool mat layer H metaG... ...
GCCCCGGAAACTACAAGTTGCGCTTTGAGCTTCAGGGGTTCAAGACGGTCGAGAGGACCCAGATCCGCGTCGGAATCCGCCAGACGGTAACCGTTGACGTCGCCATGGAGCCAGGTGCCATCGAAGAGGAAGTGACCGTCGTTGGCCAGGTCCCTATCATCGACACCAAGCGCAGCCAGGTCGGCGCCAACTACACCTCTGAGGTTATTCAGTCGCTGCCCATCGCCATGAGAACCACCGAAATTATCAACCTCGCGCCTGGAGTGATGAGCGCATTTCCCCAGATTGCGGGACAAGGCACGGCGACCCTGCACGGGTTTGGGGTCCAGAATTACAGAGCTGAATACGCCCTCGACGGGGCATCGTTCAGGGACACTTACGGCCACGGCAATATGCCGACCAGTGTCTCCACCGCCCGAATCGAGGAAGCCCAGGTGGTCACAACCGGTCAGGACATCACCAATGTCCAGGGCGGGCCTTCCATTAACTTCGTCACCCGGCGGGGCGGCAATAAGCTCGCCGGGGACTCCTATGTCGCTCTCCTCGACCATGCCTTTCAGGCCAGCGACACTCTTCCCAAGTACATGAAGGAGACTCTGGGTTACAAAAAGAATCCCGGCATCTACCGGGTCTATGATTTTGGTGCGGCTTTGGGTGGCCCGATCCTGAGGGACCATCTCTGGTTTTTCGCCTCGTGGGCAGTTATCTACTCCTCAACTCATGATTATTATGAGAAGCCCTTCCCCATGACCTACACGCCCGATATTTACGGGAAGGTCAACGCCCAGTGGAAGACACTCAACGCGGAGTTCTCCTATGCCCACACCGATACGCAATCAATCAATGCACCCTTCTCGGCCACCATCCTGAATGCCTATTACAACTACGACCGGTTGCAGCCGGCTGATACTTATGTGGGGAATGTTTCGATGACGCTGTGGCAGAAGCTGCTTTTGACCGGAAAGTTCACCTATTTCCATGCTCACAACGATTATCATCAGACGGGCGTTGTCTACACGGGCGCAGGAGCTGGAAAATCTTACGATGAAGGTCGCACTCTGAATCCTGTTGGCCAGTTTTACACTTATAACTATTTCAAGTCGCCCCCGTATAACACGGAAAAGACCAGCCACTGGCAGACCTACGAGTGGGAGAGATGGCGTCCCTACATCGTCGGCGAAGGTAATTACTTCGCTGAACGGTTGCTTGGCGGCGATCACGAGATCAAGGTGGGTTTCGACCGCAACTATGCCTGGTTCAATGAGCTTTATCTGGCCCCCAATCAGATGTTCAACTACATCTACCCTGCCACCATGGTCGGAGGGACAAAGGACCCCTTGAATGCGCCGAGCCCGGGTCCCGGAGCAAACTACTGGGGCCGGATCATCACCTACGCCGACAGGAATGGTCCAAAGAGCTCTCAAAGATGGGGCGTTTATGCCCAGGATATCATGAACTACGGGCGGTTCACGTTCAACCTGGGGTTCCGTGTTGACTGGCATGCCTGGGGATGGAGTGAAGCTCTCTACCGCGCTCTGGCTCCTTTCGACATCCCGATTGTCGAATGGGACCAGTGGTGCGGCGAATTCCGCGTTCCCAAAGGAAAGCTGAACATCGGCCCGACATTTTCGCCCAGGATTTCGGTAACCTTTGACCTCACGGGCAAAGGCACGGACTTCCTCAAGGCCATGTACGCCAATTATACCGGCGCGCTGGATAACCTTGCTTTTAGAACCGGGTTCAAGTCAGGGTACAACCGCGGTAATTTTAGTATGCCCTATATCGACTACAACGGAAATTACGCGCCCGACTGGCCAACAGCTAAAACGCCAGGTGTTAAAAACGAATTCTTCCTCATCGATATCCTCGGGCGTTGGCCGACGCCTGACGATATCCTGATGATGATTGCTGTGGGGCAGGCTGAACAAAAAGCCCTGGAAGCCATCTACGGCGTGGGCAGGGTTCCCTGGAACGCCTACACCTATCCTGGGTGGTTCCTGCTTTCTTTTTCAGGAAACCCGCTGGGCAAAAAAGCCTCGGCGTCTCAACCGACCGATTTCCTGGCCGACGATTTCACGCCCGACCGGGTGCTCGAGTTCTCGCTGACCTATGAAAAGCAGCTTTCGACCGACATCAGCCTGACACTCATGGGCGCCTACAAGAGAGAGTACAATTTCTTCTGGGCTCGCGGTTACTACGGCACGCTCGATAACTACACCCTGCAGCCCGTCGACATGGCCAAAGGACTCGGCACTGACCCGGCCACCGGCTGGCTGGTTTTCGGCACCGACACGAGCTTCAAGAGCCCGAACGGCTATATGCTCACCAACTACAAACGCTATTACAATTACTTCAAGGGAGTGCAGTTCATCTTTAACAAGAGGCTTAGCCACGGCTGGTTCCTCCAGGTTTCCGCCGACTTCGCCGATTGGCGGGTCCACTATTCTCCGACGGCCATCCCCCTCACAGTGACAGAAGCCGCTTCCACCTACACGGGAACGGTCAACCCTGACGGCGAATTCCCCCGTTCGACACTCTACGAGTACTACCACAAAGGTTACGCCGGCGTCTACGAATACGGCAGCACTGAGCCACCGCAGAACGCCAGATGGCACATCAAAGTTTCTGGCTTAGTTCAGCTCCCCTGGAACCTCAACCTCTCCGGTTTCGTCGACGCTCGCGAAGGTTATATCTACAACAACTGGGTCTCTTCCTACAGCGGACAGACGCTACCCAAAAAGGGAGAGAAATTCGGTGACAACCGCTATCCCAATTTCTGGTACGCTAACTTCACCCTCGACCGAACCTTCAAGTTCGCGGAAAATGTTTCAGCTAAAGTCTTTGCCACCTGCTACAACGCTTTCAACAAGGTGACGACGATGGAAATCCACCGGACCGCCGTGCCGTCCGACGTTAACAAGCCCACCCAGGTTAACAAGCCACGCATCCTTCAGCTCGGAGTTCGATTCAGCTTCAGGTAAAAAGCCGCCCTTCGAGTTCAAAGATAAGAGCCGCCCCGGGCGGGGGGCGGCTCTTTTTTTTCTACTTTTTTGAGCGCCATTCTTCGACTTTTTGGCGGCCCAGACTTTTTAAATTAAAGTCAGCATCTCCCCGGGAAATAGCCTTCTCCATGAGCTCAATGGCCCGCACGAAGTCCCCCGATTCCGCGCACGCGAAAGCATAATTGGCATAGAGGACAGCTGTCGGGCTTTTGGTGGTCGCTCTCTCAAAGTAGCGGATAGCCTCCTCGAATCTCCGGAGTTGAGCCAGGCACATACCCATATCCTCGAGAAGTCGCGGCTCCTCCGGCATCCCCTTCTCCGCTCCCTTAAAAAAGTGAACGGCCTCTTCCAACTTTCCTGATCGCATCAAGGAGTATCCCAAAAGCCGCGCCGCCTCGAAATTCTCCGGCTCGAGGTTAAGGACCTGGCGGAAATACTTCACTGCTTCTTCGTAGCGTCCAAGCTGGCCAAAAGCATTTCCCAGGGTGAAATAAACATGCTCCATCTCATCCGGATCAGCCAGGGGTTGGGCTTCTTCAAGCCAAGGCACTGCTTGATTGGCCATTCCCAGGCGAACAAGGTAGCGGCCGTAAATGATGCGCAAACCGGCCGATTGAGGGTTGAGCAAAATGGCTTTCTCCATCAAGGCCTGGAGCGATCTCTTGTCCTCCTTGAGAAAATATATCTCAGCCAAGTCTTCGATGACGGGGTGGAAATGAGGGTCTTCCTCAAAAAGCAAAACGAGCAGCTTCTCTGCGGCTTCAAATTTGTGCTCAGCTCGAAGCTGGCTGGCCTGCTGGGACTTTTTCCAGAACTCGATGCGATCCTTGGGGTCAATAGAAGAAAACCCATCTCGCCCGGAAGCTCCAGCAAGATAACCGAGCGATTTAAGCCTACTTTTCTCCTCGCCGCTCACAACCCGGCCCGAGGCCCAGCCGGAAGAGCTCCATTTTTTCTCCAACGCCACGAGCGCAGCGCCCATTTTTTTTGTCCGGTCGGGCTGCGCCTCGGCCAGGTTGATTTTCTCGTGGGGGTCAGAGGAGAGGTCATAGAGCTCGGGCTTCGGCAGTCGGATGAACTTCCACGGCCCTCGAAAAATTCCCTGGAGCGCCGCACAACCCAACACTTCTTGAGAATACAAGCTCTCGAAATACTCGTCCCTGTCACCGAGCTTTCGCCCCTCGATAAACGGAAGAAGGCTTCGACCCTGAACAAAGGCCGGGGTTTCCATTTTGAGGTATTCGAGGATCGTCGGCAGAATATCGACGAGGCTGACTCGATGCAGGACCCTTATCCCGCGCGGCCAGGGCAAGGGACCAGCTAAAACGAGCGGGACGCGGATATTCTCCTCATAGCAAAAAATCGTATGCCCTGCTTCCTGGTGTTCCCCGAAGGCTTCGCCGTGATCGCCGGCAAGGACGATCAACGTCGAATCCAGGAAACCCTTTTCTCCGAGAAGGTTACGGACCTTCCCCAGATAAACATCCATGTAAGCGATTTCGCCATCGTAGGGGTCGGGGAGCCTCGCATCGGATCGATAAGGCTCGGGCGGATCATAAGGCGAGTGAGGGTCGAAGAAATGGACCCAGGCAAAAAAACGACCCCCTGGGTAATGCTCCAGCCAGTGCGCAAAATCTTCGTAGACGGCGGCAGCGCGACGCTCGGATTCCAGGTTCTTGATCCGGCTGGCATCGTCCATTCGGTCGCTGTAGAGGTCAAAACCCTGGTCGAGCCCGAAGCGGGAATCGAGGATGAACGAAGAGACAAAGGCGGCTGTGTCATAGCCAGAGGCTTTGAGTGTTTCGGCGAGGGTGATGGCTTGAGGTGCCAGAACGTATTTTCCGTTGGTCCTGACACCGTGATGGGGGGGGTAGGTTCCGGTCAGGATGCTGGCATGAGAAGGGAGAGTGAGTGGCACGGGCGAATAGGCATTCTCGAAGAGGACTCCGTTCCTGGCAAAGGCATCAAATTCAGGTGTCACGGCCCCCTTGTAACCATAGGCTCCGAGCCGGTCTGGCCGCGTCGTGTCCAGCGTGATGAGGAGGACATGAGCGTTCGGAAAGCGAAGGCCCGCTCCTTTCCCCGAAACTTGCTGACGCATAAGGAGAAAATAGCTCAGGTAAATAAGAACAACAAGAATGATGAGGACCAAGCTGAATAGAATAATTTTCTTCATCACGCTTCTTTCTATTATACTTCATTTTGCTTTTATCTACGCATCCATTTCTCCTTCCCCCGACTCCTGCTCTCCCTGTTATTGCCATGACCAGATGTGACTCATGCACCTTGTGGACAAAAATATTAAGCCCCCGTTCGAGAGCCTGGAACCCTGGGCAAGCTGAAAAACGAGCTTCGGCCTATGGATAAACCGAAATCATGACCAAATGCTGGCTCGTCTTTTCAAAAGGGAGGCAGAGGACGAGCTTGGCATCACTGAGCTCAGAGCGGCCATCTTTCGTATAGGGGTTGTGCTGCCTCGCTGGCCAGCGCAGGATTGAGCCCCTCGGGATGACGACATGGAGGGGACCAAAATCGAAAAAGGAGCCGATGTGGGACTCGTTGAGAACGAGTTCTCCTTCGCCGAGTCTGAATTCGCTCCCCTTGGCCGTCTTTATCGACTCGGCTATCTTCAAGAAAGGAAGATGGGCTTCCACCCTCCTCCCCGCAGGCGCGCGGTAGGTGAGGACGAGCTGGCGTCCTCCAGGGAGGACCTCCACAACGACCGAACATTCAAGCTCTCCGTAGGTGAGCGTCATCTCCGTCGGGTTACCCGACCTCGTGATGGTGGCCCGGTCGGCTGTCCATCTGAGGTCGATAGCGGGAAGAAAATTGGGCTCCTCCTCCCCCTCCCTGTGCCTCAGGAAGGCTGGCTCGCCCACCGTGAAGGTCGACCAGTAAGGCTGAAGTTTGGTGTTGCCTCCTCCGGCAAAAACGCCGGTCCGGGAATGGAAGAGGTCGACATGATTCTGCCTGTCCTGAATCCAGCGATTCTGGATGGGTTTGGTCGTGTAAGCCGAAAAACACCATTCCCAGGGAGCATCACGGACGAGGACGGCCTCATTCTTTCCGATTACCGAAACGCTCTGCGGCTGCGCTGTTGGCATGGGCACAACAGGTCCCTGCCCACCATGAAGAAGAAGACTGGCGGCGTAGTCCGCGCCCACGAGCTTCTTCCCACCCCGGGATTCCTTCCACAGTTGATGGAGGAGGAAGCCTCGCCCTTCGGCTGAAAAGCTGAAGCCAACATTCCCGATGTTGACCGTCCTATGGTAGATCACTCGCTCATCGATAGCCGAGGCAGAAGTTCCGTCTGACCAGAGGATGTCCCGGTGGAACTTGACCGAGCGCCTCAGGACCTCGGGCACGGCCGGGTCTTTGGAAAAAGCATAATAAGTCCCCAGCGCATCGAGATAGACCATATTATAGCTCACCACCGGGCCGGAGTGCTCCGACCAGTACCCTTCAGGAAATTGCTCGGCCATCACCTTCTGCTGGAACTCTTGAGCGGCCTTCTTCCACTCCTCCTTTTTGAAAGCCACTCCCGCAATATAGAGAGCCATGGCATGGTGGCACGGAATATTGTGCACCCGGCCTAACTCCTGCCGACGAATCCCCTCAAAACCGAGCAGGAGTCCTTTCTCCCATTTGGCGCGGGAGGCAGGGGGGAGCGCATCTTTAACCAGAACATAGGCTCTGATCCAGCGGCTATAAGTCCAGGGCATGAAAATCATTCCCCACGTCGAATCATCTTTTTTCCTGAAAATCCACTTCCCCTCTCCATCCTGGGCATCGACGAGAGCTTCTCCACCCCTGGCAATGGCCGCCAACAGCTTCCGATCATGATAATAAGGGTTGGCCGGATCCTTGATGGACCAGGCAGCAGCCAGGGGAAAAAGGACGTTCTGGTCCTGACAGGTCCAAGGGTCTGTCCCGAAACGTCCGCTCTCAGGATCATAAGTTTGAAGAATATTTGAAACCGAACTGACGAGGGACTTGATGAGGAAGGAACGGGGTGGCCAGGTTGTCCACTCCCCATCCGGATGAAGCCAAACCACGAGTATAAGGGCAAAAAGAATGCCCATCGACAAAAAGAATCTCGCCTTCCGACTCTTTCGCGTTGCGCCAGCCATGCGACCTCCTCCAATCCGATTCACGGTGGATGATTCTCTTCTCTTATACCCATTTTTCCTTGGGATATCAACAACGTGTGTGTTTGTTTAGGCGGTTGACACCACAAAATGGCTTTCCTAAAATGGTGGCCATGTTGATTGTTCTCTTTGAGCTAAAGGAGGTCGGATGAAACACTGGCCGCGATGGTCCTTCTGTCTAATTCTTACTATTCCTATATTTTTAATAGTAAAATGCGAGAGGGCGGACAGGGAATCCTACCGCCATATCAGTCATTACGAAAAGCAATTCCGCATCGAACTCTCAAACCCACTTCCCAACCCCCTTCCCGACCATGCCCTTGTCCTCCCGCTTTCTGACATTCTTCGAGCTGTGCCCGATTTCAATCCTCTCTATTGTGCCTTCACCGATAGCCAGGGCGAACCTCTCCCTTTTCAGGTCGACGATATGGACAGCGACGGAAAACCAGATGAGCTGGCCTTGTGCCTCACCCTCCCGCCAGGACCCAACGTAATAACGGGGTATTATACGCCGAGAGGAACAAGGCTTCCCGAATTCCCCGCCCGAACTTACGCCAGGCTCGCGTGGGAACCAGCGGATGCCAACATCGGCTGGGAATCCAACCGGGCTGCTTATCGCTTCTACTGGGGTCAGGTCGAAGCCTTCGGCAAGCTCGACGAGAGACTGATCATGGCCGGTTTTACAGCCGACTACGCTTACCATGAAATGCAGGACTGGGGCATGGACATCCTCCACGTCGGCGAAGCTTCCGGGCTCGGCGGGATAAGCCTCTGGGAAGGAGAGACGCGCTTGTCGACCATAAACCCGGCCGGAAAGGGGCGAAACCAATACTTCCGGAAAGTTGTCGCCGCCGGCCCCGTCCGAGCGGTGGCTCGAGTCGACATTCAAAATATCGGTCCCTCCGCCGCGCAGTACACCATAACGCTCCTCATGTCTGCTTTCACAAACAACATTTATTCCCGCCACGACGTCTGCATCACCTCCAGCGCCGGAGGAAAAATCATCTACAGCCCGGGCATAGAAAAACTCGCCAACGAAACATGGTCCATGAGCCCAGAGAAGGGTTATCTGGCCTCCTGGGGCGAGGGCGCAACCGGAGCTGGAGAAATCGGATTGGCCCTCATTTTCAACCCCGCCGAATTTATCGGCTTCGCCGAAAACGACCTCGACCGGTACGTGAAACTTACTGCTCCTTCCGGAGAGAGGCGAACCTTCTGGGTTTGCGGTGGTTGGCATCTCGGGATCACCGCTCCCGACCCTCCCCAGGCAGCCAACTGGACTCGCCAGGTTGAGGACATGAGCCGCCGCTTGCACGTCTCTTTGAACCCCCAATACAGGAAGAAATAAAGATTGGCCATGAGTGACACCCACATCCTTCAGCCTTTCGATTACCTGGCTCTTCTCGGCTATTTCGCTGTCCTCATCTTCATCGGGACCTACTTTCGAAAGTACATCAAGGAGGCCAAGGACTACTTCGCTGCCGGCGCATCCGTGCCCTGGTGGCTGGCCAGCATCTCTTTCTGGATGGCTTCTTTCAGCGCGACGTTTTTCGTCATCTACTCTCAGATTGCCTTCAAGTATGGCCTGGTGGCTGTCGTCATCGCCTGGGTTCCCATTCCAGCCATGGTCCTCGCCTATTTCTTCTTCGCTGTCCGCTGGCGACGGGCCCGGGTCATAACTCCCCTCGGGTTTATCAGCCAGCGTTACAACCCGCTCGTCCATCAGGTTTTTGTCTGGACGGGCTTCCCTCTCCGCCTCATCGACAACGCTCTGCGCATCCTGGCCACTTCCATCTTCCTCGTCCCGGCCATCGGCCAGGGCTGGTTTTCCCTGGATGTATGCATTTTCGTCGTCGGCTCAATCATGATCATCTACGCCGTCTTGGGCGGTCAGTGGGCCGTCCTGGTGACCGATTTCTTCCAGTTTTCCATCCTCTGCATCGCTGTCCTGTTCATGTTCGGGCTCTCTCTTGCCGCCGTCGGGGGATTCACCGGCCTCGTCGAAGGAGTGAAAACTGGCCCCGAGCCGCCGGTCAACTTTTTTCATCCGCTCACGCCGCCCTACGATTTTTTCTACTGGGCCATGTTTGCGGTGGTGGCTCTTCTCTCCTACAACGCTTCCTGGGGGCTCGTCCAAAAATACAATTGCGTGCCCACAGAAAAAGATGCCAAAAAAGTCGCCCTGGGTATGGGAGTGTTGAGTTTCCTCGGCCCTCTGCTTTTCTTTTTTCCGGCGCTGGCCGCGCGCGCCTATCTCCCGCCTCTCCTGGGCGCTTCCGTCCTCAACCGGAGTGACGAAGTCTATGTCCTCATGGCTCTAAAAATCCTCCCCGTCGGCTTGATGGGCATCCTGGTGGCGGGGATGTTTAGCGCCACTCTCTCCACTCTCGGCAATGAGTACAATGTGCTCTCTGGCGTCTTGACTAAGGATTTCTACCATCGAGTCGTCCGACCCGAGGCAGGGGAAAGGCAATTGGTCAGGATGGGCCGAGTCAACACAGCCTTCATCGGCCTTCTGACCACCTTTTTCGCCCTCGGGCTAAAATATCTCAAAGAAGTCTTTAACCTCATCGATATTCTCGTTAAGATCTTCGGCGCCTTCGGACCGGCCATCATGATCCCTCTTCTGGCTGGTCTTGTGCTTAAGAAGGTAAACGCCCGCGGGGCCATCGCTGGGATCGTGGCCGGCACCATCTCCGGTGTTTCCCTGGTCGTCCTGAACGGTATCCTGCTCGCCGTTTACAAGGAGCGCGTCGCCACCGACCCAAATCTTTCCTATTGGCTTAAACAGGGCTGGAACTCAGCGGCAATTGGGATCAATGTCCTCGCCACTCTCCTGGGGATGTGGATTGGCTCTCTTGGATACCGACCATCCGAGGAGGAAGAGAAAAGGGTGGCGGAGTTCATCAACCGGATGAGGTTTCCGAGCGGAGCGGAGCCAAGCCTGGAGAGGCCGCGGCGGTCGCCGTTTTTAATCGTCGGTCTGGCCCTCATCGCCTACGGTCTCATTCTTCTGGCCGTGACCGCGCTGGTGGCAACGCGCCACGCCCCGCCGAAGACCATCATCCTGAATGGGCTCGCCAGCCTGGCTATGATCCTTTTAGGCCTGGCCATGCGGCAATTGTCGGGAAGAAAAAAAGTGGCCGGGTCTTAGGGTTCTCCGTCTCCTGAGCGGCCGAGAAATTCAATTCGTCTCGCCATAAAAGCGGAGAAGGATTCTCCATCATCGAAAGAAGGGAAGTGTCTTCATCTTGTGAAGCACCTCCACGGCGGCATCATAATCCCCTTCTCCATAAGCAATATCCAGGTTCTTGAGCATCAAGGCAAGCTTCCAGGCCGTCGACGAATTGGGCGTTGTCGTAAGTGGATCAGGCGTCCCCCCTCTTTTTAGCCAGCGTAAATCGCCAGCGAATTCCTTGCCCGTTTTGTCCACGCTATCGGCCAGGAGGGTCGTGTTGGCCAGTTTCCCCAGATACTCTCGCAATTCAAGATAGTGGAGCTCTCTGGCCACATCCTGGGCGTAGCGGCGGTAATTGGCCGGCCCTGTTTGCATGGCCGCTTCGAGGCCCTTGGGAAGAGCAAAGGGTTTAAGCTCAGACATGGCCTCGATGAGCTTCTCGTTGGCTGCTTGGGCTCTGGGCAACACTTCCCTGAGGTAAAAATCCGAGAGCTTGTCGAGGTCGAATTCAAGGCGCCGTGCTCTCTCATCATGCACGCCAGCGACACGGACAGGGGTGGCGCTTCCCGCCCGATAGACTTCCCAGCGGTCAAAAAATCCGTTGCCATCCGTGTCGAACATGCGGATTTCGCCAAGAGCGCCCAAGCCGCCAAAATTACCCACTTGAATCCAGCCCTCTTCAGCCCCGAGAAGATGAATCCTTTTATCCACATCGCTATAATAAAGTTCACGCTGGGTGGCCGGCTGGCCACGCCATTCCCGCCGGACATTCCATTTTTGGTTGGGCCCGCCCGTGTTTTCCATGAACCGACGCTCCCAGACCCAGAACACCCCTTCCCAGCGCCAGTCTTCGAGCTTGTAGTCGGCGAAGCCGATGGCCGTCGTATCATCAAAGTTCTCATGCCAGGAAAAACCCGTCTCGCGGGCTGGATAGCTATCGGCAACCGCCCGCACGTCTTTCCAGGGGATGCATTTCGTCACCTGAGGAGGCCGCCTTTTCTTGTTGAAGTGTTCCATGCCCGGGAACTCATAGGGGAGCCGTCCCACCATGTTGAACCCGAAATCATAATGGAGCGGCCTCTCTTTAGAGCTTCCCCGGTCGACATCAAAGCTATAACGGATGTTGACAATGCCCATGTCCCGGAGGGCTTCTTCCCAAGGTCGGTTGAACGCATTGTTGGCATAGTCCGGGTCGACGGCGGGGTCATAACGCATGGGCACGGCGCTGACCCGGACGACAACCTCACTGAAACCATCACCGTCCGTATCGTAAAAAGAGAACGGACACTCCGATATCGGCGACCAGGTGCCGTCGACAGGGTTGAATTTGTTCATGTAGAAGATGTTATCGCCGTAGGGGTCACTCTCGAAGTAACTCTCGCCTCCGTACTCATAGCCGCGAAGACTCCACATGGCGCCGTCCCCGTCGATGTCCACTCCAAACCAGGCGTAATTCAACCGCCCCTTATCAAAATAGCGAATGTCCATCTCGTCGGGCACACCGTCGCTGTTCAAATCCTGGTAATCGACCAAGCGGTCGACAAGCCCGTCACCATCCCAATCTGCCACATAGCAGTCGGCATGCCTGTCCCCGCCGCGATGGATGCTTCCATCCTCGTCGTCATCAATGACCCAGACCAGGGCGGCAAACTCCTTGCCGGCGCGATTGACGATTCGCTCCCGACGGACGAGCATCTTCCCCCTTCCCTCGCCCCCTTCAACGATAAAGCTCTCTCCAACCTTGAGCGCTACCGCTCTCGACCACCACGGCTTATTTTTCAAATCAGGAAAAACGCCGTGCCGGCTCATCGCCGTCTCCTTCATCCACCATGGCCCCCTCGCCTCTTCCCCGGCTCGGAGTGGCCTCTCTTCCCTGCCGAGCCCAAGAGCGAGGACCCCAAGGCCAATCATCAAAACGAGGAGCAAAAGAGTGTTTATTTTTTCCTTCCGCAAAACCTCTTCCCGCATCGTCAACTCCTTTCCTTTCTCTGACAGGATTTATTATTTGTTCAGGATAATCTCGCGGCCGGTTCGAGAGGATTCATAAGCGGCCAGGGCGGCGGCGACGGCCTGACGTCCATCCCAGCCAGTCACGGGTGGCTTCTTTTTCTCCCGAATGGCGTCGATGAATCCTTGGGCGTGCCGAGTGAAAGACTGCAGCCGAACCGGGTCCAGGAATCCTTTGCCCGCCCAGTCGACGGGTGCCTGCCGGGCTGCGACTTCCCATTTTCCGCTCGTGTTGATGAGGAGCTCTCCATAAGCATCCAGGTCCATGAGCCCCTTCTCGCCGACAATCATGGCTGAAAACTCGCGTCGGGGAAAGGGCGGAGGCGGCAATTCGCCCGAGCTCCACAGGGTGGCGACCGTTCCGTCGGTCATGGTCATCAGGACCATCGACGAGGCCTCGACGACAGCGTTGGGGTCCATGCTCATGCATTTGGCGTAGACCGTTGCATATTCGGCTCCGGTCAGCCAGCGTATGCGGTCTAAACAATGGATGGCATGGCCAAACAGGATACCCAGGTTTTCCTTCTCGCTCTGCCATTTGGGAAACTTGACCAGACCGCCGGCTAAAAGATGGAAATCGAGAATCTGGCGGACCTTACCGATGGCGCCCTGGTCAATGAGCTCCTTGGCCTTGAGGTTGCAGTCGCGGCTGCGCTGGGAAAAGACGATGGAAACAAGAACCCCTTTTGCTTCAGCTCGCCGGATGATCTCATCGCAGAGCTCGACGGTGTGGGCCATGGGTTTCTCAATCATCACATGCTTGCCGGCGGCGATAGCGGCTAATGCCTGCTCGGCATGAAGGAAGTGCGGCGTCTCGATAAAAACAGCCTGGATGTCGTCCCGGGCTAGAAGGGAAGCAAGGGATTTTTCAGCCTTGAGGCCATAATGGCTGGCCACGGATTCAGCAGCTTCCGGGTTCGCATCGTAGACGGCTCGCACCTTTGCATCCCGGACAAACTTGGCAATGGTCTCCACCTGGGTCTTGCCCATGAATCCACAGCCAACCACACCGATGCCTATTTCGCTCATTTTTTCTCCTCCTTGGTCTGAAGCTTCTTGCTGATGTATCGACGTGTCACTTCATTTTCAATCGGGATGACAGAGTAAAGCTCTGGCCGACGATGACGGAAGACCATGTCCCGCCAGCCCCTGAAAAGATGGGGGAGGTCGGGTGTAAAATAATGAGGGATATCCTGGCTACCAGGTTGGGGCTGCTGAGGGCTCAGTCCGGCATAGTAAACCTTTTCTTCGGAAAAATCGATGTCGGCAAAAATGATGCCCTTCTTCTGGAAGCCAGAAGAGGCGATAACGCCTCCGTAGGGGTCGATGATGACACTCCTTAACCCGGGGTCCGAAGTGTTCCAGTGGGCGCAGGCTATGTAGCATCCGTTGTCGATGGCTCGCGCTCGCAAGAGAAGCTCGTTGTGATAGCCGTCCGGCCCCCACATCTGGCTCGGGTCGAGGATGAGTTCGGCGCCTTGGAGGGCCAGCACTCGGTCAACGGGAAACTGGAAAAGGTCACCGCAGGTGTGGGCGGCGATTCGGGCGAAATCGGTGTCCAGGACGCGAAGAGTCGTGGTGCCGGAAACCCAGTAAATCGGCTGGGAGTAGACGAGTCGACCGCTCCGGTCCCAGATGCGAGCGGCTCCGTTCGGATATTCCTCGTCGCCAATCCCCCCGATGGCGACGTAGCACCTCTCGGCAGCCGCCCAGCGCGAGATGTCCCTCAAGCCTCTTTGAACCTCGACATCGTCGAGCCGACGGACGGCGTTTTCCGAAAAAAGAATGAGGTCCGGCTTGAACTCCCTGGACCTCTCCAGAAGCTCGAGGATAGTCGTTGGGTATTCGCCGTCGCGCCACATCCCCTCGCTTCCCGAATAGGCGACAGCAATCCGCGCCTGCCGTTTCTTGAACTTCGGCCATTCTGGTTTTTGCCAGGGCTGGGCCAATGGGCGAAAAGCCTCCCGTCCTCCGTTGTTGGGGACGTAAAACAAGTTTTCAAAATTCGGCGTTTCCGGATAAACATCCACCTTCCTTTCGTCCAGGTTCAGCTTGACTGTGGCCAGTCCAGTTCGATACCCCGTATCCGCCCTGATCGTACCCGAGCGGTCGATGACCATGCTCCGGCCAAAGGCAGCCCCTTTCATCCCTATCCTGTAGTTATTGGTAATATAGGTCCTCGGGTCCGCATAGTGGGCGGTGACAAGGAATGCATGCGCATCCATGGCCCGAGCGAAAAGGAGGGGAAGCCACTGGTAGTGCTCTCGCAGGCGCTCCGGAAAATGCTCCCAGATGAGCACCTCCGCACCTTTCATTCTCAAAACTTCGTAAATTTCGGGAAAATAGAAATCCGAGCCGATGGTCAGCCCGAGCTTGCCGAAGTCAGTCTCAAAAACGGGCAAGTCATCGCCCAGAGCAAAGTCCTCATCCCAGGCCAACTTGTGACTCTTCCTGTATTTGCCGAGAATCTGGCCACGGGGACCGAGGATGAGAGAGGTGGCGTAAACACGGCCGTCCCTCGCTTTTTCCTGAAGCGCCAGCACGAGAAAAATTCTTTTTTTTCGCGCCAGAGTGAGGAAATCGCCCAGAGCCTTGACCTCTCCTCCCTCCTCGAATTGCAAGAAGGGCATAAAGGGGAGAACGACCAGGTGAGGCAGGGATGATTTTTCGACCGCTTGAAGTTGGCGCAAGACATGGACGGCCTTTTGTTCTTCAGGGCTGTCGAGAAGACAAACGGCGGTTATCTGGCGGAAGCGCTCCGCTGACTCACCGGGTCCTCGGCAACCCGAGACCATGATGCCCGTCAAAAAGAGAGATAGGATAAAAAGAAGCCTCTTTTTTTGTCTATCCATGGCTTAAAAAAGGACAAAAGACAACCGTTTGCTCTTGAACCGTGGCCTCGTTTCCATCATTCAGGAATCCAGGAAACCCGAGGGTTTCCCTCGCCGGCGGATAAGGTTGCGCAAGCTGATCAAGTTCTGCATGAGGTGTCGCGGATGATGAAAGATTTCAACCCGGGCGTGGTGCCGGACAAAGGTGACGAGCCGGTCGGGCCAGTCATCATAAAGGGCGAACCCGTGTCTTCGTAACGGATATTTGTCCTGAACGAAGGCAAAGGTCCGGGCAAACCACTCTTCCGCCCAAGGGGAGCCGGTGTGCTCGATGAGGTAGAGCGTGCCGATGAGGACTTCCTCTTGAGTCCACAGGGGTTTGTCCAGAATCCAGAGGTTGGCGTAGACGTCTTTGCATCCCCGAAAGAATCCCCCAAAAACAACGTCCCAAGCCACCTCGACGTGACGCTTAAAAAGCCTCTCGGCCTTTCGGAAAAGCTCTTTGTCTTTCCGGCGCACCGCTTCATAAAGCAACATCCACATCGTCTCGATGGCATGGCCCGTGTAGACGAGATGGCGATAGACGTTATCTGGTCGAGACCAATCATGGTTGAGGACCTCGTTGAGCAAGTCATACTCGGGGTTATAGTGTTTGGTGAGGATGGCATCGATGGCCCGCTCATTGACCGCCGAGAGCTCGGCATCCTGGCGGGTGGCGAGCATCTGCTGGGTGACGTTAAGGAAGAGCATCGAGACGCCCATGATGCGAGCCCCGGGCATCGAGGGGGCATCCTTCCCCAAATAAACCTGGACGGCGTTGGGCGCGTAATCCGGCTTATCGAAAACACGCACACACTTGAGGACGATGTCCTTAGCCTTCTGCCAGTAAGTCATGTCACCGGCTGCTTTGGCGAATTCGGCCAGGCCATTGGCGATGAACAAATCGCCCGAGACCTCCAAACTCACCGGATAATATTTCCCGCCAATGAACTGGCCCTCCTGGGCCATGGGCTCGCCTTCCCTGGTGAATTCTGGAGGCCATAAGAGATCGCCCTCGGGAGCGTGCCGGAGAACGAAACGGACGGATTTCTCAGCAATATCCAGGTATTTTTGCTTCTTATCTATGTTATTGTAAAGAAAAGAATAAACCCATATACCCCGGCCGCAGTACCATGTGTTCTTGATCGTGTTGTGAGGGGTTCCGTCTCGGTCAACGTTGGTCGTGAACCCACCTCGTTCGTGGTCGACGACATACTTATCCATGAACGGAAGAAAATCTTCAAAAATATCTGCCTCGTACTGTTTTTCCAACTGTTTGAGCGTGTAGGGTCCGATGCGCCTCATTTTTTTGTCAACGCCTCCAGAACCGATTTGGCCACTGGCGCCTGCGGGGAATCAGGCGCCAGCTCAAGGAATTTCTTCATCGCTTCGATCGCTTGAGGAACGTTATTGATGGCCACCGAAGCCATCCCCAGCTGGAAATAGCCATCGGCGAATTCCCGGTCGATTTCGATGGCTTTTTTAAAATAGGCAATGGCTTCAGCCGGGTTACCGGAATTGTAGAGACTCACGCCTGCATTGTAAGCAGTAATCAAATCCCCAATGTCTTCGACCTTGATTTTTCGATACCACTCCGCTGCCTTCTCCTTCTCGCCTTTGTTGTTGTAAGCGCCCGCGATCGCCTGGAGAATGTCAGGCAGCTCCGGGTCTTTTTCGTAGACTTTCATGTAAAACTCAATCGCTTTATCATAATCCTCCATGGCGAAGTAACAGTTGCCGATGTTCTTGTTGAGGACGTAGACATCAGGGTTTTCAAGGAGGATGGATTCGAAAACCGCCCGAGCCTCCTCGTATTTCTTTTGGGCATAAAGCTGGTTCCCTTTGGTGACCCTCTCAACGACCGTCTCCTTGACAACCAGGCCCTTAATTTTCTGAAGCCTGACGGTCACCCATTCTTCCCTCGCTCCGGGCGCGAAAGTGACGTTATAGCTGAGCTTTTGAGGAGCATAGCCAGCCTTTTCGAATTCCAGTTCCCACCGCCCTGTCCGGATGTAATAGGCACCCCACTTTCCGTCCTTGTCGGTCACGGGCGCGGGAAGATAATAAGCGGCCACCGTATCGTTGTAAAGCTTGACCGTCACACCCTCCAGTGGCTGGCCCGTCTCTCCATCATAGACAACTCCCCGGAGACGGGCTTTGCCTTGAACCTGAGCCCCTATCAAAGCCGGTATGACGAGCACGCCCACCAGGGCCAGAAATAATTTCTTCATCGGTTTCTCCAAGCTTCTGAGATATCGCTGTTTTGGAAAGCCCATTATAAAGAATTGGTATCGCCCATTCAAGGCGGTTCTGACCCAAGCGTTCGGTTCATAGTTAAAGAGAGGAGGACCCCCCTTCAGAGGGGACGGATGCTTAGACTTTCCCTAACTCTTGATGCCTGGGCGCTGAGGAGCGAAGCTACATGCCGCCGCTTGACTGCCGATGTCGTGCCGATGCCGGTAACACAAGCCGCCCCTGCTGCCTGCGCTTCAACAAGAATAGGAACAAGCCTTTGGTCAGTCCAATCCAAGGTCGGTTGGCCGCGACGCTGGACTTCCTGGACCACTCTACGGATAAAGGCCGCGCAAAAAGCATCGCCCGCTCCCGTGGGGTCGACTGGATCCACCGCGAAGCCATCCAGCGTGAGAAGCTGTCCCCTTCGGCCCGCCGCGACGCCTTTCCTGCCTTTGGTAACCAGGACGAGGCCCACCCCAGAGCTCAGAAGTTCTCTCATCGCTCTTTCTAAGCTAACTCGTCCGGTGAGACTTTGCGCTTCCTCCTCGTTGCAGTGGAGGATATCGATAGCGGGCAAAGCCTGTCGAAGATGGCTCCATGATTTGTTTTGCGGCATGACAGGGTCAACAAAGGTCAAGCTGCCGAGCTCCTTCACTTCTTTCAGCACGGCTTTGAGCTCCCGGTCGAAGCGATCCATCAGCCCGACTCCACCAACATAGAAGACCTTTGGTCTATCGCGGTAGACAAAACGCATGACAAAATCCGGCTCAAGGAGGGCGTTCGCACCGACGTGGCAATGGAAGCGTCGGTCTTCACCTTGAACGACGAGAATGAGGTCAACTGAAGTCGCCCCTTCGCCCGTGCGCTGGAGCCGAACGGAGATGCGGTGCTGCTTCAGCGCCCTTTCCAAAAAAGAACCAAAGATGTCTTTCCCCACGGCTCCGACGCAGCCCACTTCGCTCGCCTTCAGACCTAAACCAACAAGGTCGATGGAGACATTAGCCGCATGGCCGCCGATATGGAGCCCAATGCCGTGAGGAGCGAAGGTGATGCCTCCAGGCGGAGACACCCGCGGCAAGTCGGCGGCGATGAGGTCAGCCACGAGGATGCCGGCGCAAGTAACCTTCTTCATTTAAACCCGATGTCCATGCTTCATTCTTCAGCCTCGGCGATTTCCTGGCAAAGCTTGTATACCTTTTTCATCAGCGTCGATGTTTGAAAAGGCTTCTCCAGGAATTCATCGGCCTGGGAATCCCGCAAGGCATCTCGAGCGGTGACCCCTTTATAGACAGCCGTCATCAGGATAACCTTTGTTCTTATCAAGTCGGGGTTCTCCTTGATTTTCTTGCAAACGCCGATGCCGTCAATTTTGGGCAAGAGAAAATCGCAGATGACGATATCCGGCTTCTCTCGACAGGTCAGCTCGTAACCAGATTCTCCGTCAAGAGCGGAGAATACAGAGAATTCGCTCTTGGTCAGGATACCCTCGAGAAGACGGAGGGTGACGCGGTCGTCGTCGATGAGCACAATTTTGTGCGTCATGGCTAAGAATATATGGCCAGGACGGATTCCATGTCAAATGCCGGCCTCCGACCCGAAATTGCCGTAGAAGCACCCGACGGGTCCTGTCGCGGTTCACCCCCGGCCAGGCTCGGAGTTGGGATTGCGAAGCCCGCTCGTTTCCCCAGCGAGGAAACTCGCTCCGACTCAGCCTTCGCTCTTCTCTCGCTTCGCTCGAGAAACCATGCCCACTCAGGCTTCGACGGGCTTCCTCACCCCAACCCCTCGCCTGTTCCCCTTGGCATCAAACGCTCGGGTCGGCGGGGGGCCCCCGAACCACGCCACCCCTCGGGTGCTCTCGCTATCGTGATAATTTGTTACAAGATGAAGCACTTTCGCTTGATGATAATTCTCTATCGGCAAATTTGGGATCCGACTGCCCACTTCAACTCCGAGGAGGACCCATTCTCATCACGGAATGAAAGACGCTTACGTTTGGCTCAGGCCATTTGACCTTTCCCCGGCGCTTTGTTATATATGGCGGCTCTCTTCAGCCATGGATTCCTTCTTTCGATCGCTCGAATCTTCCCCTCATCTGGGAGAAACGCTGTCCCTCGCTTCCGCCTTCATCTGGGCAGTGGCCGTCATCCTCTTCCGGGTGAGCGGTCGAAAGGTCCATCCCCTCAGCCTCAACTTTTTTAAATGCGGGCTGGCGAGCCTGCTTTTTCTCATGACCGCTCTTTTCTCCGGACAAACGCCGTGGCCCCGGCTGCCAGCGAAGGATTACGCCCAGATGGCTTTGAGCGGTTTCATCGGCATTGGTCTTTCTGATACGCTCTTTTTCTTCTGTCTCAACCTCCTCGGCGCCAGTCTGACGGCCATCGTCGATTGCCTCTACAGCCCTTTTGTCATTATCTTCTCTTCTATTTTCCTGGGTGAGACACTGCGGCGGCATCAAATCGCTGGGGTTCTTCTCATTCTCGTCGCTGTCGGCCTCATTTCGAGGAAGGGGGGTGAAGCCATGCCCCGACGAACCCAGCTCGCCGCCGGCATCCTCTCTGGAGTGCTGGCAATGCTCAGCCAGGCAGGAGGAATCATCCTCATGAAACCACTTCTCCCTCGAGCGCCTCTTCTCTGGGCGGCGCTCATGCGTGTTGGAGCCGGAGCTGCGCTGTTGGGGAGCTCACTGGCTTTTCATCCGCGCGGCCGGCTCCTCAGTCGACCCCTGGCCACCCTGGCTAACTGGCCAGTCATGGTTCTCGCTTCTTTTTTGGGGGCTTATGTCGGGCTCATCACCTGGATGGCGGGGATGAAATACACCCTCGCCTCAGTGGCCGCACCGCTCAATCAGGTCCACACGATTTTCATCTTTGTCCTGGCAGCGATTTTCCTCAAGGAGAAAGTCACCGGCGCAAAGTTTATCGCTCTCAGCCTGGCCATACTGGGAGCAACGCTCGTCTGGATAAATCTTTGACCTCTCCCCTTCCTCCCGAAACCAACAGATGGCCGAAGAGCCCTCGGCGAAGAGGTGAGCTATTCCGCCCGGGCCAGTTTGACATCGACCCAGAAAGAATATTTCTTCGGCCCGCCTCTCATCCTGGTCAAGGAGGGGCTGGACCCGCCCATGCCCTCGCTTTCCCCCTCTCTGATTCCAGTTTCTCCCCACCCCGAATCAATGGCCCTGGCTCTCACCCCTTCCGCTCCCAATTGGGCAGCCATTGCTTCTCGCATCTCCTTGGTCATGCCGCCCCATTCGAACCCAACCTTGATCACTTGACCGGGTGTGGCGCCGATTCCACCCGGATGAAGAGTCCGAGCCGCAAGGGGAACTCTAAATTCATAGATAACCAACCTCCCCTGGCGCATCAAACGGAATGCTGGCCGCTCAACCTCTGGCGAGGCATCAGCCACAGAGACTGTCTCTCCTTTTTTATTGATGATGTCGGCCTCAAAAAGAATATATTTCCTGTCTTTATCGATTTCCTGTTTTTTTTCTTCGGCCAAGGTCGTCCCCCGTGATTCCATCCAAGCGATGAGCTCATCGGCGGTGACGACCTTCTTGAAAAACCTGACCCCCAAGTCCTTGTCTTTCTTGCCCGATGTGCTTGTGTATATGGTGATGCCAGTGGCATCGATCGAGCTAAGGAATTTCAGGTCCTTGAACACGAACAGGATATAGAGATTCCGGCCGTCATTGCGGAACGCATAGTCGACGCTGACACTCTTTTCAAAATTCATCGTCTCCCCTTGCCAGTCATCATTCAGGCCATCCAGCTTCGGAGGAAACACCGCCCATCGACTTGTGGTCTGCGTCTCTTTGGCCTGGGCACTGCCCATAACAAGGGAAAGAAAGCTCAGTCCAAGGACGATACGACCGAACAATCCTGTAGTCATTCCGTCCTCCTTGTCTTATTTCTTAGCCCATATTTTACCATATCGAAGGAGTCGACCATCAAAAACTTTCCCAGGCCTCGAAAACCGCCCTGATATTCTCCGGCTTCGCACCCACGCCAAACTCGCACTGGGCAATCACCCCACCCTGGCGGTACAAGCAATGGCGCACTTTTTTTACCGCGGCCTCAATCTCGGCCGGCGTCCCGAAGGGAAGAAGGTACTGCCGGTCGATTTCTCCCCAGAAGGTCAGCTTTCCCCCATAACGCCTGCCCAATTCTTCGATGTCCATGCAGAAAAGCTGGCAGTTCAGCGCGTCGACTCCTATCTCGACCAAATCGGGAAGGATGTCGGCGATATAGCCATCCGAGTGCATGAAAACATATTTTCCGTAGCGGTGGCCAATGTTTACATATTCCTCATAAAGGGGTTTGAAGATTTCTCGCCACAGCCAAGGGGAAATCATAAGGGAGCTTTGGCTTCCCCAGTCGTCGCAAAAGACGAGTGCATCCACTTCCGTCTCGGCCCAGAGGTCCATCTCCTCGACATAGAAAGCGTGGATCCTTTCGAGGAGCTGAAAAAGCTCGGCTGGCCTTTCAGCGAGGTCGAGAAACAAGTTTTCGGGTGTGCGGATAAACTGGAGCAGCTCGAAAGGCCGGACGCGCGTATTGGCCAGGACAAAACGGTCTGTGCCCTGGCAAAAAGCGTCCACCGCCGCTTTGTCGACGCTCAACCTTTCGCGGGGCACACGCACCTTCTGCCAATCCTTCCAATCTTTGACGAGAGCCTCCTTGACTTCACCCATGACACCCGCTTGCCGGTTCTCAAATACACAACCCCATTCATCGATGAAGATGCCCGGGCTGTATTCCTGGCCGAATGTCGGGAGGGGCTCTTTGTAGAAGGGAGGCGAGGTCACGATGTCGTCGGGAAAGCGCGCCTGGATTTCTGCCAGTTCCTTAGGATAGCGATTCACAGCCCAGGGAAGAAGCCAGAGCTGACGCGGTATACGGGGGGGCGATTGGAATTCGAGCGTTCTCAGGACGATTTGTCGCGGCGTCATGAAAAAGCGGTAGCGTGACCGGGACCGTAGCTACCCGGATTTCGCTTTCCCCCGCAGAAGTTTTCCTACTTCCTCGACGGCACTGGCGGCATCGGGAGCATAACCCTCGGCGCCGATGTCATTGGCGAACTCCCGGGTTACGGGCGCGCCGCCGATGATGATGGGCATGGTCAACCCGCTGGAGCGGAGGCTGGCGATGATGCCCCTCATCTGAACCATCGTGGTCGTCAAGAGGGCGGACATACCGATGACATCCGGGTTGTTCTCCATGGCAGCAGCCACGAATTTTTCGGCCGAGACATCAATTCCCAAATCGATGATTTGATACCCCGCTCCCCGAAGCATCATGGCCACCAAGTTCTTGCCGATATCATGGAGGTCACCTTTCACCGTCCCGATGAGGACCTTGCCTTTTGGCTTAACGCCCTCCTTGACCAAAAAGGGTTCCAGCTTGGCCAGCCCGGCGTTCATAGCTCTGGCCGCCACAAGAACTTCAGGAATGAAAACCTCACCGTTCTTGAACAGTACCCCAAGCCTGTCCATACCCGGGATAAGCCCTTCGTAAAGGATTTGGGCTGCCGCCAATCCCGAAGCTAAGGCCGAGTCGACAAGCCTCTCGACTTCACCTTTGTCGCCCTTGAGCAGTGCCTCCTGGATGTCAATGAGCATCCTCTCCTCCTCCGAATAGATGGCCAATCAAAATCTTCATCTTGGATCACCCAATATCTTAAAAAATCGCTTGCCTGTCAAGAACAGCGGCTCGGGAGGAAACAGGATTTTTGACTTCAGGCATGCCCTGTGCTATAAGCTTTGTCTGCCGTTTGGCCGTTCAAAAAGGCAATTTTCCGACCCTTGCCGCCGGCCAGAACCCCGATGTCGGACCAGAAAGACAAGGTTGCCCGCTCCGCTACCCTGGTCAGCTCGGCCACATTCGTCTCGCGCGTCTTTGGTCTTGTTCGGGAACAAGTCTTTGCCTTCCTCTTTGGAGCTGGTTTTGCGACCGACGCCTTTGTGGCTGCCTTCCGCATCCCCAACCTCCTCCGCGACCTCTTTGCCGAGGGCGCTCTCTCAGCTGCTTTTGTCCCCGTGTTCACGGATTATCTCGTCAACCGTGGCAAGAAGGAGGCTTTTCGGCTGGGCAACCTCGTCATCAACGCCCTTCTCGTTGTCCTGAGCGGAATCGTCCTTCTCGGCATCCTGGCCACACCGGTCATCGTCGACCTCATCGCACCCGGCTTTAGCGCCATCTCCGGAAAATCTGAACTCACGGCCCTTCTGGCTCGAATCATGTTTCCTTTTCTGCTGCTCGTTTCCATGGCCGCCGTGTCGATGGGGATGCTCAACTCGCTGCGCCACTTTGGCGTACCCGCTTTCGCGCCTGTTCTTTTCAACCTGGGAATGATTCTGGCTGGCTTCGCCGTCTGTCCGCTCTTCGAGGAAAGAATCATCGGGATGGCTTTGGGCGTCCTCCTTGGCGGCCTGGGTCAATGGGTTTTCCAGCTGCCGTCCTTGTATCGGGAAGGCTATCGTTACCAGCCTGCCCTCTCTTTTGGGGACCCCGGTGTTCGTCGCATCATTGGCTTGATGGTCCCGGCCATCCTCGGCCTCGCCTCGACCCAGATCAACATCTTCGTCAACACAATCATCGCCTCTCTCCTTCCCCAGGGCAGTCCTTCCTACCTCAACTATAGCTTCCGGCTCATGCACTTCCCTCTCGGGGTCTTCGGCGTGGCTGTGGCCACGGTGACTTTACCCGTTGTGTCCACCTATGCGGCCAAGAAAGATATCCCCAACGTCCTTTCGACCTGCGCTTCCTCACTCAAGCTCGTTTTTTTCCTGACGCTACCCTCCATCTTTTTCCTCGCTATCTCGGCCAAACCCATCATCGCGGTCCTCTACCAGCACGGCCGGTTCACCTCCATCGATACGGTCTTCACGGCGCAGGCTCTTCTTTTCTATTCGCTCGGCCTTTTCGCTTACGCTTCGGTCCGGGTTATCGCCCCGGTTTTCTATGCCCTTGGTGACACCGAAACTCCAGTAAAAGTCAGCGTCCTGGCGGTTGTGGTCAATATCGGACTCAACCTCGCCCTCATGCGGCCACTCGGTTTCAGGGGGCTAGCCCTGGCTACCTCTCTTTCGGCCATGGTCAACATGACTACACTCCTGGCGCTTCTCATCCGTCGGGTTGGTCCCCTCAACCTCAAGGACCTGGCCGAAAGCTTCGCCAAGATGCTCGGCTGTTCGACCCTCGTCGGCGTTCTTCTCGTCGCGTTCCAGGTATTCCTGCCGATTGACCTTGAGAGAGCAACGATCCTTTCCCGAGTTTTCTACGTTGCCGTCCTGACGATTGGAGCGGGCGGCATTTACGGTCTGGTCAGCGCGGCATGGAAAATCAGGGAGTTGTCCCTCGTCCTTGCCATTTTCAAGAGAAAAAAGGAGCCGGGTCGCGACCAATTCGGAGACAGGCCACTGCCATGAGCCACGAAGTTTTCCGCTTCAAGGACCGAAGCGGCCTCGAGAGGAAAATTGCCGAGCTCGGCCTTGACCTTCCGCTAAGTGATGACATTTCTGTCCTCTTCCAGCCTCTTTCTCTGGCCGGAAGAACCCTTCCCCACCGATTGGTCATTCATCCCATGGAAGGAGCCGACGCTACCCCTGATGGCCATCCCTCCGAGCTCACTTTTCGTCGCTACCGCCGCTTCGGCCAGAGCGGGGCGGCCATTGTCTGGTTTGAAGCAACCGCCGCGTGCGGGAGCGGGCGTTCCAACCCCCATCAACTGTGGCTTCGGCCGCAGACTCTGTCGAGCTTCGGGAATCTCGTCGAAGCAACGCGACGCGAAGCCCGCAAGAAGTCTGAGCCGGGCGACACCCCCCTGCTCATCCTTCAGCTCACCCATTCAGGCCGTTTCTCCAAGCCTGAAGGAAGGGCGGTGCCGATCTGTGCTCAGCCTAACCCGATCCTCGATGCCTGGATGGGACTTCCCTCCGATTATCCCTTGGTTGGGGATGACGAGCTCGACCGAATCCAGGACGATTTCGTGGCTGCGGCTTCACTCGCCCGCAAGGCCGGCTTTGACGGGGTCGACATCAAAGCCTGCCATGGCTATCTCCTCTCCGAACTCCTGGCTGCAAGAAAACGGGAGAAAAGCCGCTACGGCGGCTCCCTGGAGAACAGGGCCCGCTTCCTTCTCGAAACGGTAAAGAGAATAAAGCAAGATGTCGGCGGGCTTCTCATCACCAGCCGGATAAACGCCGTCGACGGTCTTCCCTGGCCGTATGGCTTTGGGTCGAGCCCGAGGGAAGACACGGCAGAAGACCTGAGTGAGCTAAAATTCTTGATGGGAAAGCTCAGCGAGGTCGGCATTCCGTTGGTCAGTATCTCACTCGGCATTCCCGCTTTCAACCCTCATCTGGGCCGACCTTACAACCTCCCTCTTCTCGGTCAACCTCTTCCCGGCGAGCACCCTCTCATCGGCGTGGCTCGCCACATCCGCTTGACGGCGGAAGCGCAGCGGGCATTTCCGGGGGTGGCTGTGCTTGGCGCAGGCTATTCCTGGCTTCGCCACTTCTTCCCCCACGCTGCCGCCGCCACTCTCCAAACGGGAAAAGCCTCTCTTATCGGGCTGGGGCGCTTCTCGCTGGCCAACCCCGGCTGGCCTGAGGAGCTGGCGGAGAATGGGTTTCTCAGCTCGAAAAAAACCTGCCTCGCCTGCTCTCGCTGCTCTCAACTCCTCAGGGCTGGTGGCCCGGCCGGATGCGCCGTCCGCGATGTCCCTTTGTATGCGAGGGAATACCGAAGGCTGAGGGCAAGGATCAGGGGGGACCGCATGGAGTCACGAGAAAGGATAATTGCGGAGGAGACAAAAAAATGACGTCCACCCAAGTCAAGGTGGCGGGCTTGCGCCTGCCCGTCCATTCGGTCAACACGCTCATCATCGGCAGCGGCGCGGCTGCGCTCAAAGCTGCCGTATCGCTTCACCGCCTTGGCCTTACGGACATCGCCCTGGCAACAGAAGACCGGGAAGGCGGCACATCGAGGAATGCTGGCTCGGACAAACAGACCTACTATAAGCTCTCCCTGGCGGGGAGTCTGGCTGATTCGGTTTTTGAAATGGCACGAGACCTTTCCGCGGGGGGCTCCATGCACGGCGATATCGCTTTGGCTGAGGCCGCGACATCGCCTAGAGCTTTTTTTGACCTCGTCGAGCTCGGTGTCCCTTTTCCCCATGACAAGTACGGAGCTTATGTTGGCTACAAGACAGACCATGACCCTAAACAGCGAGCCACTTCAGCCGGGCCTCTAACGTCCAGGCTCATGTGCGAGGCGCTCGGCCGCGAAGTGCGAAGGAGGCGTATCCCCATCTTCGACCGACATCAAGTTATCGCTCTTTTAACGCACGGGCAAGGCAAAGCCCGACGCGTGGTCGGAGCGATGGCCCTAAACAAGAAAAAGCTTACATCCTCGAGCCTCGGCTTTGTCCTTTTTAACGCCGTCAACTGTGTTCTGGCGACCGGGGGTCCGGCGGGCATTTATAAAACTTCCGTTTATCCGGAAAGTCAGCTGGGCTCCCATGGGCTTGCCTTCGAGGCAGGAGCCATCGCCCAGAACCTCACCGAGTCCCAGTTCGGTCTGGCGTCGACGAAATTTAGGTGGAACCTGTCCGGGACATACCAGCAGGCCATTCCTCGGTATATCTCGACCGATAGAGATGGCCAAGATGAGCGCCAATTCCTCAATGAGGTCTTCCCCGATATGGGGAAGCTGGCGACAGCGATATTCCTCAAAGGCTACCAGTGGCCGTTCGACCCACGCCGAATCCCTAACTACGGCTCGTCGCTTATCGACCTCCTTGTTTACCGGGAGACGGTCATTCGCCAGCGCCGTGTCTTCCTCGATTACCGAAGGAATCCAAGTGGCGAGGGCAGGCTCGCCGATTTTTCCTTCGACCTTCTCGACCGTGAAGCTTACGATTATCTGGCTAAGTCTGGGGCTCTGCTCGAGACTCCCATCCAAAGGCTGGCCAAAATGAACCCGCCAGCCATCGCCATTTACAAAGAGAATGGAATTGATTTAGCCCGAGAGCCGCTCGAAATTGCCCTTTGCGCCCAGCACAACAACGGCGGCTTTAAAGGAAATATCTGGTGGGAATCCAACATCAGACATCTTTTTCCCGTAGGAGAGGTTAACGGAAGCCACGGCGTCTGGCGGCCCGGCGGTTCAGCCCTCAACGCGGGGCAGGTGGGGGCGCTGAGGGCAGCTCTCTTTATTGCCCGAAATTATGCGAGAGGGACGCCCTCAGCAAGAGAATTTCTCGCTCAAGTCCGATCCTCTGTCCAAGAAAAAATCTCTTTTGCCCGAAAAATTATTGACCCCAGTTTCTCAGATGGAGAGTTCCTGAAGCGAACAAGAGAGGAAATCCGGGAAAGGATGTCCGCCTGGGGCGCAGCCATCCGGCGACGAGACAAAGTCCATGCGGCCGTCCGAGAGGCCTGGGCGCTCTCCAAGGAATTGCTTAGCAAAATGAGGATTCGCTCTTCCCTGGAGCTTCCCGACGCTTTCAAGAATCTCGACCTCTGCCTCACACATGCCCTCTACCTTGAAGCTATCGCCGAGTACCTCGACCGGGGAGGACAGAGCCGAGGGTCGTTCGTCGTTTTGAATGAGAAAGGCCGAGAGTTCTACTCCGAACTGGGTGACGAATGGCGATTCTCTCTCAATGCGGCTTCATCTTTTGTCGACACGAAAATCCTGGAGATAACTTTTATGGGAAAGCAGAAAGTCCGTAAAAAATGGGTGGACGTCCGGCCAATCCCCGATGAGGAGGGCTGGTTTGAGCGAGTGTGGGAGGACTACCGCAAAGGCCGGACCTTCCAGCCATTCAAGGAGAAGAGAAGATGAAGAGGAAACAGACAGCGCTCATAACCGGCGCCGGCCAGGGCATCGGCCGGGGCATTGCCCTGGAGCTGAGCCGGGAAGGGTTTGATATCGCCGGTGTCGACATTGTCTATGAACCCAAGAACAAAAAATCAGGTCTTTTTGAAGTCAAAGTCGAGGTGGAAAAAAGCGGCGCCGTTTTCTTCCCCGTTCGAGGCGATATCGCCGACCTCGACCAGCACGGTAAGATTATCGAGGAAGTCCTCGACCGTTTCGGGAAAATCGATTTGCTCGTTAACAACGCCGGCGTGGCGCCTCATGTTCGCCTTGACCTTCTGGAGACGACGGTCGAGAGCTTTGACCGTGTTTTCGGCGTCAACGCTCGCGGCACCTTCTTTTTCACCCAGAAGGTGGCTCGCCAGATGGTCGCCCAAGTAAAAGCGAACCCTGAATCGAAGCCAGCTATCGTTTTTATCACTTCCATCTCAGCCTCCGTCTCCTCCCCGAACCGGGCGGAATACTGCATCTCCAAGGCTGCTCTCAGTCAGGCAGCAACCCTCTTTGCTGACCGCCTCGCCGAGTACGGAATCAATGTTTACGAAATCCGGCCGGGCATTATCCAGACAGCCATGACCGCTCCTGTCAAGGAGAAATACGACCGGCTTATGGCTGAGGGGCTGGTTCCCCAAAAAAGGTGGGGCTATCCAGAAGACATAGGCAAGGCTGTGGTCGCGCTGGCCAAAGGGTATTTTCCTTACTCGACGGGGCTCATCCTCGAAATTAGCGGCGGGATGAACATCCGCCGCCTCTGACCCTGAGGCTGGCGAGAGAAGCCGATAATCGCCTTCCCTCCTGGCTCTTTCTTTATGAACTAAATTGTGATATACAGGCGGGAGGAGGAGTAATCCATGGCTTCTCTCAAGAATTCATCCAGCCGCGTTTTCTGGGGTGTTGTCTTCATTGTCCTGGGTTTCCTCTTGCTTCTTGACAAAATGGGAAGACTGAATTTCGGCGACCTTATCTCTTTCTACTGGCCTCTGTTATTTATCTTGGCCGGAATCTGGCACATTGTTTCCCGTAGATTTCGCCACGCCACGGGAGGCCTTATTCTCATCGTCATCGGCATCCTTTTTATGCTCGGGAAATGGCAAATCCTTGGCCGGAGCGCCTGGAGCTTTGTCTGGCCGCTCCTCATAATCCTGGCGGGTTTATGGATCCTTTTTGGCTCCTTTTTCCGGCGAGCAACCAGGAAATCGAGCGGAGAAAAAGCGGATGAAATCGACGAGTTCGCCCTGTTGGCCGGCGTTACCCGCCGCCTCCAATCGCCGGCCTTCCGCGGTGGTAAGGCTTCTATTGTCCTGGGTGGCATGGAGCTCGACTTCAACCAGGTGCAATTGGCCGGCGGTGAAGCATCGATCGAAGTTACCGCCGTGCTTGGAGGGCTCGACATTCGCGTGCCGAAAACCTGGCGGGTTCACTTAGAAGCCCACTCCATCCTCGGCAGCGTCGAATCCCAACATTCCTTTGTCCCCGGAGAGGGTCCGCAACAGACTTTGATCGTTAAGGCGACGGCCATCCTGGGTGGCATCGAAATAAAGGAGGCGAATTAGAGGAAGTTAAATGAGAAAGTTTCTTCTCTGGGTTCTGGCTCTTTTCATCACGCTGGCGAGCGCTGTCTATCAGAGGTTAACGGGCCCAACCTATCCACTCCGGGGGAAGGCCATCGTAGCGGGAGAGGAAATCCGTTTCAGGCTGCCGAGGAGTTACGAGATAACCTCCGACTGTCCGGTCATGGTCAAAGTTTCGAGCCAAGAAATAGCCGGTCGCCTGGAATATAAAAGATACAGGACTCCTGACGTCTGGACGCAAGTCAATATGGCCATCGAAGACGACCGGCTGGTCGGATATCTTCCGCGCCAGCCGATGGCCGGAAAACTCGCCTACAGGGTTTTCTTGAGCGCCAACGGCAAAGAGGTTTCCTTGACCGGCGACGAACCGGTCATCATTCGGTTCAAAGGAGTCGTGCCCGCACCTGTGCTCATTGCCCATGTCATCTTCATGTTCCTGGCCATGCTCTTATCGACACGTGCGGGCCTGGCGGCTCTTGACCGGAAGAGCCATCCCCGAAAGCTCGCCCTCTGGACGGCCGCTTTGCTTCTTGTTGGAGGGTTCATCTTGGGTCCCCTCGTTCAGAAGTCCGCCTTTGGCTCCTGGTGGACGGGCTTCCCTTTTGGCCTTGACCTCACCGACAACAAAACTCTCATCGCCATGGTCGGGTGGATAGCGGCGGTTTTCGCTGGCCGGGGTGGCAAGCCGGCCCGGGGGTGGGTCCTGACTGCCTCTGGGCTCATGCTCATCATCTTCCTCATTCCCCATAGCCTTCTCGGATCAGAGCTCAAATATACGGACTGAGTCCTCTCTTTTGCTCAAGACGAGGATTTCTGCTCGATTGTTGGATTTGACGCTTGCTGCCCTTATGTGACTTTCTCATTCATTATTATTCCTATAATTTCGATGGGAATAGTAGCAATAAATAATCTCCCATTGCTCGGGTCGGCACTGGAGGACGCTCTCAAGAGTTTCGCCAAAGACGTCCCCAAGAATTCTTTTTCAACCATTAAACCCCTTAACGCCTTTAAACAACAAAGAGGGCTGAAAAAATGCGGGCGCCTTTCGAGCAGGCCGGAAGGGAGCAACGGCCAGCGTCTCAGGTAAAGCCGGCTCACGAATCGCACCACCCGTCGGATCCGCTCTTTGCCGCGCGCATCTCTCAGAATGAGAAGCGCTTTTCGCTGACCTCAATTTTTTGACGGCAATTTTGGGTTCGGCCCAAATTAAGCAGCAAAATCACAGACGGGTGGCTCAACAGAACAATTCAAGGCCACCCGACCTCATCGTTGATCTCTTGTGGCTGAGAAAAGGATTGTGGGGGAGGCATGATAACTGATATGATAAAGCCGATGCCAATCGCGAAAGCCTGAACCGAAAGGAGTTACCGATGAAAAAAGCAAAAACGGCGTTCGTCATCTGCCTGTGGGTTTTCGTTCTCTTCCCCTTCGCGACAACCTGGCCGGAAGAGCAGCCCGCCGCAAAACCGCGTCCTCTCGAGGACATCAAAGACATATTGGCCTGGAAGAGCATCCGTTCCCCGGTTGTCTCCAAGGATGGCCGCTGGTTCGCTTACCGTCTTTCCCCCCAGGAAGGAGACGGCGAGGTCATCCTCCGGAGCACGGACAGCGAAAGAGAATTCAAATTTCCGGCTGGAGAAGCGCCTGATTTCGCCACCGACGTGCTCCTCTCGGCCGACTCGAAGTGGGCTGTTTTTACCGTCTACCCGACAAGAGAAGAAGCGAGGAAGCTGAAAAAAGAGAAGAAAAAAGCTTATAAAAAGGCAGTTTTGGTTGAGCTTGCCTCCGGAGAAAAAACCGAGTTCGAAAAGGTCGAAAGGTTTGCCTTCTCTGGCGAGTCCTCAGCCTGGCTTGCCCTCCACAAGTATGGTCCTGAAACTCAGGCTCCACCTGCCGCCGAGGGCAGGGACATCAAAGAGGAGGACAAATGGCGGGGCGCCGACCTCCTCCTCTACGACCTGGCAACGAAAAAACAGCTGACCATCGGCAACGTCGCCGAATTCGCTTTCGACAGGAAGGGACGATGGTTAGCCTGGATCGTTGACACCCGCGACCAGACAGGAAACGGCATCCAGGCCAGGGAAATGATGACCGGCGTCATTCATGCCCTCGATAGCGATAAAGCTATCTACAAAAGGCTCACCTGGACAGAGGAAGGGACGGGGCTGGCGGCGGTCAAGGGAAAAGAGGACAAAGATTATGAGGACAAGCTCTACAGTGTTGTTGGCTGGACGCGATTTGATTCGGCTTCTCCCACCAAAATGACCTATGACCCAGGGGAGGATAAGAGCTTTCCTGAAGAAATGACCATCAGCCCGAACCGGAGTCCCCTCTGGACCGATGACCTCGAGGGTATCCTCTTTGGCATCCATGGCGTCAAAAAAAAGGAGAAAAAAGAAGAAAAAGGCGAGCCGAAGGAAAAGGGCGAGCCAAAGGAAAAAGGCGAAAAAGAGAAAATAGACAAAGAAGACCTGCCAGAGCTCGTCATCTGGCACTGGAAAGACAAAAGGCTCCAATCCATGCAGCAGGTTGAGGAGCCAAGGGACAAAAATTTTAGCTACCTGGCCGTCTACCGAATCAAAGAGAACAAGTTCATCCGCCTCGCCGACGAAAACGTCCGCGACGTTACCCCCGTTCCCAAACACCGCTGGGCTATCGGGATAGACAACCAGCCCTATGAATGGATGGGCAACCTCGACGGCCGCCGCTACCACGATATCTATGTCATCGATATGAAGACGGGCGCCAGGAAGCTCGCTCTCCAGAAATGCCGGTGGTATTTCGGTCCCTCCCCCGACGGCACCCACTTCCTCTATTATGACAATGGCCACTACCATACCTTCGAGATGGGAACCGGCAAAACTTATAACATCACCAAGGACGTTCCCACTTCTTTCATCAACAAGGAAGATGACCACAACGTCGTCGACCCGCCTATCGTTCCCTACTTATACGGCTGGGCCAAGGGCGGAACCTCTGTTCTCCTCTATGATAACTGGGATGTCTGGAATATCCCCGTCCATGGCGGCAAAGGCGTCAACCTCACCCTGGATGGGAAGGAGAAGGGCACCCGCTACCGCAACCGCTTCCGCCTCGACCCGGAAGAAAAGGGCATTGACATGGCCAGGCCCATCTATATCGGTACTTATGGCGAATGGACAAAAAAAGCGGGCATTGCCAGGGTGGAAAAAGGCAAGCCGGGCGCGACGATGCTCTTCTGGGAAGATGCTCTTTTCTCCCTCACCAAGGCGGAAAAAGCTGAAGTTTATCTCTACACCAGGCAAACCTATAAGGATTATCCAGACTACTACGTGATGGACGCCTCTTTCCAGAAAAGCAAGCGGCTTACAGAAGCCAACCCGCAACAGAAAGATTTCCTCTGGTCTTCTGGCTCGATGCTTATCGATTACACGAGCGATAAAGGAGATAAACTCCAGGCGGCTCTTTTCCTCCCCGCCAATTACGAGAAGGAGAAAAAATACCCGACCATCGTTTATATCTATGAAAAATTATCGCAGGGTTTGAACTCCTACACCATCCCGTCAGCGCGCGGCTTCAACAAATCCGTGTACACGAGCCGTGGCTATGCTGTCCTCATGCCCGATATCGTCTACAAAGTCAACGACCCCGGCCTGTCCGCGGTGTGGTGTGTGCTTCCAGCTCTCAAGGCGGCGGTGGCCACCGGTGTTGTCGACCCCGAGCGCGTCG
>Ga0209102_1000302_pt1 | contig 33550 bp, 33 predicted proteins | sample ConPoolayeHmetaG_FD_185483 | JGI IMG/M metagenome (GOLD analysis project Ga0209102, IMG submission 185483) | Hot spring microbial mat communities from California, USA to study Microbial Dark Matter (Phase II) - Cone Pool mat layer H metaG... ...
TTGGGTTGAAGAGAGTTTTTGACCGAGTTGGGTGAAGCCAGAAATAACATTGCTCATTTGATTGTAGGCATTTTGGATATGGCGGCCCAAAACAGAAAGACTAGCATCAACTTTCTGATAATCTTTTTGGACTGCCCTAATAGTAGCCAAAATTTGTTTTGCCTTTTGTTCAATTTTTTGGCCTTCAAAACTAGCTAAAATTGCCCGCAAATAAGCATAAAAAGTCATCGGTGAAACCGGCAAAACTCGCTTTTTCCCAGCATAATCAAACAAATCGGGGTTATTAACAATTTCGTAATAAACTGCCTCGGAAGGAATATACATTAAGGCATAATCAATCGTCCCCTCCTCGGTTAAAATATATTTTGAAGAAATAGCTTCAATATGATTTTTGACATCTCTGACAAAGTCTTTTTCTGCCATTTTCTTTTCTGCTTCTGTTTTTGCTCCCATCATCCGGCGGAAGTTTTCCATCGGAAATTTTGAATCAACAGGAATAATCCCTGAGGCGGTTTTAATCGCCGCATCAACTGTCACTCCAGAGCGAAAAGAATATTGCAAGTGAAATGATTGTTTTGGCAACATCTGGCCCAAAAGCTCTTTTAAAACCTGTTCGCCAATATTTCCCCGAAGTTTTGGCGAGCGTAAAAACTCCTGAAGGTCTTTCATCCCCCGACCAATCTCACTCATCTCCCCCAAACTTTTTTGCACCCCGGCAATCACCTGGGCTGCCCGGTCCAACCGCTCGCTAATTGCTTTTGAAGTCTGCTGACTTACCTGCTGTTGGCTTTTTAGCCACTCAACTAAAGTTTCATCTGGTTTTGTTACCTCGGCAATCTGAGAAAGTTTTTTGTTAATCAGCCATACAGCAACTGCTAAACTAACAATTATTAAGGCTGCCAAAAGGTAAATCTCATTTGCCATTGCTTTTATTCTAACATAAAATTAGGATAATGGGAATTAAGAAACGAGGGAAAAATTTTTTACCCACTTTCCTTTTGGCAATTTTATTCTGGGTTACTTGGGTATGGTTCATTTTTTCCTATCCTCCAGCAAACAACTTTTTACTTTTTACTTTTTACTGCTTACTTTTCCTTGCTGCCTTTTTAACAAGCTCTCTAATCTTTGGTAACTCCCGAAGAGGATTTTTCCTCGCTTGTTTTCTAATTTTATTTTTACTTTTTCGTTATTATCAAATTGCAAATTTTTTAAATCTTTTACTTTTGGGAGGGATTTTTTTAAGTTTAGAGGCTTATTTCTCAAGATAATTGACAAAACAACAAAAAAATGTTATTAGTTTAATTAATTAAACTAAATCTTCCTGCCCATTTAATTTATTAAACTAACGTGACGCAAATTTCCAAGAAAAAAATTAATAAAAATTTAAAGAAACAAATTTATAACCTTTTTTATCAACTTATTACTGACATCCGTAATCTAAACGAGGCGGAGATTTTTTTAAGAGATTTTTTAACTGAAAACGAATTGGAAGTCCTTGCCAAACGTTTAGCAATTATTTATTATCTTTCTCAAAACCGAAGTTATGGAGAGATTAAAAAAACCCTTGCTGTTTCTAGTACCACCATTTCTTCAGTTAATCGTCTAATAAAGAAAGAGGGTATCCAACTTGCCTTGAAAAAAATTCAAGCCGAGGAATGGGCAACGAAATGGACTCAAAAAATCAGTAAAATAATGAAATTCCGCCGCTAATAAGCTAAAATATCCTCATGGCAAAGAAATTTTATATTACTACTCCAATTTATTATGTTAATGATGTCCCTCATATTGGTCATACCTGTACTACCTTGGTAGCAGATATTATCGCCCGCTATCATAAACTTTTAGGTGAGGAGGTTTTTTTCCTTACCGGAACTGATGAGCACGGAGCAAAAATCGCCCAAGCAGCAAAAGAAGCCGGTCTAATGCCAAAGAAATTTTGCGACCAGGTCTCGAAAAATTTTCAAGAAATTTGGCCAAAATTAGACATTGAGTATGATTATTTTATCCGCACTACCAACCCAAAACACGAAAAAATTGTTCAAGAATTCCTCAACAAAATCTACCAAAAGGGCGATATTTATAAAGGAAAATACCAGGGGTTTTATTGTGTTGGTTGCGAAAAGTTTATAACCGAAACAGAATTAGTTAATGGTAAATGCCCCCTTCATCCAAAGCAAAAAATTCAAAAGCAAACAGAAATAAATTATTTTTTTAAGCTTTCAAAATATGTTCCCAAATTAATAAAAGCAATTGAAAACAACGAATATCTTATCTTGCCCGTAGCAAAAAGGAGAGAAGTTTTAACTAAACTTAAGGCAGGAGTTGGTGATTTGAGTATTTCTCGTGCTTCTGTTGAATGGGGAATTCCTATTCCCTGGGATAAAAAACAAACAATCTATGTTTGGGTTGATGCTCTTTTAAATTACTACACCGCCTTAAAAATTAACAAAAGGCAAAATTTTTGGCCGCCAACTCTTCATTTAATTGGAAAAGAAATCCTTTGGTTTCATACAGTTATTTGGCAGGCAATGCTTCTTTCCGCCGGAATTTCTTTACCAAAAGCGGTTTTTGCCCATAGTTTTTACACCATTGACGGCCAGAAAATGAGTAAATCTTTGGGCAATGTCATTTCTCCTGAAGAGCTTTTGAATAAATTTGGCGTTGACGGAACAAGATACCTTGTTGCCTCAAGCTTCCCCTATGAGAACGACACTGATGTTGGCTGGAAAAAATTTGAGGAAAAATATAATGCTGATTTAGCAAATGGTTTAGGAAATTTAGTTGCCCGGGTGGCAAAACTTTGCGAAAAAGCAAATTTCACTCCCCCTCAAAACGAAGATGCATATCATCCTACTAAATTTAAAAAATTTCACAAATTAATGATGGAATATAAAGTAAATGAGGCATTAGAACTCATCTGGGAAAAAATTTCCAAGGCAGACAAATATATTAATAATACTCAACCCTGGCTTTTGAAAGGAGAAAAATTAAATAAAGTCCTTGCTTTCCTTGTAAAAGAAATTCGGGAAATTGCTCTGTTGCTTACTCCCTTCATGCCTCAAACTTCAGAAAAAATCCGCACTCAATTTGCTGGCCCTAAAATTAAATCGCAAAAACCCTTTTTCCCTCGCCTATGTTAATTGATACCCACGCTCATTTGAATTTTCCGGATTATGATAAGGATTTAGATGGGGTTGTTGGCCGAGCCATTGAGGCTGGGGTGAAAAAGATTATTTGTGTCAGTAGTAATACCACTGATTCTCAAAAGGCAGTGGAAATTGCCAAGAAATACCCGGGGGTTGTCTTTGCCGCTGTTGGTATTCATCCCCAACAAACTGATCCGGAAAACAAAAATCCATTGGAAAAACAAATTGAAAAACTGGCTAAACTGGCTAAAGAAAAGCAGGTTGTCGCCATCGGTGAATGTGGACTTGATCTCTCACCAGCGCCTCCCCCAGAAAAAGACCGTACCCAAGATCAACAACGATTTCTTTTTGAAAACCAAATTAAAATTGCCAAGGAATTGGGCTTGCCCCTTCTAATTCACTCCCGAAAGGCCCTTGAACAAACGGTGGAAACTTTAAAAAAGTTTAAAAGTTTAAAAGGTGTTTTCCATTGTTATGCCGGTGGAAAAAAGGGAATCAAGAAAGTTTTAGGGCTGGGTTTTTATTTTGGTGTTGACGGCAATCTAACTTATGATGAGGGTTTACAAAATGTCTTTCGCCAAATTCCTTTGGAAAAAATTGTTTTGGAGACTGATTGTCCTTTTTTGGCTCCATTTCCTTTTCGCGGTCAAAGAAATGAACCGGCTTATGTCAAAATTATCGCCAAAAAACTCGCAGAGATAAAAAATGTCCCTTTTGAAAAAGTCACCAAAATTACCACCAAAAATGCCTTAGAATTAATTTGCCGGATTGGGGTATAATACTTCTAATGAGCCACCTTCGCCGATTTATTCTTAAACACGATAAAAAGATTCATCGGGTTTTGGAAATTTTACCAGGGGCTTTTTCCTGGGGAATGATTATTCTTTTTTTTGCCGGTAGTTTTTTGTTTCCAATTTACCTTGCCTATATTGTTATTTTTTTTGATATTTTCTGGCTTTACAAATCGATAACCTTTGCCCTTACCGCTGTAATTTCTTATTTCCGAATTAAAGCCTCCCAGGCAATGGACTGGTTGGGTGAGGTAAAAATTTTTCCTGACTGGAAAAAAATCCATCACATAATCATTATTCCCCAGTACAAAGAGCCTTTTCATATCTTAGAAAGAACAGTAAAATCTTTAATTGCCCAAGATTTTCCCTTAAAACAAATTACGGTTGTTATGGCTACAGAAGCAAGAGACCCGGATGGAACTGAAAAAGCAAACAAACTAAAAGAAAAATATGGTAAGAAGTTTGCTAATTTTTTTGTTACTATCCACAAGTTGGCAGCCGGAGAAACTGCCGGCAAGCACTCAAATGAGAATTATGCCGCTCGCTGGGTAAAAAAAGAGCTAGTAGATAAAAAAGGGTTGGATATAAATTATCTAACTTTTACCAGCAGCGATGCCGACCATTGCTTTCATCCAAAACATTTTTCTTATCTTGCTTATAGTTTTTTGGACAACCCATCCCGATATTTACGTTTTTGGCAACCAGCAGTCTTTTTTTACAATAACTTTTGGCGTTTACCAGCAATTGTTAGAGTTCCAAATACTTTTAATACCATTTGGCACGCGGCCGTTCTTTCTCGGAAAGACCGCTTAATTAATTGTCAAAATTATTCCCTCTCCTTTAAACTTTTAGATGAAGTAGGTTACTGGGATCCAAAAATTATCCCTGAAGATTATCATCTTTTTTTCAAAGCCTATTATAAGAAAAGGGGGCAGGTAGAAACTGAGCCTATTTATCTTCCGGTTTACGCCGATGCCGCTGAATCAACTACTTTTGGGGGCACAATTAAAAATACTTATTTACAATTTCAGCGCTGGGCCTGGGGAGTTTCTGATGACCCGAACGTCATCAAAAATTATTTCCTCACTCCAACTGTTTCTTTTTGGGACAAAACAGTTCGTTTAATTAAGCTACTGGAAGACCATCTTTTTATGCCCGTCAATTGGTTCTTAATTACCCTAGGTATTACTATTCCTACCTTTTTTGTCCCTGAATTTTCCCAAACAGTTATTGGCTATAATTTACCTAAGCTTTCTTCCTTTATTCTTAATCTTTGTTTGGTATTTTTAGTGATTATCCTTCTTATTAATGCTAAGCTTAGGCCTCCTCGACCGGCTTATATTTCTCGCCTCCGTGCTCTCTTGCTCCCCCTTGAATTTGTTTTAATGCCTCTTGCTGGTTTTATTTTTAATGTTTTGCCTTCGCTGGATGCCCATACCAGACTAATGTTAGGAAAATATCTTGAGTACCGGGTCACGGAAAAAATATGAACCAGTTTACTGCCAGTTTATGGGGAGATGAAGCCTGGGCAGCAACCCTAGCTGTCAAACCAGTTTTAGAAATTATCAAAATTGTTGCCCATGATACCTCTCCTCCTTTATATTATCTTCTTTTGCACTTCTGGATGAAAATTTTTGGAACCTCAGAAATTGCTATTCGCAGTCTCTCGTTTTTGTTCTTTTTAGCCACAGTGGGGTTTGTTTTCTTAACCGGTCGTTATCTTTGGGACAAAAAAACTGGATTTTTTGCTGCCTTGCTTACATTTACTAATCCTTTTTTATTTACTTATGCTTTTGAAGGCCGGATGTACGCCCTTTTGCTTTTAACTTCAACTGCTTCTGTCTATTTTTTTCTAAAAAAGCGACGCTGGCCATTTATTCTCACCACCACTGCCGCCTTATATACCCACCATTTTTCTTTATTTATCATTTTTTGGGAAGCAGTCTGGAAATTAAAAGAAAATTGGAGGAAAAACCCCTGGCAAATTCTAAAAGGTCTTTCTGATTTTTTGATTATCGGCCTTTTTTATCTTCCCTGGTTTTATCCTTTGTATTACCAAACTTGCCTGGTAGCCAGTGGTTTTTGGCTGGGCAAGCCAACCCTAAAAACTTTTTTCCAGACTATCCAAAAGTTTGTAGTTGGCAGCGAAAAAAATAATTTTGAGAGGGTCGCCTTAATTTCCTTTTTAGCAATCTTATTCTTTCGGAATTGGAAAGAAAAATTAAATATTTCTTTTTTTCTTTTGGGATGGTTTTTTACCCCATTAGTTTTAACTTTTATAATTTCCCAATTTTTCCAGCCAATTTTTTTCGACCGCTATATGCTAATGACAATTCCCGTAGCCTGTTTACTACTTGCATCTCAAAGAAGAAAAATTAGCGAAATATTTTTAATCATCGCTTCCTTTTGTTTGCTTTTCAACAATTATTTCTACTTCACCCACCCAACAAAGCGACCTTTTCGCCAACTAGCAGATTATGTCAAAAAAGAGGCAGGGGAATTAACTTTAATTAATCACAATGCCGCTGCCCATCATTTATGGGAATCAAAATATTACGGACTTAAAGCCCCAATTTATACCCACCAACCCTTGCCTTTTTACACCGGCACGGCTCTAATGACAGAGGGTGATATTATTCCTCATCTTCCCGAGGAAAAAGAAATTGGAATAATCACCAGCGCTCCGATTGAAGAAGTCAATTTTCCTGGTTATCATTTATTAAAGTTTCAACAATTTGGCGAGCTTAAATTCTTATGGATGGAAAAAGACTAAAAAAATTATTTGCCCAATATTGGTGGCTAATTTTAGGAGGAACAGTTTTCTTCCTCCGCCTTCCTTCCTTATTTGAACCGTTTACTTATGGAGATGAAGGAATTTATCTTACCTTAGGTCAGGCAATTCGCCGAGGGCTAGTTCTTTATCGTGACATTCACGATAACAAACCTCCCCTTTTGTATTTATTAGCGGCCATAGCAGGAAATTTTTCTTATTACCGAGCAGCTTTGTTTTTTTGGAGTCTTGCCACAATTTATCTGTTTTATCAGCTTAGTTGCCTTCTTTTCAAAAACAAAAATGCCAAAATTCTTTCTACTTTCATTTTTGCTCTCCTAACCTCCATTCATACTTTTGAAGGAAACGTTGGAAACGCGGAGAATTTTATGATGCTGCCAACAATAGCAGCAATGCTGCTGATATATCAAATATCAAATACCAAATATCAAAACAACAATTTAAAATTAAAAAATTATTTTATAGCAGGAATATTATTTTCTTTAGCCGCTCTCTTCAAGATTCCTGCCGCCTTTGATTTTCCCACTATTTTATTTTGGGCTTTTCTTTTATTTTTAAACCAACGAAAAAAGGACTATTTACTATTTACTATTTACTATTTACTATTAATCATTGGCTTTCTCCTACCTATCTTAATTTCCCTTATTTACTATGCCTCGCGGGGTGCCCTGAATCAATACCTTAAGGCTGCTTTTTTTCAAAATATCCCCTACTTGGCTTCTTGGGCTGGTACTCAAGTTCAAACCTGGGGTGGTTTACCTTATCCCTTACTAATTCGGGGAACTTTGTTAATGGGAGTAGTAGTAATTCTTTTTCTTTTTAGAAAAAAACTTGCTTCTTCGGTTATCCTGATGGTCAGCTGGTTTTCTTTTTCTTTATTTGCCGCCCTTTTATCTTCCCGACCTTATCCTCATTATCTTTTACAGGTTATCCCTGCTTTGGCCCTTTCTTTCGGGCTGGTTTTTAGCAAAAATAAAGAAAAAATTGTCCCCTTTGTTTTGTCTTTCCTGCTGGTTTTTTCTTTTTTATATTTCAAATTCTGGCATTACCCAAATATTTCTTACTACCGAAATTTTTACCAATTCGCTTTTGGCTTTAAAACCAAGGAAAGTTATTTTAATTATTTTGGGGAACAAACCAAATCTCTTTACCATACAGCTACTTTTTTAAAACTTCACACTTCCCCCAAGGAAAAAATTTTTATCTGGGGCAACCAACCATCAATTTATGCTTTGGCTAATCGTTTACCCACTGGTCGCTATACCGTTGCCTACCATATCATTGATTTCAATGGTTATGAGGAAACAATGAATGCTCTAAGAAAAAATCCTCCCCCTTATATAATCGTCTCGGCTGAAGAAAAACGGCCATTTCCCGAGTTTTTTGCCTTTCTTCAAAACAATTACATTTCTGTTTTCTTCAGCGGCGATTTTAATGTGTTAAAATTAAAAAAATGAGAAGGTTAAGCATTACCTTTTGGTTGGGACAGATTTTAGCAATTTTAATCTCCTGGCATTGGCTACCTCCCCAGCTTCCTTTATTTTACAGTCGGCCCTGGGGGAAAGAGCAATTAACTACTCCTTTTGGTCTTTTTCTTCTTCCAACTCTTAGTTTGATTGTTTTTTTAATCAATTTAGCCTTTGTTTCTTTTATTTCCAAAGAAGAAAAACTTGCCTCAAGAATGCTTGAGGTTGCCGCCACTGTTTTCAACTTTCTTTGTCTGATGACCCTAATTAAAATAATTTTTTTGGTGGTCTAATGAATATACCCTTGATAAAAAATCTTATTCTTCTTCCTTTTTTTATTTCTTTTCTTATTTCTTTTATCATTACTCCATTGGTAATTCTTCTTTATCGGCGATTTGGTTGGTTAGAAAAACCCTATCGGAAAAAAGATACCCATACCTACCCTGTTCCCCGAGGCGGAGGAATTCCAATCTTAGGAGCGCTAATCTTAACTAGCCTAACGTTCCTCCCTTTAGATATTCACTTAAGAGGAATTATTGTCGGGGCAATAACACTGGCGATTATTGGTATTCTTGATGACCGGTTAGATCTTAATCCTTATTTAAGATTAACGGGTTGTTTTTTGGCTGCTGGGATAGTTGTTGGCGCTGGAATTGGGATCGCCTTTATTACTAATCCCTTTGGGGGAATTATTAAACTTGACCAGCCCCGAATTTATTTTTATTTTTTAGGAGAGGAACGGAGTATTTGGCTTTTGGCGGATATTTTTGCCTTAGTTTGGATTGTTTTTTTAACAAACATTGTTAATTGGGCGAAGGGATTTGATGGCCAGCTACCGGGAATTGTTGTCATCGCTGCTTTAACAATTGCTTTTTTAGCTCTCCGTTTTTCGGCTGATATTACCCAATGGCCGGTAGCGATTTTGGCCTCAATTACCGCCGGGGCCTATTTAGGCTTTTTACCTTTTAATTTTTATCCCCAAAAAATTATGCCGGGCTATGGCGGAGGGGCACTTGCCGGTTTCCTACTGGCAGTTTTAGCAATTTTATCAACTACCAAAGTTGGAACAGCAATCGTTGTTTTAGGAGTCCCTTTTATTGATGCAATTTACTCTATTATCCGTCGGCTTGCCTCCGGTCGTTCTCCGGTGTGGGGAGACCGCGGACATCTACATCATAAGATTTTGGATGAGTGGGGGTGGGGAAAAAGAAAAGCAGCTGTTTTTTATTGGCTGCTAACTGCAATTTTAGGTTTTCTTGCTTTGAATTTGTCAAGCTTACAAAAATTTTATACAATGGTAATGTTAGCAGTCATTATTGGAGGATTACTTTTGTGGTTCAGATTTTTGAAAACCTTTTTGAAAGTATCCGACCAAGACAGGCCCTCAAAAATTTAAGCTTAATGGCCCCTTTAGTCTTTTCTGGAAATTTGTTTGTTGCCGAAAAATTCTGGGCGGCACTCCAATGTGTTTTTATTTTTACTATCTTAACCTCCTCTGTTTATCTGGTAAATGACATTATCGACCTGCCGCGTGATAGACTTCATCCGCTTAAAAAAAGCCGACCAATTGCCTGCGGCAAGTTGCCAATTTCCATTGCTTTATTTATTGCTATTATTGGTCTTTTTTCTGCTTTTTATCTAAGCTATCTTCATAACCTTTTCTTTTTCTTTTCCGTTTTTTCTTATTTTCTTTTGCAATTGCTTTACTCTTTTTTTCTTAAAAACATCATTGTTTTAGATGTTTTAGTGGTTGCTTCCGGTTTTATTTTGCGGGTTTATGCTGGAGCTTTTGCTTTAAATATCCACATGAATGTTTGGTTTTTATTGTGCGTTGTTTGTCTAGCTTTGTTTTTAGCGGTAGGAAAAAGAAGAGCAGAATTGGCAATTTTAGACACCAAAACCGCTGGTCGTCACCGAAAAACCCTAAGTTTTTATACGCCGGACCTTTTGGATTCCTACTTAGCTATGTTTGCTAATTCCGCCTGGCTTTCATATGCTTTATTTACTTTCTTTGCCCCCCCACCGCCAATAAGCCAACGGTTGGCTTTTTTTGCCTACCTACCTTTGACTTTAGCTGGGATCAACAAATGGCTCATGCTCACTATTCCTTTGGTTATTTACGGAATAATGCGATATATGACAATTATTTATCAAGGAAGTAGGGCTGAATCTCCAGAAAAAATCCTTTTATCAGACAAACCGCTTTTGATTACTGTTTTAATTTGGGGGTTAATGGTCGTAGGAATCCTTTACGGTGTTAGACCATAATCACTCTACCAATTCAACATAAACCCCGCTTACCCAACCTTCTTTATTTTTCTCGTACTCAATTTTGTACCATTTTGTTCCGCCAACTGTTTTCTCTTCGCCAAGATAAGGGAACATTTCTCCCGGTTTAACTTTGGCCGCTTCTGTTGCCAAAGTTGAAGGTTCCATTCTTACCCGCAACCAACCTGTTGGTGTTTCCTTAATTTTAACATAGGGTTTTACCGGCGGAGTTACGGTTGCTTTGGGTGTCGTTTTTGGAGTCGGGCTAACTGTTATTCGAGGAGTAACTTCCGCTTCCTCCGCACTGGGGGTAGCTTCTTCAACCCCCTCGATTTTTTTGGCCAGCTGAACATTGACAATTAACTTATAACCGGCAACTGTTTTTGCCGAAACTGTTCTTTCCTCATAGCCAGGGGAGGCAACAACTATTTGATAACTGCCTGGATTTAAGCCTTCAAGAACAACCGGAGCAAAGCCCTTTGGCTCCCCATCAATTTTTACCACTGCCTGGGAAGGAATAGAAACAACTGCTAAAGAAGATTTGTCTTTGGAACCTATTTTCTCCAACCAAATAATTTCTCCGCAAGAGGTAGATTCGCTTGGACCTAAATTGCGGTTAACAACGGTTAAAATATTGGAAGTTAAATTTACCTTTCCCTCCCAGCTGACTAAATTATCGGTAGTTTCTTCAGGGATTAGCTTAATAATATGCTCGCCTGGTTGGATTTTGTCATTTAAATAGGGCGTAACCCCTACTTGTTCTCCATCAATAAAAATAGTTGAGCGGGGAGTAGTAGAAATGGAAATTGCTGCTGCGCCAGGTTTACCTAAAAATTTGCTTTTAATTACTAAACCAATCAAAACAAAACTCAATAGTCCGGCAACTCCAATTAGCCAATTTCGTTTCATAGGTTGAAGAATAACATAAAATCAGCTAAAATATCAATAGGCCTAGTGGCGAAGAAGTTAACGCGGCTGTCTGCAAAACAGCTATTCGCCGGTGCAAATCCGGCCTAGGCCTCTTTTTTGTGGCAGGGACCGGAATCGAACCGGTGACCTAGCGGTTATGAGTCGCTCGCTCTAACCAACTGAGCTACCCTGCCAGATTAGTCTTTAGTCTTTGGTCTTTGGTCTTTAGATAAAAAGTTTACGAGAGCCTGAAGAGATTTTCCAAGCTCGTCGCAATCTTTTAAAACTCCTACTGGATCTAAATTATAAATCCGTTGAGCAAGCTTCAAACCTGTCACTGTTTCAAAGAGCGATTTTTTCGCCAGATGAAGATATCTTACCAGCTCTTTATCGCTTTTATCCCCTGTTCCCTCCGCAATATTCAAAGCAATTGAAATACTTGCTCTTTTTAGTTGATCTTTTAAACCGTATGTTTCCTCTTTTGGCAATTGTTTCGTGAAATCATAGACTTTTTACCGCCAAATCCATCGCCAATTGCCAAACCTTTAACTTCTCAAATTTGTACATAACCAACGACCAACAACTAATGACTAACGACCAGTTTGGTTGCGGGGCTAGGAGTTGAACCTAGCCTGTGAGGTTATGGGCCTCACGTGCCACCGTACACTACCCCGCATAACATAAATATTATAACAGCCTAGAAAAACAATTTCCACCATTTTTTCCAGTTAGGAAGAGGTGGGAAAGAATTTTGTTTTTGTTTACCTAAAATTTCTTCCAAATTCGGCGGCAAAATAACAATTGTTTCTCCTGGCCTGGCCATATTTAACTTATTCCTCGCTTCTTCCTCAATAAACTCTGGCGTTTGATAATATTGACGTTTTTCAAGAAGGTCTTTTTTTTCCTTCTCCAACATCCAAACGCGTTTCTCGGCCAACTTTACCTTGTCTCCGGCCTTAAGTAAGCGTAAAATATCCCCAGAAAGTTTAATTATAAGACCAATACCAATTGTAATAGAAATTATCTGAAATAATCTTTTTCTCATTTAATTTTCTGATTGACAATTATCCTTTTTCATGCTATTATGGGTTAATTGAAATTGAAAGTTTCTATGACTGATGCTGATAAAAATCTCCAAACTACCCATAAAAAATTTATAGATTATTTAAAAAAGCAAGGTAAGGCTTCTGCCACCATTGTAGCATATGGAAAAGACATTGACCAATTTATCGAATATTTGAGCAAGAAGCAGATTACTCAGGTTACTTCCGTCTTGCCTGAGCATATCGAAAGTTTTAAACAATATCTAGGAGAAAACAAATATACTCTTAAATCAATTTCTCGGAAACTTAATTCAATCAAAACCTTTTTTCGCTTTTTAAAGTCTACCGACCTGATTAAAGAAGATCCCGCCGCTTCGGTTTCCCATCCACGCTACGAAATTACCCCCCCAAGAATTCTTTCTAAAATAGAATATCGTGCTTTACGCGATTCTGTTCGTGACGACCCCAGGACGGCAGTAATCGTTGAACTTTTACTACAAACAGGAATGAGAATTGGCGAGCTGGCAAGGTTGGAATTGAAAGATATCACCGATAAGGAAATAAAAATCCGTCCTTATGAATCCCAGCCGGCAAGAACTGTTCCTTTAAATTCTGCGGCTAAAAAGGCTATTGACCGTTGGCTAAATTTTCGGCCAAAAACAAAAAGTAACGCCCTTTTGGTAACCAAAACCGGCAAACCACTTTTGGTTAGAAATATCCGCTCAACTCTTATTCGTTTTTTCCGTCAGGCAGGAATTGAAAACGCCACTATTAATTCCTTACGCCATACTTTCATTGCCCACCAGTTAATGGCTGGTGCTTCTGTAGTTTTAATCCAACAAATCGTCGGCCACAAAAGACTCTCCACCACAGAAAAATATTTAGAGCTTGTTAAAGAAAACGTCTCCCCGACCCCAAAATTAGAAGAACTTTAAAGTGGACGCGGGTGGATTCGAACCACCGACCCTCACTTTATAAGAGTGATGCTCTTACCACTGAGCTACGCGTCCATAAGAAAATTTTAGCAAAAATAGAAGCTAAAGTCGAGCCCTTTGGGCGATTTCTGCCTCAACAATCTCCCGCGCTCTTCCATAGCGCAAACGGGAAAGTTGTTTAATCATTTGGGCGACTTTTGGATTACGAAGTTTTTTCATTGCCGAAATATCTTTTGTTAGGTCAGCAGAAAAAGCGGGTACGGGCTCGTTGTGAACAATTGTTTTGATATAAACATGAAAGCGCTCAATATTTAACAAATCATCTTCTCCAAAAGTTGGTTGAAATTCGTGCTGCAGATAAGAAGCATCGGTAACCCCAACGCGAAAGGCAATCAAGGTTCCAATATTGCCAAAAACGGCATTTTTAATTTCTTCTTCCATTTGGCCAATAAATTGATTAGCAACACAAAGATTAAGCCTAAACTTTCTTGCCTCGGATAAAATTTGAGCAAAGTCAGGAGTGGCAAAGTTTTGAAATTCATCGACATATAAATAAAAATCTTTTCTTTGTTCTTCAGGAATATCTGCTCGAGACATAGCAGCAACCAAAAGCTTTGGTATCAAAATCAAACCTAAGAAGCTGGAATTTTCTTCCCCAATCTTGCCTTTAGCTAAATTAATAATCAAAATTTTCCCTTCATCCATCACCTGGCGAAAATCAAAGGAAGATTGCGATTGACCAATGATATTTCTCATCATTTTGTTAGTGACAAACCGACCAAACTTGGAAACAATATAATCCAAAACCTCGGATTTATGGAAATCTGCAGTTTGAGCAATTTGGTCGGTCCAATAGCGACGGACAACCGGATCTTGAACTTTGGGTAGCATTTCCTGGACAAAACGGGAGTCGGTCAGACAACGAACAACCTCCACAAAAGTATTTCCTGGTTCACTCATTACTGTCAGCATTGCGTTACGAATGGCATGTTCAAATCTTGGACCAATAATTCCCGTTTTGTAGGGGTCGTAAAGCTTATACATCAGGTTAATAATCGCCGTTGTTACTATATGCTTTTGGTCTTCAGTATAAGCCTCAAGCATATTCAAACCCATTGGTCGCTCAGTATCCGAAGGATCAAAGTAAATCACTTCCTCCGCCCGCTCGGGTGGAATATAATTTAGAAGATCTTCAGCCAAATCATGGGGATCAATCAAACAAACCCCTTTGCCGGTGCGAATATCTTGTAAAATTAAATCTCTTAAAAGTTCGGTTTTCCCAGTTCCGGTCTTACCAATAATATAAATATGTCTTCGGCGGTCATCATCAGTAATATAAACTGGCCTACTCACTCCCCGATAAACCGATTTTCCTAAATAAAGCCCTTCTTTTGGTATTTGAATCGGGGCCGGTGCTCTTTTGGAATAAAGCCAATAAATATGAGGGGTCTCAACTTGTTTGTTGGGAAAATGAAAAACTGTGGCCAACTCTTCGGAATTCAAAATTGTCCGAATTCCCCCAAGCCGAAAAATTGGCTGATAACGATAGATAAAGTCAATCATAAACCCAGTTTTAAGCAAAATTTTGCGGGAACCAAAATAATTCAAGTCCGAAGCAAATTGGGCAAAGGCGGACTTAATATTCCCCAAATGAACTTCTGCCTCTTCTTTTGTGGGCGAACAAACAACTATCCGAATAATGGTGTTAAATCCTGGCTTGCTACATTTGTTTTCAATTGCCTCCAGGGTCTTGGCATCAACTTTAAACTTTGCTTTTTGGGGATCGGCTTCGGCTTTTTTGACTCCAGAGATATAGGCCCTACCTTTAGCTTGCCAACTTGAATCCGCCGGAGAGATCATAATTTGAATGGCCGCTCCTTCCTCTGGCCCCATTTTTGCCAAAGCAGTAGTAATTCCCGACAAAGGATCGGTCGGTAAATCTTTATAGCATTTTATCGGAGCCCAGACAGATTTTTTCGCCTCTAACTCAGCAAAGGCGACTCGGCCTTTTTCGGAAAAAATATTGTACTCGGGAACTTCCAAAATCTCCGCATCTGGATAAGCAGAATTAATCTGTTTCTCCACCAAATCCTGAAGCTTTCGGGGAACAGAAACATAAAAACGAATGTCTTCATGCTTGGCAACAATTTCAAAGGAAATATGAGGTTGGAGCCGCAAGAATTTCAGCCAGCCGCCCTTTTTAATTGAAAAAAGCGAAGCAAACATTTGCTCGGCGGCATCAATTTTTATTTCATTGTCAAAAGGAACCGCTACCTGGAGCAAAACAAAATCCAAAGAACGTGCTTCTCTTTCCCGATGACGCCACCATAAAATAAAAGCGTAAGTTAGTAAAAACAACCCAACTAAGGCCAACAGAAAAATTAAGGCTAAAAACAACCAATATTGAAAAGTAGAAACTAAATTTTGCCAAGGATCCATATTAAAAATTTCTAATTTCTAATTTTTAATTTCTAATCAAATCCCAATTCCAAACGGTCTAAACTTAGATCAATTAGGGCAATTTTAATTTATATACGAATTTTCCGCCTACAATTTTCAACAATCTTTTCATCCATTCTGCCAACCAACGTAAAGAATAAATAATCTTCAAATGCAAGGCTTGTTGCATCTCTTCCTCGGTTAAAGGGAGGGTAATTGTCACCTGCTGGGGAGCAATATTGTCCAAAATTACCCCACCCCCGGTATCAGTAATTGGTTGGGGTAAAGAAACCTCTGCTCCAGCAACCGCCTCAAGATGTTCAACTTCTGGAGGAACCTCCGGAGTTAAAGGTCTTTCTTTGAAAGGAAGTTCCTCTTTTTTTTCCTTTTCGATTTCCGGCAGGACCATTTCAAAACTATTATATCATCTTTCATTTTAATTTTAATTCTTTCAATCTTTTTTTATATTCCTCCAAGACCCACCACCGACAATCTTTTGGGTGAAAGCGAACTCGGTAAGGTTCTACAACTTCGCTTGTCCGTCTTGAACTCATATAGGCAATCTGAATTTTATAGGCAAGATACTCCAAGAAATTAAGAAATTGAGAAATTAAGAAATTTTTTTTCTCTCCCTTAATATCTTCACATCTTAATTTCTTAATATCTAAAATATTTGCTAAATATTTTTTAACCCATAAATTAGCTTTCAAAAATTTTTGATAACACTTATCTTTCTCCCAAAGGAGTTTAAGCTGACAAACCTCGTGGGCGGTAAATAGGTCCCACTCTTTTTTGGGCAATGCCAGGTGGTCTTCATCTAAAAACATATTTAAGCAAATTTTATCAGCAACATAAACATCTTTCGGCCGGCGACGCCGGGCAACCAGCTCAACCAAAAAAACAACCAGAAGTCGCGTCAGCCACAATCGATTTTTAGCGGTAATAATCAAAAGGTCAATATCGTCATTTTTATCAGCATTTTCCATTGCCAAAGCACCACTCACCCCAATCATTTTCACCCAGGGAATAATTTTTAACCAGCCAGCTACCCGCCGGGCAATCTTTAATTTTCCCTTACTCAATCTTTTTCGCTTTTTCCGCTCTTCAATAATTTCTTCTCGCCCAAAAAAGCAAAACATGTTATTATTGGTGGAAATTCGCTTATCATTTGCTTTTATTCGGCTTAATACCTTTTTAAATAGGGAAAAACTTACGGATTTATCTGCAATAAGAAACTGGTAAAGTTGCCTACGGGTCAACGGATAATCAAAAATATCTCCATAAGCCAAAGTTTTAAGAATTGCTCGATAAACTAGAGTTGTCTTCATCGGACCGCTGGACTGCCAATTCCGTATTGAGAAAGGAGTTGAGAAACGCCTTGACCAGTGGTCTTTAGAGCTTCTTTGGCAGTTTTCCCAGCGTTGACGGCGTTAACCGCATCCTCAAAATATTTAATCATCCGGTCATTAATACCATTATCGTGGGTAAAAGAGCATAAATACCACGTTTTAGCGCTGGAGACTTGATTAATAAAAGGAGCAACTAAGGGATTTGTTTTTAGTTTCTCGGCCATTTCTTTTCGGGGATAAATCTCCCCAAAAAGACGAATATTTGACTGGGCCTGAAAAAGTTTTTCCAAAGTCTGGGGCGAGCTTAAAAATTTTAAGAACTCCCAAGCTTCTTTTTTATATTTACTCTTTTGGGCTACCCCCTCCACCCAAAAAGTCGCCCAGGAAATATTTGTTCCCGGCAACTGGGGGACAGGGACAATTTTAAAATTCAAATTTGGATTCATCGCCTTAATATCAAAAACTCGCCAAGAAGGAGCAAAATACATTGCTAACTTTCCGGCGGCAAAAGCCTGAGTTGAAGAAGGCAAGGTTTCATCCCAAACATGATCTGCTGTTTTAAAAATAGTAAAAAAGGTTAAGGCATCAGCCCCTAGACACACTTCCTCCCCTGCCTGAGTAGTGCAGGCCCCGGGATTGGACAAATCTGCCCCATTTTGAAGCATCATCAAACCTAAAATATCTGACCAATGGTCAACATTTCCGGTGATTCCCAAAGCTACCCCAGCGGTTTGAATCCGATCGGCTTCATCTTTAACCGTTAACTCTTTTGCTAACTGTCTTAATTCTTCCCAGGTTGTTGGCGGGTTTTTTCCCGCCGCCTTAAAAATGTCTTCGTTATAATATAAAGCTAAATTATCTATCATTAGAGGAATTCCTAAATAGCTAGTTCCTGAACGCAAATTTTCCGAAGCTACTTGATAGAAACTCTGCTCATACTGAGCGGCACTCATTACTGAACTAGGCAGCGCCTCAAGCTCGCTTTTAAGCATCGGCACCCAAGTTAGATGAAAGCGGAAAATATCCGGACCTTCGTTACGAGCCAGAGCGGATTGAAGCCTTTCTCGATATTCCTTAGGAGATTGACGGGAATAATTGATTTTAATATTGGGATTATCTTTTTCCCACTCCATTATTACTCCTCTCATCACCTCCTCCGGCTCCCAAAGACCCCAATAAGTAAGGGTAATTTCTTTTGGCTTTTGAACTCTAGGAAAAACAAATTTTAAAACTAAAAAAGCAATTAAAAATATAAATAAAATTCCTAAAAATAAAGGAAGAATTTTTTGGAAAAGATTTTGTCTTGGTTGCTGGGGAGGAGTTTCTCCGGATGAAAAAGAAGAGAATTCCTGCTCGCCTCCAGAAGACTCCTGAGTGCCACCCCCAGAAGAGAAAAAACCTTCCGTAGAAGAAATTTCTTGCCCTCCTAAAGGAATATTTTGAGTTTCCTCTGGAATAGAAGAATTTTCAAAATTCAGCGCTGGGGAAGAAGACAAAGATTCCTCAGTGTTATTGGTCGGTAATTGTTGGTTTTTGCTCTCTCCTTCGGGGGCTGGTGGTAAACTTTGCTTTTCCTCGTCCATAAGTTAATATTAACATACAACAATTAAAAAATACTATCAAGATGAGAATTTTTATTGCTTTGGAACTCCCAGAAAAAATAAAAAAAGAAATTAGTAAAACCCAAAATCAATTAAAAACCGTTGGTATTAAGGCCCGTTGGGTAAAACCGGAAATTACTCACCTGACTTTAGTTTTCTTAGGAGAAATCGCTCCCAATAAGGTTGGAGAAATAGCAAAAATTTTAAAAGAAGCAAGTAGTCAAATTTCTCCGATTAATCTTTGGTTGGAAAAAATTGATGCTTTTCCTTCTCTTGCCAAAGCAAAAATAATTTATCTTTCGCTAAAAGGAGAAATGGGCAAACTTAATGCTCTGGTTTTAAAAATCCAAAAGGGTTTAAAAAAGCAAAAAATTGCCTTTGACCAAAAACCATTTGTCCCCCATCTTACTTTGGGCCGGCTTAAAAAACTGCAAAATCTCACTTGGCTTTTATCTAAAATTAAAATCCCTCGAAGACATTTTTTTACTAATAAACTTTTTCTTATTCAAAGCACTCTTACTTCCCAAGGCCCAATTTACAAAACCCTTAAAGAAATTTCTCTCGCTTTAGTTTCAAAAAAATGATAAAATAAGCAGTCAAATATGGAAAAAACTTATCAACCCCAAAAAGTTGAGGAAAAAATTTACCGGTTTTGGGAAAAAGGGGGATATTTTACTCCAAAAATTATTCCTGGAAAAAAACCTTTTGTTATCACCCTTCCTCCCCCAAATGTTACTGGCTCTCTTCATGCAGGACATGCAATGTATGTTGTCGAAGATATTATGGTTCGCTACCAGCGAATGAATGGGGAGCCAACTTTATGGCTTCCGGGATTTGACCATGCTTCAATTGCGGTTGAGTATTTGGTTTGTAAACAATTAACCGCAGAAGGGAAAACAAAAAAAGAAATTGGTCGAGAAGAATTTTTGCGCCGGGCAAAAGAATTTGCCGAAAAATCAAGAAATTATATCCGGAAGCAACTAAAAAAATTAGGGTTTTCCTTAGATTGGACCCGTGAAGCCTATACTATGGATGAAATTCGCAGTCGAGCAGTAAAAGAAGCTTTTAGCCGACTTTACAAAAAGGGCCTAATTTATCAAGGTAAAAGAATTGTCAACTGGTGCCCAAAATGCCAAACAGCAATTTCTGATTTGGAAAATATTTATGAAGAAGAAAAAGGAAAACTTTATTACTTAAAATACGGACCAATTACCATCGCCACTACTCGACCAGAAACAATCTTTGCCGATGTCGCCGTGGCGATTCACCCCAGTAATAAAAAATATAAACACCTAGTTGGCCAATTGGTTCCTATTCCCCTTACCCAAAGAAAAATTCCGGTAATTGAAGATAAGGCAGTAGACCCAAATTTCGGCACTGGTGCTTTGAAAATTACCCCTGCTCATGATCCACTGGATTTTGAAATTGGTCAGCGCCACAAACTTGAGGTTTTACTCGCGGTAGGATTTGATGGTAAATTAACAAATCTTACCGGTAAATACGCTGGTTTAAGTGTTGAGGAAGGAAGAAAAGCGGTAGTTACCGATCTTAAAAAAGAAGGATTTATCGAAAAAATAGAAGAAACCATTCATAATGTTGGCCACTGTGAACGTTGTGGAACAACTACCGAACATTTAATTTCTCGGCAATGGTTTGTCAAAACAAAACCTTTGGCAAAAAAGGCAATTGAGGCAGTAAAATCAGGTAAAATAAAAATTGTTCCCCGGCGGTTTGAAAAAATTTATTTTCAATGGTTAGAAAACATCCAAGATTGGTGTATTTCTCGCCAGCTTTGGTGGGGCCATAAAATTCCTCTTGAAGGCGTTGAGGATATTTTAGACACCTGGTTTTCTTCAGGTTTATGGCCAATTTCTGTTTTTGGTTGGCCAAAGAAAACAAAAGATTTTGCCTATTTTTATCCAACCACTGTTCGGGAAACCGGCTATGACATTATCTTTTTCTGGGTTGCTCGGGAAATTATGATGTGTTTAGAAATGACAGGAAAAGTTCCTTTTAAAATTGTTTACCTTCATGGGTTGGTTCGTGATGAAAAGGGTCGGAAATTTAGTAAAACCGCTGGCATTGGTTTTGATCCCTTGGAAATGGTAGAAAAATATGGAGCTGATGCCTTAAGAATGGCTTTAGTTATTGGTAATGCTCCGGGGAATGATTTAAAAATTGGTGAAGAAAAAATTGTTGCCTACCGGAATTTTGCCAATAAAATCTGGAACGCGGCGCGATTTGTTTTGACAAATCGCGAGCTTAAGGCTAAAAACTCAAAGCTAAAAACCACTCATCCTGACGACAAATGGATATTGGACGAAACAAAAAAAACAATTAGACAGGTAACTAATTTTATTGAAAAATATCGCTTTGATTTGGCAGCTGAGGAAATTTATCAGTTTTTCTGGCATACCTTTTGTGATAAATATATTGAAATGAGTAAAAAGCGCCGAGAAGAAGCTCAACCAACCCTAGTTTATGTTTTGGAAACCTCTCTTAAACTTTTACATCCCTTTATGCCTTTTATTACCGAAGAGATTTGGCAAATGTTGCCGGGAAAACGTCAACCCCTAATTATTTCGCCATGGCAAAAATGAAAAAAGAAAAAAAAGAAATTAAGGGAAAAATAAAATCTTGGTGGCAAGATAAGATTAAAATAATCAGAAAAACCGCCAAACCCCAGGCAAAAAGACTTCAAAGACTAACCAAAAAATTTGGTAGTTTAGGAATAGTAATTTTAATAAGCGGAAATGAAAAAAGAAAAAAAAGAAATTAAGGAAAAAATAAAATCTTGGTGGCAAGATAAGATTAAAATAATCAGAAAAACCGCCAAACCCCAGGCAAAAAGACTTCAAAGACTAACCAAAAAATTTGGTAGTTTAGGAATAGTAATTTTAATAAGCGGATTTGTTTTAGGTTCTCTTTTTTTTTCTAAAAACGATTTTCAGATTTTAAAAGAAAAATTAGTTAAGGAGCCAAACAATCTTGGCCTACATCTTCAATTGGCAAAAATTCTTCTTGATGCCAACCAATTCGAAAAAGCGGAAAAAGAACTCAAATTTCTCCAAAATAATCCGCGATTTGCCCGCCTGCCGGACGGACAGGAAACTCGTAATTCAGAAATTGAAAGATTGTGGCAGCAAAAACATTATTCTGACCCAAAAGATATTAAAAAATTAATTAGCTACTGGGAAGAGATTTTAGAAAAATATCCTAATTACCGTGATGGTTATTTACAACTTGCCTATCTTTATTACAAGATCTATCAAGACGAAAAAGCCAAAGAAAATCTTACTAAAGCTCTGGAGCTTGACCCAAACTTTGAAACAGCTCAAGAATTGTTAAAGATTCTAAATTAAGAAGTTAATAGTAGAAATCATTTTTTCCACAATTTCCTGGTAATCTTCAAATTTTAAATTGTCCAACCCAACTAAAAAAACTTTATCTTTAAAAAGAGTGGCCCAATAAATTTCTCCGTCAGGCGGAAATCCCGGCGGATTCTCGCTTTCCTCAAAAGAAAACCATGTTCTTCCAGAAATTAATTTTTCTTTAATCTTAAGAGCCGAATCTGTTACCGGGAATAAAATTTCTCCTTTTTGTTCAGCCTCCTGACTTTTCAACCATTCTGAAATACTAAGTTGTTGAGGATTTTCTTCTCTAAAAATAAAAACTGCTTCTATATAAGGAGCTTGTTCGGCAAAAGATTCTTTTCCGACCAGCCTAAAGACCTGACATTCTCCAGTTGAAAAAATATCTGGATATCTAATAAAAAAACCAAATTCTTCGTTCGTGCATGATTGCCAATTTGCCGTAATATCTATCACCGAAGGGGTTGGTGTCGAAGGAGCTGGGAAATACGAGGAGCTTAAATTGGTCGCAAGGCGAGTTTTTTTAAAATTTAAAAATAAAAAAACTCCACCTGCCAAAACTAGAACTCCTAAAAAGAACAATAATGCCTTAAACTTCTTTTGGTTTTTCATTTTTTCCCTCCGGCTTTCCAGGCGCAGCCCGTTTCTCTTCTTCACCTTTTTCCTCAATGGGCTTTTCTTCAGCCAGTCCACCAGCTGGCGGAACTTCCTCAGCCGGTGGAGGTGGTCCAACTTCCTCTTCTTTAGTTGGAGGATTAATCTTGACCAGAATTTCTTTGGGGGAAGTTAAAATTTTAACTCCTGTTGGTGGCTTCAAATCCCCTACCGTAATTGCCTGATCAACTTCTTTAAGCGAAGAAATATCAACCGTAAATTGGTCTGGTAACTCAGTCGGCAAAGCCTCTACCTCAACTTCATTTAACGGCTGAATTAAAACTCCAATTTTTTGCTCGACTGCCGGCGATTTACCAACAATTTCCACCGGAATAGTGGCAGTGATTTTTTCCGTCAAGGATACTTGATGAAAATCAGCGTGTAATGGCTGACCAGAGACTGGATCAAACTGAACATTGTGAATTAAACTTGGCCGGATTTTATCCTCCCCCACTACCTTTACCTCAACAACTCCTGTCTCTCCCACTTTTTGATAAATTGGTAGGAAATCTTTTAAGGGAACCTGGACCGCCAGAGATTTGATTTTCCCTCCATAGATATTTGCCGGAAGAATCCCCTCTTTCCGTAGTTTTTTGACTTTTCGACCAGTAATTTTCCTTTTCTCAACTGTTAATTTTATTTTTTCTTTAGCAACTTTCTTCACCATAATAATCGCTATTTTAATCGTTATCTGCTAATTTGTCAACGGAGCAAAAATATTTCAAAGACAATATCTTGATTAAAGTAGGGATTAAAAAAATAAGTATTGCCTTCAGCTATTGCCTCCGGCTTAACCGGAAAAACAGCTACCTCCGGAGGAACAGAAAGTCTAAAATTAAACTTTTCTTCTTTTATTCCCGATTGTTTTTGAACTAAAAATAAATATTGGGTTTTCTCTCCAATTTCAATTTTCTTTCCCAAATGGTAAAAAACTTCAACCACCACTTCTTCTTTAACCGGGACTTCAACCAAAAAACCAAAGGAAATTTTAGAAGCACCCTGACGCACGTCAATTTTTTCTTCTGAAAGTTGCCTGCCATCAATTAAAACTTTTTCCAGCTTGCTTTCTGAAGGAACAAGAATTCTTAAATAGTTTTTATATTTTCCGCCAGGAAAGTTTTCTGAAGGACTATCATTTTGGTAAGTAATCTTTAGGTTTTCCCTAATTTGTCCATCCTCACTAACATCAACCTTGTGATCTAACTCTCTTTTAACAAAATAATTCGCTTTATTCACCCCCACATTCGCCTCTACTATAAATAAATAGTCTTCAAAAGATTTAAAATTTGAGATTTGAGATTTGAGATTTTTAACGCTTCCATCCCACCCAAGTTCGGAAATCACCTCCATTGACCGGGAATCATTCAAATAAACAAGAATGTCTTTTGATTTTAAAGATTGATAAATTGCTTTAGCAATCTCAATTTTAGTTTTTCCTTCCGCATTTTTTATTTTTTCAAACAAAATTCTACTCAAACTTCCCAAAAAATCCTGCTTTTGAGTTGAACCAGGGAAAAAACCTATCTCGGAATAATATTGGGCTCTTTCAAAAAGATTGGTGGCATTGATTTTTTCTTTATAATCAGGAAGCTCAACTTCCCCTGCTGCCTCCAGTAATCTTTGGGCTACAAAAAGATTAACTCCCACTACTCCGTCAACCACCCGACCAGTCTCTTTTTCCAAAAACCATTGGGCCTTTAGGGCCGAAACGGGAAAGTCTGGATCCCAATTTGAATCGCGCAAATACCAGCTTGCTTCACCCAAATATTTTTTTAAATCCCCTGGTGGTTCAACATGGCCTTTGAGTTGACCGTCGGCCCAATAGACATCTTGAACCTCAAAATCCAGTAATTTGCCTTTTTCAAAAGTTACCAAGGCAAAAGAACCAATAAAACCCCCAGTCGGTCGAAGTTCATTATTGTTTTGTAAAAGAACCAAATAAGTGCGTTTTTTATCCTGGCCTATCAACCAGGGTAATATCTCCATCCCTTTTTTGCTTTTGATCATTAAATCCGTTAGTTGGGGAAGTTTTTTGTTCAGTTCTTGCTGATTAATTAAGGTGGAGCTTTTTAATTCTCCTTCAACCAAAGAAAAATAAAAATAAGACTGGTCAAGGCCTATTTTTATCTCGGAAATTAATTTTTGAACATCGCCAGGACAATTCTGAAAAATGCAACTTCCTAAAACTTCGGCCTTATCCGCCACTAAACCCGCTTGGGATAACCCCTGGGCTAATTGTTTTCCTAAAATAAAAGTTCTCCCTAATTTTTCTGCCCTCTTTAAAAATATTTCCGCTTGGTGGGCTTTAATTTTTGCTTTTTTAAAGTCCGCCGCTAAAAAAAGATTTTTTGCCTCCTGAACATATTTGACTCCTAAAAATCCATTAAATCCAAAAAAAACAAAAGGAATAAAAAGAGCAAATAAAAAAAGAATAAGGGGGAAAATCAAAAACCTAAAATCTCGCCTTTTTGCTTTTGCCGACGAGAAGATATGCTTCACTTCTTTCTCAAAACTAACTTGCGGTTTCCATTTCAGTTTTTCCTCCCCTTCCTTCGTTAAATAAAAAGTCTTTCCCGCTGTTCCCGGAGCAAACATCGCCTTGGTAATCCCAAAAATAGCATCCGTAATAAACAAAGATTTTTCGTTAGGAATTTTTCCAGCAGCCATCCTTGGACCATAAACATCAGCTAAATGAACTATCCTGAAATCAATTTTGGAAAAATCTTTCTCAAAAATTTCCCAAGAGAAATTTGGAGGAGAAACAATCAAAAGTTTTGCCCCTGTTTTTTGGGCCAACCAACAGAGGTTTTGGGTAACATCTTTAAGACCAACTAAATCAAATATATAGGATATTTCCTCGCCGCTAAGTTGAGGGGGTAAAGATTTTGTTAAATCATGTTGGATAAAAACAAAGTTTTGGTTTGAAAGGCATCGTTTAAGATTTTCTTTCCTGCCGGTTGATAAATTGTCAACGGAAATAACTCGACAGTTTTGGAGCAAAAGAGCTTCGCACAAAAAGGAGCCAATAAAACCGGCGCCACCGGCAACTAAAACAACTGGTTTTGTTGTGGTAATTTTTTGGACAGTAATCACAAATTTATCTTAGTTTAACTTTATCTTTTTTTCAAGGAAACGGAACGTCTATGGGGCGTTTTTGGCGAGAGTAAAATTGACGAGAAAATCAGCTTTTCGGTTTTTTTCGCGGGGAATAAAATTATAAAAAACATTGCCGCCAATTTCCTGTTCTAATTTTCGGACCTCAACAATTAAATTCCTTAAATTTTTATTTTTAATTTTAAACAAGCCATTTAATTGATTAACTACTAATTTAGAATCCAAAAAAAACTGGCAATTGGAAAATTGGAAAATTGGAAAATTTTGACCTAACCACTTTAACGCTTCAATTACTGCCGTATACTCAGCGACATTATTTGTCGTCTTACCAATGAATTTTGCTTGCTGAGTCAAAACTTTTCCTTGCTCATCTTTTATAATAAATCCTACCGCCGCCGGCCCCGGATTTCCTCTTGCCCCCCCATCAGTAAAAATATACAAATTTTTTGTCATCTGTGCTATTTTATACCAAATGACCGTTTTTCAAAAGATTCAAAAATTAGTCCAAAAGATCCCTCGGGGAAAAATTACTACTTATGGGGAACTTGCCGAAGCTTTGGGAATCAAAGATGCCAGAGTTGTTGGCTGGGCTCTCCACCAAAATAAAGATCCAGCAATCCCCTGCCATCGGGTTGTCAATTGGGCTGGAAATTTAGCATCAGGTTATGCCTTTGGCGGAGTAAAAAGGCAAAAAGAAAAATTGGAAAAGGAAGGAATAAAATTTATTAACAAATTTCAAGTTGATTTAAAGAATTATCTTTGGAAACCTATTCGATAAAATTAACCTATGTTTAAATTTAAGCTTATTCATCAAGATAAAAAAACTGCTGCCCGACGCGGTGAGATTCAAACAAACCACGGTATGATTGAAACCCCAGCTTTTGTCGCCGTAGGAACTGCGGCTTCGGTTAAAAGCCTAACCCCAGAAGAAATTTCCCAAACCGGAACGCAAATTTTTTTCGTTAATACCCTTCACCTTCATCTGCGACCGGGAGAAAAAATTATCAAAAAGCTTGGCGGTATTCATCAATTTATGAATTGGCAGGGGCCAATAATCAGCGATTCCGGAGGATTTCAAGTTTTTAGTTTGGCTCGTGAAGAAAAAGTTAAACTGGTAAGAATCACCGGCGATGGGGTTGAGTTTCGCTCTCCCTGGGATGGAAAAAAGGATTTCTTAACCCCGAAAAAATCAATTGCCATCCAAAAAGACTTAGGAGCAGATATTATTCTTTGCTTAGACGACTGTACCCCTTACCCTGTCAGTTATCAACAGGCAAAGATTTCTCTGGAACGTACCCATTATTGGGCGGAAAAGTCGCTTGAAGCTTACAAAAAATTAAAAAGTCGCCAAGCTTTATATGGTATTATCCAAGGTTCAGTTTTTAAGGACCTAAGAATTGCTTCGGCAAAATTCATCACCTCCTTGCCTTTTGCGGGAATTGCTATTGGCGGTGTTTCTGTTGGCGAAAGCAAAGAAGAAATGAGGAAAGTTTTGAACTGGGTTGTCCCTTTACTCCCAAAAGAAAAACCCCGCCATTTACTAGGAGTTGGAGAAATTGATGATATTTTTGCTTTAATCAAGGCCGGGGTTGATACTTTTGATTGTGTCATGCCAACTCGTTTAGGAAGAATGGGGCACATTTTAATAAAAGCTCAAAACTCAAAACTCAAAGCTCAAAACTTTACTTACGATATTACTAAAGCAAAGTTTGCTGCTGATAGAAAACCTTTAGATCCAGACTGTGATTGTTATGTCTGTAAAAATTTTTCCCGGGCATATGTTAACCATCTTTTTCGTGGTCGGGAACTTTTAGCTTATCGGCTAGCAACCTATCACAATCTTTATTTTATCAATCGACTTCTAAAAAAAATTCGCCAAGCAATCAAAGAAGAAAATCTAGAAAAAATAGAAAAAGAATGGCTTGATTAAGAAGTTTTCTTTTTTCGCCAGCGAGAAATTCCCCAATAAACTCCTAAAACCGGCAACCAAATAACTGAATACACCCCAAGCCAAATTATCACTGTTCCTACTTTACGAAGGGTGGTAATCAAAGACCTAACTGCTTGCTTAAAGATAACCTCTGGTCGCCAAGGTTGGGCTGGAGCATAAGGCAGAACTAATTCATCAGTCGCAAGATAAACGGTTATCTTGCTCATTTGGGCACTTTTTTCCAAATAATTTTGCCGTCCTTTAAGGCTATCTATTTGTTCTTGAAGATTAACTAATTCTCTTTGAACTTCCAAAATCTCCTGGACTTTTTGGGCCTTGTTCAAAATTTCTTCAAATTTTGCTTTTGTTTTTAAAAGTGTTGTCAAACGGGCCTCAACATCAACATATTCATCAGTAACATCCTTGCCGGAAAGATTTTCGGAAACTACCCTAACCGCTAAACTTCGAAAATAATCTAAGGCTTCTTCTAATTTTTCTTGGGGAACTCTGACTGTAATCCAGCCAGAAGCAGCTTCGGTTTGCTCCGGATGAGAAACATTACTTTGAACCATATAACCACCAAATTGCTGGGCTTTCTGGCTAATCGCTTTTTGGGTTTCGCTGACTTTCTTTACCAACAAAGAAAGGGTTGATTCTTTAACTACGAGACGGTCTTTTACTTCCGGGGCTGGGGCATATTCTGGTTGGGTCGGCAAAAAACTTGCCCCAAATTTAGTTGCCGGGAGAGTATTTTGGGAAAATTCCATTCCCTGCTTAAAGGTAGATAAGCGATAAACGGGGGGATAAAAATTTTTGAAAAGCAAAATCAAGACGAGCAAAATCAAAAATGTCGTTAGTTTATTTTTTCTAATCCAAGAAATTATTTTTTGCATATTTTAACAATAACCTAAACTAAAAGAGTTGTCAACAAGGTTGTCGTCACTCCTAAGACTAATCCTTCGGTTAAAACTGTCACCCAGGCGGCACCAAAGTAGGAAAAACGAGGAATAAAAATGGAATTGGCCGCTAAATTAAAAACTAAAGAACCCAGAGCAATCCAAAAATAAGGTCGCTGGTAACCCAAGGCAACAATCGTATAGCCAGTTAAATGATTAAAATAAGCTAAAAAGAGGGCTAAAGAAAAAATTCGCAAAACCCCTACCCCATCTTCAAACTCAAAAAATCTTTTTTGGGTTAAAAGCTTAATTGCCAAAGGAGAGGAAAAATAAAGAAAGAAACTAACTAAAGCCGCCCCAAAAAGCATTAATAAAAATGCTTTTTTAAAAGAGAGCTTTAATTTTTCTTTTCCTAGGCGAGAAAAAATTGGTAAAAGAGAACTCATTAAAAAAGCCGCCCCTAAAATCAAAACATCATAAACCCGGCTGGAAACCTCATAAATCCCCACTGCCCCACTTCCTTTAAATCCCCCCAACATTACTGTATCTATGCGGTTGTCGGCAGTAAACATCAGCAAAATCGCTCCCATTGGCAAAGATTCAAAAAAAAGTTTTCTTAAAAGTTTGCGGTTTGGAGAAAAAACCAGCGGTTGGAACCGAACCACTAAAATTATTCCCAAAATGGCGCCAGCAAAAGCAGAAAAAAGATAAGCGCCAACTAAATACCCCAAAGAAAGACCAAGTTTTGCCCCAAAAAAAGAAAGCAAAAAAATCAAAAAGCTTGTTAAAACTTCCATTAAGGCAGTTTTTTCCATCCGCAATTTCGTTTGAAAAACCAGCCGACAAAAAGAAATTACCGCAAAAGGGAGAAAATAAAAGGAAGCAAGAGTAATGATTTTAGATAAATTCAAAAAATTGGAGGGAACAAAAAAATTAGCAAAGAAAATTAGAAGAAAAATTGCTGGCAACGAAAGAAGAATTTTAAGAAAAAAGATGTTAAAAAATATTTCTGGCTGTTTTTCTTTTTCCTTTGCCGCTTCCCTAACGCCAATTGTTGTTGTCCCCCAATCAGCAAAAGAGCCAAACAAAACAAGCAAGGTAATTACATAGGCATAGTTTCCATACCCTTCTTTTCCCAACCAACCGGTCAAAATAATTGTTGTTAAAAGAGTAAAAAAAGAGGTAATAATCTTAGAAACAACCTGGATGGCGGTATTAAAAGCAACCTTTTGCGAAAGATTCATAAAACAATTTTAACACATTAAACCTTTTATACTTTTAAACTTCTTAAGCTTTTACTAAAATATCTTAATGGCAACCGCAAAAAGATTCGAAGACCTAATTTGTTGACAGGAAGGAAAAAGGCTTGTTAATCTGATATATAAAATAACATCGAATAAAACCTTCACTGATTTTTCCTTAAAAGATCAAATTCGTCGAGCAGCAGTCTCTGTTATTTCTAATATTGCCGAGGGTTTTGAGCGAGGAACAAGGGAAGAATTTATTTATTTTCTTTACATCGCCAAAGGCTCCTGTGGTGAGGTCAGGGCTCAACTTTACATTCCCTTAGACCAGGGGTTTATTAGTAAGGAGGGACTCAAAGAAGCTTCGGATTTAGCCAAAAGAGTCTCGGCAATGATTTATCATCTAATTCAGAGTTTAAAGGTTTCAGGGTATAAAGGTTTAAAATATAAAAGAGGCAAAAAAGAGCTAAAGAGTTCATGAAAAAATATTCACCTGAAACCCTTAAACTTTTAAACTCTTAAACTTATTAAACTCTCAAACTTTTTAGATTCTAACACCTAACCTTTTTAATTCCCGACAAAACCGGGAAAAGTTGTGGTAAACAAAAGTCTTAATTCCCAAACTTTCTGCTCCGGAGAGTTTATCTTTGCTGTCGTCTGAATAAACAATCTCTTCCGGTTTTACATTAGACTTTTTTATTAATTCCTCAAAAATTCCCCTGTCGGGCTTCAATACTCCTACTTTATAAGACAAAACAATCACATCGAAGTCTTTCAAAAAATCAAATCTTTCATTTAGGCCGTTAATTCTTGCGGGAAAGTTGTTAGAACAAACTGCCGTTTTGTAACCGTTGCTTTTAAGTTTTCTCACCAGTTCAACTGCAGGCTGATTAATCTCATAACCAGAAATCATCAAATTGATAACTTCTTTTGGGCCCATCGACAACTTCCATTCTCTAATTGCCCAGCTCCAAAACTCTCTGTCGCCAATCAGGCCAGCTTTGTATTCTTTGTTCATTTTATCAGACTGGAAAAATACTTCTTTAGCTTTTTCTTCCGAAACACCCAATTTCACCAAATTAGCGATAAAGTTTTCTTTACCTTTTAAAAAATAAACGCCGTCGAGGTCAAAACAAATTACTTTAACCATTTTTAGATTTTACTTTCTTTATTTCCCCATATCAACCCCAAAACAATCGCGAATAAAAGCTGAGTTTGTTGGAGGGTGAGCCAGTAATGGTCGAAAAACCCTAACAGTAATATAGCAAGATAGCAATATAGCAAGGTAGCAATATAGGAATTAAGGAGTTTTTTAAAAGTTAGAAATAAAAACCAAAGGAAAATCAGCAACCCAATAATTCCTGTTTCGGCAACCAGCAAAAGATAAATATTGTGAACTGGCTGGAGTAAAAAAGTCGGGCCATGCCAAAATTCTGGCAGATGAACGATAAAATTATTTAAGCCAACGCCAATAATTGGCGATAGTTTAATTAATTGGAGAGAGATTTTATTCAACTCCATCCGCTGACTAAAAGACTGTTCGGGGAAAATTGGCTGTTTAATTAATAAAATTAACAATAAGAAAAAGGCCAACCCGAAACTCAAAACTCGGAATTTTTTTAGCTGAGCAATTACTAACAAAACTATCAATAAACCGACCAGCCAGACGGAGCGGGAAAAAGAAAAAACCGAAACAAAAATAAAAAATAAAAAATAAAAAATAAAAAATAATTTATTTTTTCGATAAACAGAACGGGCAGAAAGAAGAAAAGCAACTAAAACAAAACCAGCCAAGACATTTGGGTGGGAAAAGGTAGCATAGGGCCGGAGAAAAAGTCGACCGCCGATTTCAACTTTAGCAATTCCCGGAGTCCCAGCATTAAAAGTTCGCTCCCCTAACCCCCAGAAAATTCCCCCCAAAGAAGATTGTTTTAAAAATTGGACAAAAGCGATTAAAGACGAATAAATCACCACCCAGGGAAGCGCATAGCGGATAGCGTCTAGCGTATAGCTATTTTTGGCGACATAAAAACCAAGCAAAGAAAATTCAACGATTTTTATTAATTTATAAAAGGCCGCCCCCTGATTTTTGGCAAAAAAGCAATTGACTAACAAAAAAACAAAAACGGAGGCTGGAAAAATTAAAGATTTTGAAAACTTAAATCTAAAATCTCTCAACTTTTCTAAAAACCAAAAAAACAGCGTTCCAAACACCAAAATATCCGTTAAATAAATCGTCGGGGACAAATAATCAACTCGCAATCCCATGGCGTAACTGAAGTTTGGCCAAAAATGCCGCCCAAGCTGGGTTGGTAAAAGTAAAACTAAAATTAAAAAAATTTTTTGATGAAGCGGCATTGGTCTATCCCGTCTTCCGGGGTTTAACCACCACTCTTCTTTCTTTTCCTTCCCCTCGTGATTCGGTTTCAACTTCTGAATCGCCACTCAAAGCCAAATGGATAATTCTTCTTTCTGAGGAAGACATTGGCGGAAGTTCTTGTTCCTGGTGGGAAAATTTTACTTTCTGGGCGACGGAGAAGGCCATCCTTCTTAAAACCTCTTCCCGGCGCTGGCGATAATCAGCAACATCAACAACAATTTTTGTCCACTCCCCTAATTTCCGGTAGGCTATCAGCGACAAAATCAACTGAATAGCAGATAGAGTTTGCCCATGATAACCAATCAAAATCCCTGGATTATCAGTCTGAAAATTAATTTTAACTATCCCCTCTTTTCCCTCAACCAAAAAGTTTGCCTTAACGCCTAAGTTATCCAAAAGTTCTTGGGTAGTCTTTTTTATGACTTCGGTTTTGTTTTTCTGAACCATGGTTCTAGTCCTCCTAAACCACTAACAAAATATTGTTGAACAGCGGTAAATACAGAAAAAACTAACCAATACAAGACTAAGCCTGAAGGAAAAGAAAAGCCAATTAAAATTGTCATTAGAGGAAATAAATAAAGCATTTGGCTTTGCATTGCCGCCGCCACGTCATCTTCAGCACCCGGAGTTTCTTTTGCCTGCTGCTGAGCCATTTGGGTAGTTGGTTGCATCATTTTTGAGGAAAGAAACTGGACTACTGCTGCTAGGAAAAGAAAAAAACCAGGTAGAGGAAAAGGGGTTCCCGGTAAATGAAAAACATCAGGCTTAGCTAAATCCAAATAAAAAAACCGATTATTAATTACTGTCTGGGCTGGTAGCTGTAGGGCCGGGTACAAAACTTGATTTAACTTCTCCACCACATTCCCGTCTGGCTGAAGAACTCTTATAAAAGCCTGATAAAGAGCAATCAAAACTATAAGTTGAATAATTTGGGGCAAACATCCAGCGGCGGGGTTAATTTTATGTTTTTTATAAATTTCCAGTTGGGCTTGGGTAAATTTTTGCTTATCTTTAGCATATCTCTTTTTAATTTTTTCAAGTTCAGGAGTAAGTTCTTTAAGCTTGTTGGCGACCCTTAATGAAGGCAAAGTTAAAGGAATCATTAAAGTGCGAATTAAAATTGTTAAAACAATAATCGCCACCCCAAAATTACCAAAAATTTTGTAGAAAAAAACCAAACCATTAACTAAGGGTTGATAAAGTAGAGAATAAAACATTTTATT
>Ga0209102_1000303_pt1 | contig 33506 bp, 31 predicted proteins | sample ConPoolayeHmetaG_FD_185483 | JGI IMG/M metagenome (GOLD analysis project Ga0209102, IMG submission 185483) | Hot spring microbial mat communities from California, USA to study Microbial Dark Matter (Phase II) - Cone Pool mat layer H metaG... ...
TTCCTTCATTGTTTCTCCAGCCATAATCAGCTCAGCAAGAAAGTACTCGCCATCCTCATACTTTTGGCCCACAATTTCCATGCCTTTAGCCATTCCCTCGATAACCGCTTTATAAGCAGGCATTCCTATCTTTAAAGCATCTTCCGCTGCCTTTTTTATGCCTTCTATATTCAAATTCACAATAGACTCTTTGAGGTTGGTCAAAATTTCATATTCAGTTGTCATGTTTATCAAGTTTCTCCAATTTGTTAATAGATTATGTCATTCATTTTGTCATTCAAAACAACCTGAGTTTCATCTGAGTTAAGTGTTTTTGTCACATTAGTTCTATAATGCCAATCAAAACAACAATATCGAACAACCTTTAACCTTTTACACCTAAATTTTCTTGGCATTATTTCTTCTGGAGTGCGTTTTGAAAAACCTGTTATTTCAACAGTAAATATACACTTTTCCCATTTTTCGCCATTTTTTTCGATTATCTCCCCAGTCTTTTCAATATTTAAAACTTTACCCTGCAATTTCCTAGTTATCTTTCTTTCAGTTCCTAATTTTTTCTTTCTGGACGTTTTATTTTGAAAGATGCCCTCTCTCATACTGACTGAAATTATGCAAGTTTCATATAAATTTTTCTCATAAAATAAAGAGAGAATGAAATTTTAAAATAATTCTGTTTAATTAAACAAAAAACATATATATTAAAATTAAGTATTAATAAAAACATAACGAAGAATAAAATCTTAAAAGGAAAGATAATGGTTCTATTGAATAAAACGATGGTGGTTAAAATCGAAGCCAACATTAGACCAAACCGTTCATGTAATAAATTAGTATTAAACATCACCCGCTTTTGCCGTAACAAAAGACACCTGCAAAGTTCCAGTCAAAGAGACGCTGGAAAAAGGGAGCTTCTCTACCTTGATTCAACGCTTCAATAGAAGCGCATGCCATCCAACCAACCCAAAATCAGGATAGAGAGGCTTCCTTACAAATCGATAGATGATTTTGTGTTACTGAGCTCATATTAGTCTTTCGACAACAGCACCTGATAGCAGAGAGAAATTGCGTCTCTAAACAGTAATTGAAAAGGAAAGACCAACCAAGATTTATTCGATAGTATCTTCAATTATGAAAAAATTTTCCTGCATCTAAGAAAATGACGGCACTTCGTAGATTGGCAAAGTTTTCGATGTTTCCATTGTCAAAATGTGTGTTTATCCATGTAATAACTCTAGTTCTCGAAAAATAGTCGCCTCATGCCAAGATCAGATATTTGAGGCGGAAATAGAGAGTCATAAACTTTTAGCACTAGTCGATTATAAGATAGGCCTTCCTCCAATTGGGTCAAAGCCAATATCGGAATGTGTAAGTTCATATTCGATAGTCGAGATTCTGGTTGATGATTAGACCGACGCCGACACAAAAGCTAGCATCACTGGTCATTGAAGAGCTTACTGCAACCAGCGTCGAAGGAAGAAGATTTTCTTTGTTTACGCACTAGATCATCGTCCTGTAAATATGGAGCTCGTAAAGGAGAAAATTGATAAAGATCTTTCAGACCGTTTCGAAATTGTTGTCCACAACCCGAAGGCTTTTGTTGATCTTGTTTTTTCCTGGCTTCACATCAACAGGAACTCTTGTTTGGGTAAATAAGGTGATTAAAACTGCCGATTTCATAATCGGTATTGAGGCATAAGACCTAATTTTTCGCCCGGATGGAGCATGCCAATTAAGAATACGCCTTCTTTTTTAGAACTTGTTGTTTATTTTTTGGTTTAACTATTTAAAAAAGGAAAGAGAAGAGGTTTGTTTAGAGTAATATGGGCTCGCCTTTTTGTTCTCTGTCAGTCTTCTTTTGCAATCGTACCTCTAAAACACCGTTCTTGTAAGAGGCTTTAGCTGTCTTTACGTCGACTTTTGCTGGTAGGTCAACGATTTTGTGGTATTTCCGTTCAGCTGTATCTACATCGATCGACAGCGAAGTTTCTGTTCCATGCATTCTAATGTCTTCCTTATCGACGCCTGGTAGCTCTGCTATAACATGAACCTCGTTGTCAGTTTCCGTTATATCAACAAGTGGTTCACGTTCCTCGCTTATGTTTACATGTGGTCTACCGAATCGTGCTTCAGGTTTGATGTTGCCGAATTGTCGCACTTCTGGTCTACCGTCAGGTCCTATCTTCATTGTGTAGCCGTAGACGAATGGTCCGAACTCGCGTACTTTAGAGCCATCTGGCAAAGTTCTTTCCCTAACAAGATCCTTTGGTGCCATTCTAGAAAACTCTTCGAACTGTCTTTCCATAAACTCCTCTATTTCTCGCATTATTCTGTCTATATCCATGAATCCACCTCGGAAGAACGGCCACAACCTTCTCCTTCCTTCATACCAATCATCCCAGTATTCATCTGGCATACAACTCACCTCCATGTTTTGTATCTACGTGAAAATAATTACCAAATGGTAATATATAAATATTACTCAAAGGTAATAAATCGGGAAGCAACAACCTAATATACGAAGCCTTTCTATAACGTCACACATTACCATAAAATAAAAATGGCGAAAAACATGAAACCTACAAACCTTCTACTCTTTCTACTGCTTGCCTTACTGTGGGGAACAGGATGGTCTGCAACCAAAATAGCCTTAAGTTACGTCCCCTCACCAGTTTTTATGTTACATCGATTTATCTTCTCTACAATTGCAATGTCTCCAGTTTTTCTAGCGCTACGAAAAAGAATTCCGAACGATACAAAAACCCTAAAGAGGGTTTTACTGCTATGCGCAATAAATACCTTCGGAGTTATGGTTACAAATACTGGTCTAGAGGGAGAAAGTTCAGGTCTAGGAGCGGTGCTTACATACACGCAGCCGCTTTTCGTATTTTGTCTAGCTATTCCATTTTTAGATGAAAAGATAAACTTCGTTAGACTTGTAGGAACAACTGTCGGATTCATAGGAGTAATTCTTCTTTTCCTCGGAAAGATTAATACAATAACCTTAATTTCTTCATTGCTATTGATTTTTGGCGCATTCCTCTGGGCTGTTACAATAGTTTATTATAAAAGATTTCTAAGATACGTTGATTCTTTTATAACAAACTTTTTTCAATGGGCATTTGGTATAGTCCCTCTAGGAGTGTTTGATTTATTTTCAGGAAGACTTTTTTTACCACAAGAATCAATGTATCTTTGGATGGTCATTTACACAGCCATTGGCAGCGCTGTTGTAGGATGGACAATATGGCTTTATCTTCTGAAAAATGAAGACGTAACGGTTGTCTCAAGTTCCAGTTTCATAATTCCACTAGTTGCCTTATTTTCAGGATGGCTTTTTTTGGGAGAAAACATGGATTTTGTGTCAATACTTGGTTCAATGCTTACGTTATCAGGAATATTCCTAGTGAATATAAGATCTAATAAACACAGTGATACATGAGACGACGTGTAAAATCTGTTTCTATGAAAGTTGCCACAAAAAATATAGAGAGAATAAAAAAATGACTCGAACATACCAAAATCTATGATATATTTTGATGAAATTTCAAACTTTTTGGTCAACGGAAGAGGGAGATTCGTGCTGCAAAGGAAGAGGAGAAAAAGGAACATTGCTAAATTTTGTCGTCAACGAAAGGCGTGCAGCTGATATAGGACGAGGCATGAAAATTTTCGCTGACTTATTAAAAATTTCAATCGAAGAAATTGGTGAAGCGTCACTGAAAATTGATGTAGAACCCGATCCAGTTAGCTGTACCTGCGTAGTTTTTGCAAAAACCGAAGCCCTAGGTTTACTACGTAGAGGATGGTCAAAAGAAAAAGTTCTTGCAACCTACACACGAGCAATGGCTATAAGGATGAGTAAATTGCTTGAAAAAGTGGGTTACGAAAAGGATTTTGTTGTAACTGGCGGTCAATCCAAAAACATTGGCATTGTAACCAGGATAGAAAATATAATAGGTATCAAACGTCTTCCTATGCTGGACTGGGAAGAAAACGGATGTAATCCTATGATCGCTGGAGCTACAGGAGCTGCACTTTTCGCAAAGGCATTATATGAAAAATCGAAAGCAGCCTGAAAATGATGGAGATGATTTGTTATAATCAACCTTTTATGGCTATAGAAATGGTTCAGGTGAATACTTCATCATCATTGACAGTGAAAAATGCAATGGATGCGGGAGATGCGTGAAACAATGTCGTAAAGGAGTATTAGAATTGATGACATTGATGATTGATCTTGAGGACAAACCCTTAGTTGTAGTAACCCAAGAGCATCGCAACAAAATTAAATATATTTGTTCTCCCTGCAAACCTGAAAGTAATAAAACACCGTGGGTGTTGGCTTGTAAGTGGAAAGCCATTAAATGTAGCTGGAACTTTGAGAAGTAACGCTAAATCAAAAAAAACGTTGGCGGTCTTTTGACAAACGAACTTTGAGGCAACTTTCACCTTTCTTTGGAATCAATAGTGTCCCCAACGCATCTACCTTAGTAGAACCTCCTTTAACTGATATAACAGAAGCAATCCCCCTCAATAGAACTGACCAAGGTTTAATAGTGTCTTCGACTTTTATGTGAACGTCATATCCCTTACGGTTAACCTCAACTGTCATAACAGCCTCGCCTTTCACCGTCGGTACATGCCTTGTTACTGTTGTACCATCGTTTAATTCAAAGATGTGAAAAACTACACCGTCACCATAGTCATAATCAGGTCGCAGTTCGTTTTTTCCAACTGGAATAACTTTGTTTGGTCGAACCATGAGCGGTAGGCTTAAATAGCCATGTTTCTCATGAATCCAGCGTCCGCCTTCTACTACTTTGTTGGATATGAAGTTTGTCCAGCGTCCATCTGGCAAATAATAGTCAACTTTTCCATCGGACGAGAAAATCGGCGCTACTAGAAAAGAATCGCCTAACATGTATTGGCGATCAAGGTAATCGCATGCAGGGTCATCTGGGAATTCAAGCGTCATGGCCCGCAACATGGGGATTCCTTTTTCATGGGCTTCACAAGCTATGCCATACAAGTAAGGCATTAGTCGACATTTGAGCTTAGTGAAAAAGCGTAGTACATCAACCGCCTCTTCATCAAAGAGCCATGGTACACGATATGAGCTGCTACCATGTAGCCGACTATGAGAAGATAACAATCCAAAGGCGCACCAACGCTTATACACATCTGCTGAAGCAGTTTGTTCAAATCCACCGATGTCGTGGCTCCAAAATCCAAATCCTGAGAGACCTAGCGAAAGTCCTCCTCGCAAGCTTTCAGCCATGGACTCAAAGGTTGCTGTACAGTCACCACCCCAATGGACAGGGAATTTTTGGCACCCAGCGGTTGCAGAGCGCGCAAATACTATTGCTTCTCCTTTGCCTAACTTGTCTTCTAACGTTTCGAAAACTGTCTTATTGTAAAGGTATGTGTAATAGTTATGCATTTTTTCAGGGTCTGAACTGTCAAAATAAACTACGTCTGTTGGAATACGTTCCCCAAAGTCAGTTTTAAAACAATCCACGCCCATATCTACCAATGCACGAAGCTTTTCGCTAAACCAACGGCAAGCATCAGGATTGGTGAAATCCACTATGCCCATTCCTGCCTGCCACCGATCCCACTGCCAAATATCTCCATTTGGTCGCTTGAGTAAATACCCATTTTTCGCACCTTCGTCGAAAAGCGCTGAACGTTGGGCGATGTATGGATTTATCCACACACAAATGTGTAAGCCTCGAGCCTTTAGCCCTTTAAGCATTTCTTGTGGATTAGGAAAAACACGTTCATCCCACTTGAAATTGCACCAATGAAATTCCTTCATCCAGAAACAATCGAAATGAAACACATGTAACGGTAGGTCACGGTCAGCCATACCTTGAATAAAGCTTGTCACAGTTTCTTCATCATAATCAGTTGTGAAGGACGTGCTCAGCCAAAGGCCAAAAGACCAAGCTGGAGGCAATGCTGGTCGACCAGTAAGCGCTGTGTAACGAGTAAGAACTTCTTTAGGTGAAGGGCCATAGATCAGGAAATATTCCAGATACTCTCCTGGGACACTGAATTGCACTCGTTCAACATTTTCAGATGCAACTTCGAATGAAACGTTTTCTGGGTGGTTAACAAATACGCCGTATCCCCTGTTAGTCAAATAAAAAGGAACATTCTTGTATGCTTGTTCGCTGCTTGTGCCACCGTCCTCGTTCCAAATATCTACAGTTTGACCATTTTTCACAAAAGCTGTAAATCTTTCGCCTAGACCATAAACGCATTCTCCTACGCTTAACGTTAATTGTTCACGAATGAACCGTCCATCATTTGTGTCCATTATACCCATGGCTTGCCAACCGCTACTTGTAATAGTTCGGTCGCCATCTCTGAATGAAATGTTCCAGTTTCCAGCCTTTTCAGCACGTACTGTCAGGCGACCACTTGTTAAGGTTGCTGCTTGAGAGTCATTATGAATTTCTACCCTATGTCCCGAGTGTATATTAATCTGAAATTCAGGTTTTTTGGGCTGTCCCCCTTTATGGTGGTAAATCTGAACACGAATGACGTCAGGCATTGGTGATGAAAACCGAACAGTTAACATTGCAAGGTCAATAGTATCTCCGCGATGCGTTACTCTTCTGGTTGGGCCATAAATGGTCAAAGCATCCGGTTCAACATCTACATCGTAAATATGAACTGGAAAAAATGGTGTGACACCAAGGCGCATAAGCCAGCGGCCATTTGAAAATTTCAAGATTCTTCCTCCTTGCATCATAATTTGACTAAATTTAACTATAAGCATATCGACTTATGAAATATACCTTGAAAATATAGGGAGAGAAAAGTGATATGTTAAAGCATTGCTGTTTATGTGGCTTAAACTTGCTGATTGGACATTGCTTTATGGCATTATCGAAAGACACATAATTTTTTTCACGTCTTCTTTGACGAAACTTCTTCAACTATTATCATCGCATTTCTAAATGGCAAAAAGGCTTAGTTGATAAAAAAAGCATGATGAAACCACTCTTATTTGGGCCTAATCGCTGGGCACATAAGAACTGGCGAGACAATAGAAAGGATTTACTGTGTATATTCTGTTTTCTTGGAAGATTCGCTCATCAAAACCAAGATCGATTGATGATTAGATTCTGAGCATGCTCAGAAATCGCCAAAATAATTGAATCTAAAAAGTTAGAAAGGCTGAATGGTTTAAGCTTGACGACAATTTGCATGTTAGACCCGGCTCAATTGCAAATAAAATTTTGAATAGGATTAAATTAGATTCACAGTAGACGCTTTGAATTGCTACTATTATAAAATAATTTGTATATTTTAAGGTGAAAAGGGAAATTAGTCATTTTTTATGTTATCAATGATTAAGTAACTTTTAAATATGTGAAAATGTTTTCTGCTAAAACAAGTTTCAAGGTAGGAGGCTGACATACGCCAGTAAACAGTGACAGACGCCTACTTATGCTTGATAAGTTTATTATGCAGCATGGACATCGGAAAGATGCTCTTCTTGAGATTCTACATTATGCCCAGGAGATTTATGGCTATCTTGACAAGGATATCCTCACTTATATCTCGAATTCCCTAAATCTTCCAAAAAGCCATGTTTATGGAGTTGCTACGTTCTATAATTTCTTCAAACTAAAAAAACCAGGAAGCCATATAGTTACTTTCTGTTTTGGAACAGCATGCTTTGTTAGAGGCGTCGAAGAAATTATCACCGCTGTAGAGAATGAATTCAGTGTGAAGCGTGGAGAAACGCGAGCAGACGGTAAACTTTCTGTTTTCATTACACGTTGTATAGGTGCTTGCGCCATGGCTCCAAACGCCATTGTTGATAACGCAGTCATCGGTAAAGCTACTCCAGAAATAGTGATAAACAAAATCAAATCTGTGCTGGGAGAAGAAAACGTTGAAACCAATTGATTTGGTTAAGCTTGCAGAAAGAGACCTTGACCTTCGAAGATCATACAAGTATAGAATAAATGTTTGCTGCTCCAGTGGATGTCTACCTTTTGGCGCAGAGGACGTGTTAAAAGCATTTGAGCAAGCCATAAAGGAAAATGAAGTTGAAAAAGACTGTAAGGTTGCTAGAACAGGCTGTGTGGGCACATGCAGCGTTGGTCCAGCAGTTGTCATTGAGCCTGGAGACTATCTCTATCAAAGCGTGACTCCTGAAAGTGCTCGAGAAATAGTGAAGGGACACATTGTTAAAGGAACACCAATTAAGAGCATGCTTTACAGGAATGAGTCGTTTTTTAAAAAACAGCGTAGATTAATTCTGAGGAACGCTGGAAAGATTGACCCATACAATATTGAAGACTATATAGCAATGGGTGGATATTCAGCACTGGTGAAGAGCCTAACTAACATGACACCAAAAGCAGTAATAGACGAGGTAATGGCAAGTGGACTAAGAGGCCGAGGAGGCGCGGGTTTCTTAACTGGCCAAAAATGGACTTTTGTTGCGAGGGCATCGGGAAACCCAAAATATATTATAGCCAATCTGGATGAGGGTGATCCAGGAGTTTTTGCCAACCGAACACTCGCAGAAGCCGATCCGCATGCAATTATTGAAGGAATGCTTATTGCAGCATATGCGATAGGGGCGGAGAAGGGCTACATCTATATTAGAGCGGAATATCCACTTGCGATCACGACTCTTAAAAAGGCGCTTGATCAAGCCAGAACATTAAACCTTGTTGGCGAAAATATTCTAGAAACATCTTTCAACTTCAGTATTGATTTGAGACTTGGAGCCGGAGCTTTCGTAGCAGGGGAAGAGACAGCGATTTTGGCCTCAATTGAAGGACAAAGGGCTATGCCCCGCCCTAGACCACCTTATCCCGCAACTTCTGGCTTGTGGGGAAAGCCGACTCTCATACAGAATGTCGAAACTTTAGCCAACATTCCAATAATAATCAATAATGGCGGAGCTTGGTTTGCTGGAATCGGTACGCCAAAATGCAGTGGCACAAAGTGTTTTTCTTTAACTGGAAAAACAAACAGCCCCGGATTGATTGAGGTACCGATGGGCACTACTCTAAGAGAGGTTGTGTATGAAATAGGTAACGGTATTCCAAACAACAGAAAATTCAAAGCTGTTCTTGTAGGTGGACCTTCTGGTGGATGTCTCCCCGAAGAACAATTAGACCTGCCAATTGATTATGAATCCCTTACTAGAGCTGGAGCAATTATGGGTTCTGGAGGCATTGTTGTGATTGATGATCAATCATGCATGGTTGATACTGCCAAGTTTTTCACTGACTTTTGTGTGGATGAATCATGCGGGAAATGTGTTCCATGTAGAGTAGGGCTTGCCAAAATTAGGGAAACTTTTGAAAGAATCATGAGAGGAGAAGGAAGAATGGAAGACATAAACTTGTTAGAGGAACTAGGCAATTACATCAGAGAAGCAAGCCTCTGTGGACTTGGGCAGACAGCTCCAAATCCAGTTTTGACGACATTACGCTATTTCAGGAACGAGTATATTGAACATATATCTCAGAAGAAATGTTCAGCGGGAAAATGTTTCCAAAAAGAGAAGAAGGCCGATAATTTATGAGCATAGGAGTCATAAAGCTAAAGATCAATGAACAAGAAGTTACTTCACATGAAGGTGACACAATACTCAAAGCTGCAAAAGAACACGGGATAATAATTCCTACTTTATGTGAGCTAGATGGTTTGTCGAGTCTTGGTGGCTGCAGATTATGTCTTGTTGAAGTGAAGGGTTCACCTAAGCTTTTCCCAGCATGTACGACCCCAGTTAGTAATGGGATGGAAGTCATAACTGACTCAGAAAGACTTAAGAAATACCGCAAAATGGCTTTAGAACTTATTTTGTCTGAAAGAATTCATATTTGTTCAGTCTGTGTGGCTAATAATAATTGTGAGTTGCAAGATTTAGCTAACAAACTGGGAGTTGACCACGTTAGTTTCAAACGTGATTGGAACACACACGATTTGGATACTACACACGAGTTTCTTGTCATCGACAGAAATAGATGCATATTATGCACTAGGTGCATCCGAGTTTGTGATGAAGTTGAGGGTGTTCATGTTCTTGACCTAAAAAATAGAGGAAAAGACACAGAGGTAGTCATTGACCTCGACGACCAGTGGGGTGTCTCGAAGATTTGTACATCTTGTAGGAAATGTGCCAAGGTTTGTCCGGTTGGAGCTATTTACGTCGAAGGTCAACCTATTTCGCAAATTAGAGATAAAAAAATAGCAGAGTTTATACTCGCAAGGAGACGGAGTTAAATGAATTCTTTAAATAGAACACGAGTTGCCACAGTTTGGCTTAGTGGATGTTCAGGTTGCCACATGTCTTTTTTAGATCAAGATGAACGACTCATAGACATAGCTACAAAGGTCCAGCTTGTTTACAGCCCAATAATGGATGTCAAAGTTTTTCCAGAAAACGTAGATGTCACTCTGGTTGAAGGAGCAGTTGCAAACGAGGAGCAACTGGAACTACTTAAACAGGTTAGGGAACGGACAAAAATTCTCATATCGTTAGGCGACTGTGCAGTTACGGGAAATGTAACTGGTTTAAGGAACACCGTCAAAGATAGTGTTGAATCAACACTTAAAAGAGCGTTTATTGAAACCGCTGATGTTAATGGACAGGTTCCAAACGACGTTCCGAAGCTTTTGAAACAAACGGTTCCTTTACATGAGGTTGTTAGGGTGGACTATTATATCCCTGGGTGTCCTCCATCTGCAGACACAATAAACTATGTTCTGACCGAGTTGTTATCAGGTAGGACGCCTAACATGGAAAACAGGTCAAAATACGGATAAAGGAGATAATCGAACAATGGACAAAATTGTAATAAGCCCTATAACAAGAATTGAAGGACACGCTAAAGTGTCCATATTTCTGAATAAAGACGGTTCAGTTGATACAGCTAGATTCCAAGTTACCGATTTCAGAGGGTTTGAAAAGTTCTGTGAAGGTCGCCCGTTTTACGAGATGCCTGGTATAACATCTAGGACATGCGGGATATGTCCTGTCAGCCACCTGCTTGCGTCAATCAAAGCATGCGATGACATAATTGCAGTTAATATTTCAAGGTCAGCTGAACTGTTGCGACGTCTAATGCACATGGGACAATTGATACAGTCTCATGCGCTTAGCTTCTTCCATCTTTCGTCGCCTGATTTGCTTCTAGGGATGGATGCTGATCCAAGTGTGAGAAATGTTTTCGGTTTGATTGAAAAATACCCAGAGATTGCCAAAAAAGGCATTACGCTGAGAAAATTTGGGCAAGAAATTATTGAGTACCTTGCGGGTAAGAGAATCCATTCGAGCGATTGGCTTGTTCCTGGCGGAGTAAAAACTTCATTATCGAAGGATAAGTCAGAGAAAATTATGGCAAATCTTCCAGATGCTTTGAACATTACCTTAGAGACTTTGGATATGTTCAAAGGCAAAATTGACGATTTCAAAGAAGAGATAGATAATTTTGGCAATTTTCCAACTTACTATTTGGGCCTCGTAGCTCCTGACGGTGGGCTTGAGCACTATGACGGGAAAATCAAGGTAGTTGATCCAGAAGGCAAAATTGTAGCGGAAAACTTAGATCCAAAGAAATATTACGAGTACATTGGTGAAGCCGTCGAACGATGGAGTTACATGAAGTTTCCATATTACAAGCCCTTAGGATATCCAAATGGCATTTACAGAGTCGGTCCTTTAGCAAGACTAAATATTGCATCGCATTGTGGCACAGAAATGGCTGATAAAGAGTTAAAGGATTTCAAGAAATTAGGCACAAATGGCATTGTTCAAAGTACTTTCCTCTACCATTATGCACGGCTAATTGAGCTTCTTTTCTGTATCGAGAAGGCAAAAGAAATTTTGGAAGATCCAGAGACTTACGGGGATAACGTGTGGGCTAAAGCCTCAGTTAACAGATACGAAGGCGTCGGAGTGGCAGAAGCGCCAAGAGGAACGTTGATTCACCACTATAAGGTTAACAAAGAAGGTTTAGTAACATGGGTTAACATGATCATCGCCACGGAAAACAACAATCTTGCATTTAATATGGCTGTTACCCAAGTCGCAAAGAAATACGTAACTAGAAAACATCTAGGCGAGGGGCTCCTAAACAGAGTTGAAGCAGTTATCCGAGCATTTGATCCTTGCTTAAGTTGTGCAACGCACGCCTTAGGAAAAATGGCTCTCGACGTGCAACTTTATAATTCAGAAGGAAAAATTGTGGACAGATTAGTTCGATAAAATATTTTCCTAAAAAATTTTTCCCATTCAAAAAGGAGAAAGGTTAAATCGGACGTTTCTTAGTGACAACGGCAAAGCCCTTAATTCCTTGGTATCCAGCGCCAAAGATCCAGCTTGCGCTAACCCAGCCCATGTTGGGAATGATGGCCTCGACGTTTTCTCCTTTTTCATCAATTGATTCAAGAAACTTGCCAAATCTCTGAAGATCACTTTCGAAAAAATCTATGGGATAATAATAGATTTTCCAATTTTTTCCATCGTGACTAATGTCAACTTTAGTTCCTTCAAAATCAAGTCTTGGTAGAAGTAATTTTTCTAGTGCCTTTTTCCTTTTTTGTTCACTAAGATTGTAATCCATCGCTAATATTATGTCATCTTCAGACGGAGAAGGCCAAGCTCCGGCTTCACGTATCCAGTTTCTCCGAGTTTCCTCTAATAGTTGCCTAAACTCTTCTCCTCCAAGCTCATTCAAAAGTCTCTCTTTAATTTTGGCTACCGCCTCCTTTTTTCTGCTCTGAAAAAACATTCTACTCTCCCCCCGTTATGTATTTCGAAAGATGTATATATTTGTTTTTAAAAAATGAAGACATCCGCTAGAAAGTAATTTACAACCCTTTATCATGTTAATATAAGAAAATGTATTTGAACTAAAGTTTCACTGTAAATTAATGGATGTCAAAAATGGCATTAGAAATTGCAGAGATAACATTTGATCCCAAGGCTAGACAGATTAGAGACTTAACATTTTTCAAAAAGAATTTCAGGTTTAAATGCCAACGTTGCGCTATCTTTTGTTGCAACTTAGGCGGACCTCAACTGTCTATTAAAGACATTGAAAAACTCAGAAAAAATGGCTACAACCCAGAAATTTATGTCAATAATGTCAAGAAAAAAGACGGTAACAAACAGTTTATGAAAGAAAAAGAAGACGGGTCATGCATATTTTTAAAGTACGATCCAGAATCTAAAAAACATGCTTGCACCATCTACAAGATACGCCCGTCGGTCTGTAGACTTTACCCATTCGAGTTTTTGCTGAATAACCGCAACACCGGAACTCTTAGAATCATCCCATGCTGTAGAGGCTTGAACGCTTTGGATGGTAAGATAGTTGATCACAAATTCATAAAAAGTAACCTTTTAAGAGCAATATTTGATTCAATTGATTAAAATTGTCTTTAAAATCGCTTTGAACTTTGAATGCACATGTACTAGTAAACGTTGCCTAATATATCATGAATCCTTTTTCTGCCTTTGAATAAACCGTTTTATAGTTTTTATAGATCATAGCGTAAGTTTTTTGTTGCTCAGGATTTGGTTTAAAAACCTTTTTTGTCTTAACTGTCTCTTCAACTGCTTTTTTAAGGCTTGGGTATTGTTTTACGCCTGTTCCCGCAAGTGAGGCTGCTCCTAAAGCCGCTGCATCATCGACTTCTGGCACTTTAATCTCTTTCCCCGTCACATCGGCTTTTATTTGATTCCATAGTGAGCTTCGCGTTTCACCGCCAACCATGTGTAGTTTTTGGATTTTCACGCCTAAAGTTCTTAAAAGTTTAAAGGTCTCAAGGTATTGAAAGGCAACCCCCTCAAGAATCGCTCTGACAAAATGGCCTTTTCCATGGGAGATGTTTATGCCAAAAAAGATTCCTCTGGCTTTCTCGTTGAATTTCGGGGAAAAAGCGCCAGTCAGATACGGATAATAGAATAGGCCATCTGCGCCTGGGCTTGTCTTTTCAGCTTTTTCTGTTAGTAAATCGTATGGATCCACGCCCTGTTTTTGTGCTTGGCTTTTTTCTTCACTGCAGAAGGTGTCTCTGAACCATCTTAATGAGGCGCCTGTTGTTGCGATGATTGCCTCATACTCCCACGTATCTGGAATTACGTGGCAGCAACATGGAATTCTTCCTTTCGCATCAATAACAGGTTTGCTTAAAGGAACCTCGACAACAGACCCTGTACCTGTCCCAATGTTAACTAAACCAGGCTGAGTTACACCTGCACCTAGGCATTCGCAAGGTCGATCTCCCCCTCCATTCACAACCTGTAGTCCTTTCGGGAGGTTTGATTCTCGGGATGCTTTGGCTGAGACTTCGCCAATTACTGATGTCGACTCCTTTGCTGGAGGAAGCTTGTCAATTGATATACCCATAGCTGAACAAATCTCAGTTGACCATTTCCGGTTTACCACATCGAAAAGCATGGTTCGGGACGCCATCGAGTAATCTGTCACGATTTCGCCAGTAAGCTTGTAAATGATGTAGTCCTTTGCGCAAAGGAAACAAGTAGTCTTTTCGTAAACCTCTGGGACATTTTCTCTAAGCCACAGTATCTTAGAGGCTGAATAGATCGGATCAATCGCTACTCCAGTGATGGATAAAACTCTTTGTTCACTTAATAGTTCACGGATTTTTCGGGCTTGAGAAACTGTTCGACCATCAAGCCAAATTATGCTATTATATAATTCTTCTCCTTTTTTATTTATAGGTACAACGGCTTCTCTTTGAGACGTGACGGACAATCCGGCGATTTCCCCATTTTGATCACGAGCTTTTTTTAGGCTCTCCTTTATTGTCTTTACAGCAGCGTTCCACCATTCTTGAGGTTTCTGTTCAGCCCACCTCTGCTGAGGGTGATAGACGGGATATTCTTCTTGAGCTTCTGAAACCTTTTTACCATCAAGATCAAAAATCACAGTTTTACATGATGATGTCCCCAAATCAATACCCATAAGAAGTGAGGGCATGTATTTTCCTCCAATCTCATGCTAATATTTTAAGTCATGTTAATGAAAGTTTACGACCACATTAATATGTGCTATCATATAATTTCGAAACTGGATGTCTAGTCACGGCCATTTCTGCAAAACCTATAATAGAATCGCGCCATCAAATTATCCGTAATCTTTCGATAAACCTTAGAGGAATAATGTACTTAACCTATGGAGAGAGTGCGACATGATGTACCATGAAGAAAAATACGAAATAATACTTTCCGAGTCTGTTTTAGATGACATAATGCACAAAGCCTTTGAGACCCATATTCTGATTCCAGCCTTCAACATTGCATATTTGCCTATGGTTAAGCCCGTAGTAGAGGTTCTGACAGAGCTAAGATGTTTTGGTCTTCTTGAGGTGGCCCTTCCTGATATAGAGAAATTTGGCGCACAAAATCTAAGTGCAGTGAAGCAGGAATACGAAAAACATGAAAATAAAGCATACACTAGGCTTCATCTTGATCATGTTCCAGTGATTGATGAAGACGGGGACTTTGTCGACTGGAACAAGTTAATTCAAGAGGCACTTAGCTTGGGATACGATTCGGTTATGATTGATGGGTCGAGACTTGGCCTTGAAGAAAACATTGAGGTTACCAAAAAGGTTGTGAAACTTGCTCACGCGCAGCACGTTCCAGTTGAGGCTGAGCTTGGCGCTGTCTACGGGCACGAGAAGGGTCCATTGCCTCCCTACGAAGAGCTTTTCCGTTCAGGTAAGGGATTCACAGATGTAGAGGAGGCGAAAAGATTTGTTGAGGAAACCAGTGTTGATTGGCTTTCTGTTGCGATAGGAAACGTTCATGGAGCCATAAATGGTGCAGCGAAGGACGAAAAGAAGATAAATGCAAGACTTAACATTGAACATCTTTCCAAGATTATATCAGTTACAAATGTGCCTATTGTGCTTCACGGAGGATCGGGCATAGAAAGGGAAAGTGTTCTTGCAGGCATCAGAAACGGTGTAACGAAGATTAATATTGGCACTGCAATCCGTCAAGCATACGAGAAAGAACTTCGGAGAACTGGAAGAGTTGAATCTGCTCAGAACATGGTTAAAGAGGAAATGCGTCAACTAATAGTTGATTATTATGGAATTCGAGGAAGTGCTGAAAAATTGGCTGAGTTACTCGAGAAGCATGAATAAGAAAGATTCATGTAACGAGCATTTTTCAATGATGATGGATAAACTTATATCAAATTAATGACTATACTTTTGGGCATGGTAAAATTTGGTGTTCATCTTTTCTTGTGGGCTGAGAGGTTTGACCTTTCCGCCATAAAACTCATCAAAAAAGTCAAAGATATCGGTTTTGAAGGCGTTGAAATTCCGCTGATGGAACTAGATGTGATAGATGCAGAGAAGACAAAGAAGGAACTAGAGCGGCATGGCGTAACAGCCTTAGGCTCAATGGGGTTGCCACAGAATTTGGATATAACTAGCAGTGATGCAGCAACGAGGGAACGTGGCGTTGAACACATGAAACGAAGTATAGAAGTCATCTCGGAACTTGGTGGAGACTCAATAAACGGAGTCGTTTACACTGCCTGGGGAAAAATAACTGGAAAACCCAGAACCGAAGAAGAGTGGAAATACAGCGTCGACTCTTTGAAGAAAATATGTCAATACGCCAAAAAATATGGGATAACACTTGGAATAGAGCCTGTAAACCGGTTTGAAACATACTTCATAAACACTGCAGCTGACGCAATGAAGCTAGCTAAGGACGTAGGTGAACCGAACATTAAGGTTCATCTGGATACGTTTCACATGAATATCGAGGAGAAAAACTTTTACCAACCAATAAAAGACACAGGTTCCATGCTTTGGCACATGCACTGCTGCGAAAACGACCGAAGCATAGCTGGAACTGGCCATGTTGACTGGGACGGAGTTTTCCGAGCGTTATCAGAAATAAATTACAACAGATGGATAGTGGTGGAGTCTTTTACTCAAGACATGGAAAAAATTGCAGCTTCCACAGCGATTTGGAGAAAAATGGCGCCAAGCGCAGACGCTCTCGCCTCAGAAGGATTGAAGTTTCTTAAGAAAATGGCAAAGAAATACGATCTGAAATAGCATAAGTGAAATAGCGTCACCTTTTTTCTTTATGTGTTTTATTCTGTCAAAAAATGTTCTTGACTTCGACTCTGCGAGCCATTGTTTTCTTTTTTAGAAAAAATAATTACCACAAAACACAAATGCCTTTTTCAAAAAATAAAATTTTGGTCGAATCTTTATCATGTCAAGATTAAATGATTACATGAATGTGTCTGATGATTATTCTTTACCTGAGACTATGCAGGCTGTTGTCCTCTCTGGCGTTGGTGAACAAAACCTCAAATTGTCCACTGTTGACATTCCAGAATGCGAAGATGATCAACTACTCGCAAGGGTGGATGCAGCCGCAGCTTGCGCTTCAGATAATAAACTCATCAATCAAGGTTCCTCTCATCCTTTATTGTACGGATGGGATGTTGCTAAGTATCCTAGAATAATTGGCCACGAAGGCTCAATCACAATAGTTAAGGTTGGCAAAAACCTAAAAAATAAATTCTCGGTAGGTGAAAGGTTCGCTATACAGCCAGCTGTTCCCCGTAGTCCTCAGCAATTCAAGGAAAGATACAGAAACTGTGGCAAAGGCATAAAAAAATTAGCAATAGGATATACTCTTCCAGGACTATTCGCTGAGTATGTTCAAATTACGGAAGAAGCAATTGAAGCAGGCTGTTTATTAAGACTTTGTAGTGACAAAATTCCGTATTTTGCAGCTGCATTAGCTGAACCCATATCATGTGTCATAGCTGCGCAAGAAAGAATTTTTCACCGCGTAAAAGAGGGCATAAACGATAAACAACGAATTAAAATAGGACCAAAGAAGGGCGGAACGACGCTTATTATGGGTGATGGACCGATGGGGTTCATGAATACTGAGCTCGCTATGTCATATCATCCAAAAAACATAGTTGTTTCAGGCCACCATCAGGAAAGAATTGAGATGATCAGCAATGCCCTTAAAAGGAGGGCAAAAAATCAGTCAATTAACCTTATTTGTGTTCTTTCAAAGCAGTTAGAAGAAACAATAGTGAAAATTACTGATGGAAACGGCGTGGATGACGTGATTGTTGCTATTGGAGACCCGAACGCCCACGAGGACGCTATTAGGTACTTAGCTCCAAAAGGAGTTGCACACTTTTTTGGCGGCATTCCATTTAACAATAGAATTATAAAAATTGATACGCACAGAATTCACTATGACGAGATTACAATAGTTGGCTCAAGCGGAAGTGATCCTTCGAACATCGCGACAACCCTTCAAATGATAGACAAGAGGCTTATCAACCCGGGAAACTACATAACAAAATGCGGGGGATTAGATGCCGCAATTTCCCTTATTCATGCAAGTAGGCAACGGGAAATCCTTGGGAAAGGCATAATTTACCCTCATGCGCGATGCTCATTGTTTGATGTTAAAGGTTGGAACCTGAAAAAGGAAAGGGAGTTTTTAAAGAAATATCTCGTGAAAAGTTGAAACTGTGTCTAGGAAAGGCTTCAGAATGAAAAAGATTGTTGTTTTTGGGGCTGGAAATATTGGTCGTTCTCTTGTTGGACAGCTGTTCTCTAAGGCAGGCTACGAGGTTGTTTTTGTCGACATGGACAAAAAAATAGTAAAGGAACTGAACAGGCAAAGAAGATACAAAATAGTGATCAAGGACAAATATCCAGAAACAATATTGGTCGAAAACGTTCGAGCTGTTAACATCGAAGAGTCAAAAAAGGTAATTGATGAAATTTTGTCAGCTGACACAGTATCCACATCTGTAGGAGTTAACAACCTTCAAGGCGTCTATCCAGTCTTAGCCACAGGAATAAAGGAAAGAATTAATCAAGGAAAAGGTCCCATAGACATCATAATATGCGAAAACATTAGAAACTCACCTTCACTGTTCAGAGAAGGCTTGTTAAAATATCTCCCAAAATCTTTCCCTTTAGATTCCGCTGTAGGACTTGTTGAAACAAGTATTGGAAAGATGGTTCCAATAATGAGCAAAGAAGAAAAAAGAAAAGATCCTTTGCTTATTTACGCCGAGGCATACAACAAACTGATCCTAGACGCGAATGCTTTTAAAAAAGGAGTCCCAAAAGTTGAGGGGATTGAACCAAAGAAAAACATCACTGCTTATGTGGACCAGAAACTCTTCGTGCATAACATGGGACATTCAGCTACTGCATACCTTGGATATGCCACTGACCCAGAAATGAAATACGTGTGGGAAGCCATTGATGACAGCCAGATCCGTGAATGCGTTAAAAGAGCAATGTGGGAATCTGGTAAAGCCTTAATTCATGAGTATCCAAGTGAGTTTAACGAGAAAAACATGAAAGATCACATTGAGAACCTAATTGAAAGATTCGGAAACAAGGCGTTGGGAGACACCGTTTATCGGGTGGGAAGAGACCTTCTGCGTAAACTGTCCAGGAATGATAGATTTATTGGTGCGTTATTACTTGATGAAAAACACAACGTTCCTTCATCTTGTACAATTATGGTGACAGCCACAGCAATGTTTTTTAGAGGAAAAGACGAGTATGGACAACTTTTCCCACGTGACAAGGAATTTGCTGAAAAATTTTTTCCATTAGGAATCGAATTCATCCTAAAGAATGTCTGCGGTTTAAATGAAACCTTGGAAAGTAATCTAGCAGGTAAAATAAAACATTCATATTTTAGAATAATGAAAAATCCAGGAAAGTGGTACGCTGAATTGTCTTAGAAATATTCTAAAATATTCTATAATGGTGTGCTCCGAGTTCAACTATGGTTCTCTCATGAATTCTATGAATTCTTCAAGTGAACGTTCTTCGAGAACATAGTTTGTCCTCTTCTCCTCTCTTATCGTTGATTTTCGTTTTAAACCATAATCATGACCCGGGTAAACCTCGATGTCGTCGTCAAGTTTCATTAACTTACCAAAAAGGCTGTTGTACATGTCCGCTGGATTACCTCCAATTAAATCCGTTCTCCCGCATTCCCCAACAAATAACGTATCGCCCGTGAGGAGTTTTTTGTCAAGTAACAAGCATATGCTGTCAGGCGTATGCCCTGGTGTATGTATTACTCTGAGATCGATTTTGCCAATTTTTATTATGTCTCCCTCAACTACTTCGATGTCTTTGTATGTTTTAGACAACTTGTGAGCAACAATTTTTGAGTTAAAACGCTTTTTAATTTTTGAATTATCCATAACGTGGTCACCATGATCATGAGTATTAACGATGAATTTTATTTTCAACCCATTTTTTATCGCGAAATCAAGAATTACATCGCCATTATAGCTCGGATCAATAACAATGGCTTCTCTCGATTCCTCGTCTGCGATTATGTAGGAAAAGTTGTCCCCAACATGTTTTACCTGCTTAAACAACAATCTTGCATCATCCTCCGTTTTGCCTAATAAATTCTAGTGCTGGAAGAAATTCAATCCTCATACCAAACTTGGCTAAGTCAATTGGATTTTTAACTGAACCTATACTCGTATCTATGGTTCCATGAACTGGGTGTATCCACATTTTTTCCGGTATCAAGTTAAATTGAAGGGGAACTTTTTTCAAAACTCCGTATTTTTCTAGGTCTGGAATAAAATCGTTTTTTTTGCATGCAACATGTATAGACGTATAGCTTTTTACAAGCTGAGACGCTCCTGATTCGCCAATTCCGTGCCATATAGCTGCGTCTTCTGGTGACCCCAAGGAATATAAAATGAATTGTGGCGACGACGGCGTCTCACTATAATCATAGTTTAATATTTTTTCTCCATCAATCACAAACTGGTCGTTAGCTACTGCGATGCTGATATCCTTTAGGTCAATGTCGTTCGGGTATAACGGTGTCGTCTGATAAGTAACTTGAATGTTTTTTAGTTTGCTTCCGTCAAAATATATTTTTCCTCTCGCTGCTCTTTTCGAGCCAAATCCCTTCTTCGAATGTGGAACGGTTAAAAGCGTAGTTCGGTTTTTCATACTTCTTCCCATGCAGTTGTAAACCTTCTCTATAGACTTGTAGTCTTTATGGGTCTCTCTTATGATATGATGCAGCAAGCCATCGACGTTCTCCTTTTTAAGAGTTGTTAAGGGCATCCGCAAGACGGGAAGGCAAAGATCGATTTCAAACAATTCAGAAAGTGATTCCAGACAATTTTGCTTAATGCTGTCCACAAAGTTCACATAACTTTCATCGCTTGTTGCCAAATGATATTCAATCAGTTCTCTTTCAGATTCCGAGACCAATGAACCCTCATATTTTTTTACAAACTTATCGTCTAATTTGAGCCCGTCCTTTTTAACATAAGCAGACGGGAAGGCGCTTTGACCAGTTTCCAATATTGAGGCTCTTAAGGGATTCGCTGAATATCTATCAGGCTCCACGTCATCCGTGTTTAGAAGAAAAGGAACAACTTTCCCCTTAGGTGGCTCTGCTAATATTTTGCAAATTTCATCCACATCATCCTTACTTGCTTTCTGTAAATCATGAAGGTAAAAATAGTTTCCACAAGCCTCCAGCAGTCTCGCGGCAACTATACCTTGGACTTCTTCAAGGCTTAAAAGCGGACTTGAATATTCAACTGACGATCTTAAGAAGAAGCGATCCTTGTTAACAACGATTTCTCTTATTTGGCCATCCTTAATATTCAATAAACGAATGTTTTCTTTTTTATATTCTTGGAAACTGCGAAGCTCATTTACAATAGCTTGGACACAGGGTTTTGAATACTCGAGAAAATCTTCAAGAATTATTTTACTAAAGTTTTTCAATAATGCCTCACCCCCTTTCTAAGGACTCTGCAATATAAACAAAATCATCAGAAGTCGGAGCTCCAAAAAACATCCTCGCTAGAACAAATTGCTCCCTAAATCCATGTTGCATCAAAAAGTTTCGGATTACCGTTTCTTTTTCAGGAAGGCACAAAGAAACCTCGCAGCCTTTTAGACTTCCTAGTAGTGTGGACAAAAGATCTAAAGCAACATTTACGTATTCTCTTTGACAGACCAATGGGCCGATTTCAGACGTCTCATTTGATACCTTAGCAACAACATATCCCAAAAGATTGCTGGCGTTTTTATACACGTAACAAAGGTTAGACTGGTCGGAAAGAATTGGTTCTAAAAGTTTTAACCGTGAACCCCCAAAACATTTTCTGTCCAGACGTTCTATTGCTGGCCAATCGTCTTCTGAAGCGGCTTTAACAAGGCATTCAATGAGTTCACAAAATGGGATTCCTTTCATGACAATAAATTTTGAATCAAATTTGAATCCGTGTCTCGTGTAGAACGGAATTCTATCAATGTAGGTATATAAGCCAATGGTTCTGACGCCCTTATTCATCAGATAATTCATTGCCTTTCTTACTATAAGAGTTCCACCTCCTTTTCCTCGATGTTCCTCGCTTACAATGACGTTTCCAAGCCAGCCCACTTGCCCAAAGCTGATTGCAGTTGCGATACCAATTTTTTCTGCGTCATGATACAAGACAAAACAGCCGTTTGGCTCCAGATTTGTCATAAATTCGAAGTCTTCTTTAGTTGCTTCCCAATTCATTGTGTTAGATAGGCGAACAGCGAACTCGAAATCTTCAGGCGTCATATTCTCTATGCGAAACATTTCACAGTCCTTACATTGTGTTTGTTAAAACTATTTTTTGCGCTAGATAAAATTGAATTTTAACCTTTTTCTTTTGTCAAGATTTTTGCACCTTTCGAGCGCTGCTTTAACGACAAGCGGAAAGGCAATCGTCGCGTCGCAGTAACACGTAGCATATTTGCCACCCGGTTTCTCTTTTCCCCAGCTAATTCCTTCTTTGAATGTGCATCCTGATAGTCCACCCCACTGAGGGCTGTCTGTCGTTATCTGGAAACCATAATCGTGCTCAGCGTCTGGAACTCCGAAGTGTCTTTCTAGAAAAGCGGTTTGTTGCACGTAGTTCTTAGGTACGCCTCCTCCCACATAGATGACTCCGGTTTTTGACGCTATCCTCTTGATGTTTAGTATTTCGACATTATCTTTAATCTGGTCAATTACAAGAGGAAGCTGACCTTTATTCACGAATTGAATATAATGTTCAGTTACCGCGAGTCCCAAGGAACTGTCACTAAAGGCTGGTACAAATATAGGAACGCCTTCTTTCCAACAATTCCAAATTATGGAATCCCTTTTAGCATCAGCTGGAGCTTTCTTTTCTATCAGCTCACCTAATCCAAATAAAAATTGTCTAGATGAGAGGTTATTGATTTTTTCAGTTGCTAGTTTATCTGCAAAATATGTTATCATGTTTTCGATCACGCCAAATTTTTCTTCATTGGCGTAAGTATCGTAGATTCTGTCAATTCCTTCCTTTCGCAATAACGCATCGTCAACATCTGGCGACCCGATGTAGTGGTGTTCGCCAAAAGCCTCAATGAAATCATGGTACATGTTAGCCCCTGTGCTTACTAATACGTCTATCATGTTCCTTCTCACAGTCGTTGACACAACACCCTTCATGCCAGCTGGGACCATGGCACCTGCAAGGCTGAGAAAAACTATTGGTCTATCCGGGTCTTCCAACATCTCAACGAATATGTTAGCGCACATAGCTAATGTGCGAGATTGAAAAGAGGTCCTGTTGAATGCTGATAAAAGTTCTGATACTGTATTTATTTTTTCTAAATCAAAAGGTTCTATTGTTTCTTTCAGGAATTCGGTTTTTGAATCATGTTTTGCAGAATTTGGTGACATGCTTCAATCAATATATTTTTTATTTAATAAATTGAACGTTCATTAGAGCGTTGGAAAAGTGGCACTATAAATTTCACGTGTCATTTTATGTGGTCTTTACATGAAAGAGGAAAACGTGATTGCTACCTTATTTTCTAGGAGGGCTTGAGGGGGGAATTTTTCTTAAAGCTTAAGTATTATAGATTTCCTAAAAATGTAAGAATGCAATCTGGTCGAGTTGGATAGCTATGGAGTCGAAAATAAACGTCAAAATCTTGCGTAACGCCGAGGTGGCTATGGTGCCCTTCACTGATTACTTTCAAGGGTTCGAAAAGGTTGATGCTGTTAAGCGTATTTTCGGAGATAAGACAGAAGAGGTGCTTAAGAATCTAAAGATCGAATTCAGTGGAAGACGTGGCTATATGGGAGTAAGCAATATTGACGGTCACTTAATTGTAAGTGCTGAATACCTCAATAATGGCGACATCGTAGACATTTACCTCGACGTTATACATGAGTTAACTCACGTCAAACAATTTATGGATGGAAAGGATCTTTTTGACCGGCGTTACAACTATGTTACTAATCCCACAGAAGTTGAGGCACATCGAAATGCTGTTGAGGAAGCCCGTAGATTAGGATTGAGTGACGAAAGAATCTGTAATTACCTGCAAACTGAATGGATATCGGATGAAGACCTAATGATCTTGGCTAAAGCTCTTAACGTGAATGTAAACCGGCGTGACAAAAGTAATAGGCGTATATAATTTTTATAGAATTTAGAATCGTCAAATAATATCTATATATTTTCGATTTACTACCTTTAATTCATGAAAAAAAGAAAATTCTTCAGCTGGTCCAGTAGCTACGTTTCTCTAGAAGATGCTGATATTGTGGTTTTCGGAGTGCCCTTAGGGAGAGACTCCGCGAAAATGGCTGACTTCTTAAGGGAGACTAGCTGGTTTATTGAGAGCTTTGATCCAAACAGCAAAAGTAATTTGCTTGGTAAGGTTAAAATTTTTGATGCGGGAAACATTGCTTTAACAAAACTTGAGGATATTACTAAACACACGAAGAAAATTGTGGACATGAAGAAGACTCCGTTAATTTTCGGGAAATCGCATTTGTTAACCTTATACGCCATAAAGGCTTTTGACGACATAAAGCTGGTTAGCTTCGACGCTCATGCCGACATTAAAGAATATTACATGGATGAGAGAATCGCTCTTTCCATTAAGCCTTTGAACGTTCAGGAACCTCGAAAATTCAATTGTGCAACTTGGCTGAGAAGATTGTGCGAACTTGGCTATGAGAAAAAGGTTTGTTTATTAGGTATTAGGTCATGTGACGATGACGATTATGGCTATATAAAGGAAAATAGAATCCTGCATTTTACGCCGCTAGATATAAGAGAAAACATGCCTGGCGTTAAAGATAAGTTAACAAGCTTTTGCCAAAATTCTAGAGTTTATGTAACCTTAGACATGGATTTCTTTGACCCGTCTATTGCTCCTTCTGTTGAACATCCTGAACATGGTGGACTATTCTTTTATGACTTCGCTGAGTTAGTTAACGAAGCCTGCAAAGGCAGAATTGTTGGTCTGGATTTAACAGAGTTGGAGTATCTGAATGAGAAATCTTGTGAAGTCACCGCCACATTAGCAGCACGAGCGATTTTAGAGATTCTTTCAAAAATTAAATAGTAAAAACTATTAACCTATCTATATAATAAATAAAATGTTTGCTATGAAATCAAAATTTGTCTATGTCGGAATACGAGTAACGAACCTGCAAAAATCTGTTGATTTTTACACAAAAATTCTTGGGATGAAAGTTATAAATCAGAGTAAGATTGACCAAACTAAAGGAAGAGTTGTAGTCTTGCAGTGTGAAAAAAGCAATTTCCTTTTAGAACTGAACTATTATGAAAAAGACAGCCCCTATAACACTAAGTATGATGTTGGCGAAGGGCTTGATCACCTGGCTTTCAAAGTAGACAGCCTTGAAAAAGCACTGGAAGAAGCTCGAGAAGCTGGACATAAGACTGTCTTAGAGTTGAGAGCAGAAGGTGGTCGATGGGCATATATTGAGGATCCAAATGGAATTTGGATTGAACTTTTCGAATAACCCTTCGTAATTCCATTTCAAAAGATTCACCTTCTTACGTTAGATGTTTTGATTAATTTTATTAACTTAAAGGCAAAAGAGGGTTTAGGTGAAAACTTGATCATAAAAGATTTATTCGAATACAATTGGCACTGCCGCAAAAAGTTTCTGAAAAGCATGGCTGGACTTCCTTGGGAAACTGTGACTGAAGATTGCGGGGCAAGCTTTGAATCTATGCGAGACATTTTCATACATAGCCTTCAAGCCGAACAGTTTTGGATCAGACTCTTAACTAAGAAGAACCCACAAGGAATTTGGGAAACTCCTTTTAGCAAGTTCTCCAGCGTCAAAGAAATTCAAGACTACGCTAATAAAGTGGAAGTTGAAACAATGGAGTACCTTAACAGTTTAACTGATAAGAAGCTTAAAGACATCATTGAGTTTACTGGTTGGGACAAGAAAACTCACAAACACAAGGTTGAGGACGTCCTAATTCACATGATCGAAGAAGAGATACATCACCGCGGAGAGCTGCTATGCATTTACTGGCAACACGACATACAACCACCATATACCAGCTACATGGCATACAAAGGCGAGGTCTAAGGGATCCAACTTTCCAAATCGCCATTCCAACCATTTCTTTTATTTTTTTTTAAAAAAAAGCCCTATTTGTTTGGAATCAGGCACAGAAAACGAAGTTTCTTTTTTCCAGTGTTTCTAAAACAGTGCTCAACGTTAGGTGGCACAAAAACCACAAATCCCGATTTTATGTGTGTTTCAGATCCACCGCAAAACGCGGTTCCTTCTCCATTGAGAATGAAAACCTCATGTTCCCAGTCATGTGAATGGCGAGGAGTGTACCCATCTGGCTCAACTTCAAAAAGTCTCATGGCAAAATTTTCCGCGCCATCATTTTCTTTATTAATCAGCCATCTTATCTGAACGCCTTCTGCGCCTGCTTCTTTCACTTGGCTTTTTGGAACCTTTTTGTAATGCACAGCTTTGAATCCCATGGTAACACCATCTTAAATATCCTGTTGACGTGATGGTTCATTAAGGAATTTTACCTTATAAACTTGTACAACTAAAAACGTGTTAACTCAGAGCTGTAATAGTTCACAGAGCCCAAAGTTAGGGTGATTAGTTCAACTGATTTCTTATTTTCTTGTTCTTGGACAGGCTACTAGGTGCAGCCTAGAATGGGCTATTCCCTCAACATTGTCAATTTTGTTAAAGTAGATTTTTTCCAACGCTTCCATGCTGTCTGCTTCGATTCTAACAATTGCGTCAAATATGCCGATAACAAGTCGGGCTTCATTTACTCCCTCGATTTCTCTCACTTTTCGTATAAACTCTTTTTTCTTTCGAGGCTGTAAGTGAAGAAGAACATAGGCTGCTTCCATTGTTAGTCCTCCTTTTCCAAATTTTTGTCATCGATGCAAAGCAATGTGACTGTCGACTCGACACCGTGAATCATGGACAATTCCTCGATAATCAAGTTTTCACAATCATGAATCTTCGGAAGGGTCAACTTCACAATTGCATCATAGTCTCCAAAAAGTAACTCTGCTTTTTCCACACCGTGTATGGAACGAATTTTATCCACAACAGACCGGTTGTATCCCTGCATTTCAGTCTGCGTAGCAATTTTTACGAGAACATAAGCCTCAACCATCTTGCATCACACAATAGAAAATTTAGCCTCTATAACTTAAAGAACTTTTCGCCTTGATAAAACAAAGCCCTTTACATTTCATTCTTATTTTATTCTAATCGCTTCTTAATGACAAATTATAAATATATTATTAACATATATACCAACATAAAAACAGAGGGAAGGAAAATGGAAGAAGGGAAAAGCATTCTAACACCAAAACTCTGGATATACTTGGTCATTTTCTCAGTGATTCTCAGCATCATAGGAGTACTTTCAGCTCCTTTCACGCCAGCATGGGCTTGGTCAAACCTATTTACGCCATTCAGTGCACCAATGATCATTCTGTTCATACTCCTAATTATAGGAAAAGTTTTTCCAGCCTTTGTGAAACCGCTAACACGTCAAAAGCTTGGGATACTCTACGCGGTTGCGTCAATGTCCATCATCTTGTGTAACAGCTGGAATCCATACAGCATAGTTCACAATGCTGTTAATGGCAGGTTGAATACGTATGATTGGCATCCGGCAACGTGGCTTGTCAAGGACAATCCCGTGTTTGGTCCAGTGAACCGCGATGCAGTTACTCCCATTTTAACTGGAGGAGTGGCAACGCCTTGGGCAGACTGGTCACCCTTCCTAGGCTGGTGGCTAGCATACGTTATTTGCTGGCTACTGTTCTGGGTTGGTTGGATGGCGTTATTGGAAGAACGGTGGATCGAGGTTGAAAAACTACCTTTTCCAACGGCTTTGACTGGAACTTTGCCAATCATGTTAATAACATCGGGCGGAGAGAATCCTGAAGAGAGGACAAGACTGAAGAGCTTCTTGATCGGGGTATTACTCGGTGCACTAATAATCTTGCCTATTGTGGCACGATCAATTAATTCAGCTGTGCCTGATATATGGGGATGGACGCAGTCGCCATATTTGCCTTGGGCTTTGGGAATAATAAGTGTTGGGAACATGCCTGGGTTTCTTTCAAGCGCGTTTCCAGTGTTAAGTTTCTTGGTTGTTAACCCGATGCAGTACGCGTTTTTCTATCTATTGCCTATTAAAATACTGTTCTCGGTGTGGTTCTTTGCATTAGTGTGCATATTGCTACCAAGCCAAATAGCATTCTATATGGGATACTATACTGCCCTTGCACAAACTGGTGACAGATTTCACGCATTCCAACAAGGCGAGCCGTTCAAATGGATCGGCATAGGACTGGGAGCATATGTTGGTTTAATAATAATGTGGTTTGTCCTTAATGTGCCATTCCTAAAAAGTACTTTTAGAAAGAGCGAACAACCTGAAAGGGGCGCCCTTCCAGGCCCGTTAGGGTGGATCATGATTCTAGTATCCACAATTGCAATACTTGGGCTACTTCTATTCGCAGGGACAAACATACTAGGCGCAATTTTAATAGTGTTCACAATGTGGGTGCTCTATCTGTCATTTGCTCGTGTCTATGGTCTTGGCGGTGGTGGCGGAATGACTGACTGGACAAACTTGCCGTTCCTAACGAAATACCTCTACACGCCGCCAGGATATGCTGGTTCTGATCTAGCCTACGTTCGCACTCCAGAATTCACGACAACAATGTGGTTAACGAACAGATGGACCGGCGTGCCAATCGGCTATAATAACGGAATGATACCTACTATTCCAATGTGCTATAGGGTTGGCTACGAGACAGGCGTGCATGCGAGAGATATTACAAAAATAGTTGTTGTTTCTGGTATTCTTTCAGCCCTTATAGGTTTTCCAATCGCAATATGGTATAGCTACACTGTGGGTACAAACAATTGGCCAATGGGTCAATATGACGCTTGGTGGCACTGGGTCTTCGATGCGCCATGGGGCAACATCAACAGCGGCTTAGGAATTTCAGAACCAATTTTACCACACATTATAGCTGGCGTAATTCTATTGGTTGTATTAAGTGTCCTAAACTTCCGTTTTATTTGGTGGCCTTTAGATCCAGCAGGCGTTGTCTTAACATTTGGCACCATGGGCACTGCATGGGTACTACCTGCATTTGCAGCGTGGCTTGTCAAGAAAATCGTTTTCAGAGTAGGTGGCATAAAACTAAACGACAATGTAGCGATGCCGATTGCTGTTGGAATAGTTCTAGGCTACTGGTTCATGATGTTTATCGGAGCAATTATAGGAACTGTCCAATTCTTCATGCCAACTTAGCCCTTAACCCCCCCTTTTTTATATTAAATTAAGAACCTAGTTTACTCTTGTTGTAATTGGAGAAAATTTCTGGATAATGCAAAAGACTAGCCATAGTTTAGTTCAATCCTGGTGGTTGCGCAAAAAAGCATATTTGGAAATGACTTCTACTAATTATAGGTGAGAAACATGCCTCGTAAAAAACGGTTGTGCGGGTTTAACTTCGGAAATTGGCTTTCTCAATCATCTCTGAAACCTCCTCACATAGACAAGTTTTACAGCGAAAAAGACGTGGCTTTGCTTTCAGAATGGGGCTTCAACTTTGTAAGGCTTCCCGTGGACTACATGTTTTTTGAGAACGACGAAAATCCAGGAATATATGACGAGAAAAACCTTGCTTACGTCGATCGGGCTATTTCATGGTGCGAAAAGTACGATGTGCACTTAAACCTAGACATGCATGAACTTCCAGGATATGGAATATCCCAAGTGGCACGCGATCAGACGTATAAGCCACCACTGTGGGATAATGAAGAACTTCTTAAGCGTTCTGAAAATATCTGGCGAATGTTTGCGAAGCGCTACTGCTCAAAGGGGGAATTCCTCAGTTTTAACTTGATTAATGAACCCATTGCAGAAATGGCTCTCTACAAGAGATTTGTGGAAAGAATGATTGATGCTATTCGCCAAATTGACAATGACAGAATAATATTCATAGACGGATGCGACGTATCTCGAACCCCAGTTCAGAACCTAAAATATAAAAATATTTGGCAGAGTTTTCACATGTACGAACCAATGTGGGTCACACACTACGGTGCTAGCTGGTTTCCAGCAGGATACATCTATGAGTCTGGATGCTACATTTACAACGAGCCAGCGTTATATCCCGGAGTTCCGCCAAGAATGGAGAAATATCTTGACAGGCTGCCTTCAGATAGACATCTCAGTTGGCTTCATCCACGCGACCAGACGTTAGTCAGACACCTTAGAGATTTCTTCTCTAAGTACGCTGGAAAGAAAATTGATAGGAACTGGCTTGAAAACTGGATGATGCCGTGGTTTAACTTTACAGAAAAGTCGGATACGCCAATACATTGCGGTGAGTTAGGAGTTTACGCTCTTCGTATAGAAAGGAATTCACAGCTAAATTGGTACAGAGACGTACTAGAGGTACTCAAAAAACACAACGTAGGATGGGCTTTATGGAACTTCAGAGGACCGTTTGGACCAATAAATGATGGTCGCCCAGACTTTCCCAAAGAAAGACTTGCTGGTGATGACTACTTCGATCCGGAGCTTCTAAAAATGCTACAAAATGCGTTGTAACAAAGGTCATCTTAAGCTAATCCGCATATGCATTTATCACAACACAGCTTCATGCTGCCAGAAACCCCCTCTTTTTTTCTACTTTGCCTTTTTAATTAAAAATTTTCTCATAGGCTTCGGAACGTTCTTCCTCCAGCTAGACAAAGAACCTAAAAAGCCTCTTAAAACGGGCGAAGCGTGGCACTTGTTAGCCGCATTGCTTGCCGTGTCCATAATTTGGTGGATGCAGATTCTGCACAGCCAAGGGTCATTTACGATTGTTCCAACATTGTTCGTCGTAACCACGATAGGCCTCTTCGCACATGATCTTACTCAAAAGCTTTCAGCCTACAGCATAGGTCTACAAACCACGTTCAAAGCTTGGGGTTCAGAAATACTTTTCAGTTGGCTTATAGTGTTATTTGGCGGCTTTTTCCAGCATACGGCTCAACCTATGTGAAACAGATTGACTGGCGTTATGAACCCCCAAAAAGATAGGACTGGAATCGTCTTCGGCGCAGGCTCCATAGTTAGCTTGTACTTGCCTTAGCGTTTTGCGCACTACCAAACCTTACGACTAACAGTTTGATGGAGGAGTCAATAAAAGTGGGTTACGCAACTAATTTGATGATTGTATTCTTCAATTTGATACCAATACAAGTAGCAGGCGGCTTTGTGTGGGATGGAAAAAATACTCATGTGGAACAAGATAGTCTGGGCAACACTTGCCATAACAACTTCTGCACTTTAATACTGGATGCCCTCTTCTAATATACATGTACCTTTTAAACCAAGAGTGCGGGGGGTTAGATGCATGTTTTCGTTTAAATCTTTCGGAAAAAGCAAGTTTTTGTCTGTTTTTTGGCGGAAACTTGTGTGAATGGATTATCTTACTTTAGTGTTTCTGTTACTTCTTTTATTTGGATGCATAGTTTTCCATCTGTCCTGTAGAGGTCTGCTATTGCCCTGAACTTTGAGTTCTTCTTTATTAGTGATTTTGGTCCGTTGTATTCTTCAGGTGTTAGGCGGGCTCTCCATTTGTCGTTGACTATTACGACTGCTAGGCCGGGGTATATTTTCTCAATTGTGACTTCGTATGTTTTTTTGTTTTTTAGATTGACTGCTGATGCTACGGTGTATTGGTTTAAACCTGTTTCTGCGACGATGCCTTGTTTCACTAGAAGTTTTAGGGCTGCTGTTACTGCGGGGATGCTTGTTTCATACTCTATGTCTGACGTGATCTGGTCAATTGTTGCTCCTAAAGGTCCTCTTTCTAAAAGTTTCATATAGATGGTTCTTGCTGCTTTCGCAGCTTTTCGTTGAAGTTCCTTCACGGTTTCTGTTTCTGTCTTCAGGGTTTCTGGTTCAGCTTTAACTTGCTTAGCTTCTTGTTCCAGGATTTCTAGTTCTGTGGGTGTTAACGGGTTTGGCGGCGGCTTCGGTTTTTTTCTAATTATTGCTTGGAGCTTCGTGTTCACTGTTCCGCCTATTATGCGCATCCTTTCTGTTCTTTTTCTGCTGGCGTATAGGTACGCTGTGTCTAGGCTTTCGTTTGCTGCTAGTATCGTTACTTTTCCAGGCGCTTTTCTTCCGGTTCTTCCCCTTCTTTGAATGTACCTTATCTCGCTTGGTATGGGTTCGTAGAATATTACGTGGTCCACTGCTGGAATGTCCAGTCCCTCCTCAGCTATTGATGTTGCCACGAGGACGTTCAGTTCGCCGTCTTCAAGCATCCTTATTCTTTCAGCCTGTTCTTCCTGCGATAAGCCTTTGTCGTTCAGTTTTGAGGCTTGGCCGACAAACCTTTCAGCCCTGACTCCTCTAACCGCGTTAAGCACGTTGACTAGGTGGGCCGCCGTGTCCCTGTACTGCGTGAATATGAGTGTTCGGCTTGAAGGTTTTCTTTCCAGCTGCACCTTAACATCCTCGATTAATAGGTTGGTTTTGGGATGTTCCGTCGCGGTGTTTTCCACCTTGAACTTTAGTTTGACGTATTCTGGGTCGCTGGTGAGTATTGCGTAGCTTTTCTTTTCCTTCTTTTCAATCTCAACTTTCTTCATGAATTCTTTGAGCGTGTGCAGTCCCTGCGTTTCAAGCAGTTCCTGCATGTGGAAAAGGGTTAAGGCCAACGACTGGTTGATTATGTCTGAGAATATTCTTCCCCTTTCCTCTTCTATGCTTTCGGCTTCAAGCGTGTACCTGAGTTCTTCTCCAGCCTTTATCAGGATCTTCCTCGTCACGAAGTCTGGTTTGCGGTTTATTACGCCCCTGCTGACCAGCAAGTTAACCTTTTTTTCAAGCATTTTTCTTATCTGGAACCTTATTTCCAAGTATTCTGGTGGGAGGTTAACCCTTTTCCATTCAACCTCGATCGCGTGTATGTAGGGTTTGACGTCTGGGTCTTCTTCAGACCTGTACTCGACACGTTCGACGTAGAGGTTTCTGCAGACATCTAGAACCCTGTTCAGGTCTGAACCTGGAGAAGCCGTCATGCCC
>Ga0209102_1000304_pt1 | contig 33491 bp, 32 predicted proteins | sample ConPoolayeHmetaG_FD_185483 | JGI IMG/M metagenome (GOLD analysis project Ga0209102, IMG submission 185483) | Hot spring microbial mat communities from California, USA to study Microbial Dark Matter (Phase II) - Cone Pool mat layer H metaG... ...
CCATCGGACCGTTCCAAACTATTATTCCGGCTGTCTTAATGATATCTTTAAACTTTTTAATGGAATTTTCGTCAATATCTAACCCATCCTTGGTTAATTTCCCCCAAATAATATTTTTGAACTTTGAACTTTGAACTTTGAACTTTGAACTAGTGGGTAGTAGTCCACCGACCAATACCCGGTCTGTTTTTTTAGCAAATTCTGCCACCAATGGCAACTTCGTCTCCTGTTTTGCTCCACCAATAACAAAAACTACTGGCTTTTGGGGATTTTCTAAAACTTTGGAAAGATTCTCGACTTCTTTGGCAAAATGAAATCCGGCACAATGGGGCAAAAATTTTGGAATACCGACAATTGAGGCATGCTCCCGATGGCTGGCAGCAAAAGCTTCATTAACATAAAAATCCCCCAATTTTGCCAATTTTTTAGCAAAATTTAAATCGTTTTCTTCTTCCCCAGGATAAAAACGGAGATTTTCTAATAACAATAATTTTTCCGATAAACCAAAAGCTAAAAAATCTTCAATTTTAAATGTATTTTTTAAATTTTCAATTTTAAATTTTAAATCCAGAAGTTTACCAATTCTTAAAGCAATTGGTTTTAAAGAAAGTTTCTCCACTACTCTTCCCTCCGGCCTCCCCAAATGTCCCATCAAAATTATTTTTGCTTTTTGATTCAATAAAAACTCTATTGTTGGCAGTTCCGCCTTTAAACGAAAATCATCTTCAGCGGGGATATCTAAATCTAGCCTTACCAAAACAGTTTTCCTTTTAAAATCAAGATTGTTAAGTTTAGGAAGTTTCATTAAATTTTAAATTATGTCGATTTTCTCTATTCTTTTTATCTTTCTTTCTTCTTTTAAAAATTTCGTTTCTAGAAAGGTTTTAACTATTTCTTTCGCTTTCTCTTCTTCTAAAAAATCCGCTGCTAAAGCCAGACAATTAATGTCATCATCTTCTTTGGCTTTTTTAATTTGCTCAGGCAAAAATCCCAAACCACAGCGAACCCCACAAAATCGATTGGCAACAATATCTACTCCAACTCCGCTCCCGCAAATAACAATTCCTTTATTGGACCCGCCCATTTTTTTGGCCACTCTTTTGGCAAAATCAGGATAATCGTCTTCCGGATCAAAATGGTCATTGCCCAAATCCTCATACTCATGGCCCCACTCGACCAGCCACTGTTTAATTTTTTCTTTTAGGTTGTAGCCCCGATGGTCAGCAGCTATGTAAATCATCCTATTTATTCCTCATTATTCAGTTAACGAGTTGGCGAGTTTAGCGGGTTGTTTTTTAAACTCGTTAACCCGTTACTCGTTAATAACTTAATAAATCAATTAATTTTTCTTTCTGATTATCTGCCAAAACTACCGCCGATGAAATTAAAACTCCTTTTGCTCCCAATCTTACTGCCGCTTCCAAATCTTTTTTAGAATGAATTCCTGCCCCAACTATCAAAGGAATTTGGTCACAGATTTCTACCGCATGTTCTATTGCTTTTGGGGCAACTTGAGTAATGGAATTTTTGGTTCCAATTAATTGGCTAATTTCATAAGCTATAAAGTCTGGCTTGAATTTCACCAGTCTTTCCATTTGTCCCAAAGTTTTGCAACAAACCATTACTTGAAAATTTCTAATTTCTAATTTCAAATTTCTAATTCGGGAAATTATTTGTTTAACTGTCCCTGGAGGAATTTGGTGTTCTGAATGATTTAGTAATGTTCCCGAGGCTCCAGCTTCAATTACTGCTTCCAGATTAGTAAAACCTGTATATTGGCCCTGGAGCTGCCAATCAATGTGTTGGACCCAAACAGGAATATTAACAGACTGGGCAACCCGGTAAAGATCAACCGCTTGAACAACAGGGATAATTTCCACTTTTTTTTCTTCACTAACCTCCTGGCAAATTTTAGCCAATACCACCGCCTTTCTTCCGGTTCCTTGGAAATAAGTTTTGAAGTTGATAAAAACTTTCATTAAAATTATTCTAACCCAAATTCTTTTAATTTGAAATAGGTTGGGCCTTTAGGGGAAAGTTTGCTTTGAAAAACGGTAATCTTTTCGGCAATAAAGTTTTCTTCCAGTCCGATCTTTTCTGGCTGTTTTCTTACCCCGTCTTTAAACCTTAAAATACAAATATGGGGAGTAAACCTTAAATCCTCAACCGGAATTTTTTGTTTTACCAGCTCGTCAATAATTTTTTTGTGAAGTTCTTTTAATTTTTCTTCTTCCCCACCAACCTTAAACCAAATCCCCCTTGGTCTTTTCAAAGGGAAAAGCTCCAAACTTTCAATCGTCAGAAAAATCTTGCCAAAACTTCTGGTTGAATCAGCCACTGCTTTTTTAATTTTTTCTACCTCCTGCTCGCTTTTTTCTCCCAAAAAAACCAATGTTAAATGAAGGTTTTCTTTCTCGACCAGTTTACAGGAAAAATTGCGGGAAATTTTTTGGGAAATTACAAAAATTTTTTCCTTTAAATCCTTTGGTAAATCAATTGCCACAAAAACCCGCATCAAAGTCATTATATAATATTTTTGTGCCAAAAAAATTTTTTGTTATTTTAATTTTCTCCTTTGTAGTTTTTTCTTTTATTTACCTTTTGTCTTTCAATTCCTCAAAAAACCCAACTTTTGTTTCTCCGTTTATCTTCCCCCGACCGCCAATCACTAATCACCAACCACTAATCACGATTGTGGCTGTCGGCGATATTATGCTTGGCCGCAATGTTAATGTTAAAATGCAAAAATATCAAAACTTTGTCTACCCTTTTGAAAAGACCGCCAATTTTTTATCGCAAGCAGACATCACTTTTGGCAATTTAGAATCTCCTTTTTATAAAAATTGTCCAGTAGTCGGTTCGGGAACTTTTAAATTTTGCGCTGATTATAAAGCAATTGAAGGTTTAAAATTGGCCGGATTTGATGTTTTGAGTCTGGAAAATAATCATATTGGAAATTATGGAAAAGGCGGTTTAGAGCAAACAAAAGACCTTTTGAAAGAAAACAGTATTTTAGGAATTGATAACAATCTAACAATGAAACAATTTAACAATTTAACAATCGGTTTCCTTGCTTTTAATTTTACCTTTGGCGAAAACCATAAAAAAGCACTTCAGTCTATTGAAGCGGCTAAAACAAAAGTTGATATTTTGATTGTCTCTTCGCACTGGGGAAATGAATATCAAAAAGAACCGGCAAAATGGCAAAAAGATTTAGCCCATCAAATAATAGATTCTGGAGCAAAATTAATAATTGGCCATCACCCTCATGTGATTCAACCGGTTGAAAAATATAAAGACGGCCTGATTTTTTACTCTTTAGGCAATTTTGTTTTTGACCAAATGTGGAGCGAGGAAACCCGAAAAGGTTTAGTTGCCAAAATAAATTTTGAAGGAAAAAATATCAAAGATTACCAAACTTATACTGTTTTAATTTCCGATTATTGCCAACCGGATTTTTTAATCTCCCAATAAATTTAGGATTTTTTGGCCGAAATCTTGTGCTGCTCCCGGACCATTGGCTGTTACTATATTCCCATCAACCGTTACCGCCTGGCCTGTATAATTAGCCCCTTTTACCCTTAAATTTTCCGCCTCAGAGGAAAAACAGGTAGCGTTTTTCCCCTGCAAAATTCCCGCATTGGCCAAAATTGAGGGAGCAATGCAAATTGCCCCAACCACTTTCCCTTGTTCAACCGCCTCTCTGGCCAACTTCAAAGCAGTCTGGTCGTTAAAATAAACACTAGCCCCAACCCCGCCAACAAAGACAACAGCGTCAAATTCGGCAATACTAGCTTCATTTAAATCTTTATCAACTTGGGCTGTTGCTCCCAACATTCCCGTAGCTACTTTTACTCCTTTGGAGGCAACGGTTATTTTTGCCCCGGCCCTTTCCAAAACTTCCCTTGGTTTTTGGTATTCCTCGTCGCGAAAATCTTTTGGAGCAATAATCATCAAAACTTTCTTTTCTTCAATCATTTTTTGCTCACCCCCTTTTGAAATTTCCTGAATTTTTAAAGTTTCCTTTTTTGGCAAACATCCGGAAAGAAAAAGAAGCAAGAAAAAAGAATTGATAATTAAGAAAATTTTTTTATTCATGGTTAACAAATTTTAGCAAAAACATTAGCAAAATTCCTCCTAAAAATATCCCAAAAGAAACCAAAGATTTTTTTAAACTTGCTTCTTTTCTTAATTCCGGCATCAAATCAGAAGCGGAAATATAAATAAAACCGCCGGCTGCTAAAGGCAATAAATAAGGAATCATTTTTTGGGCTTGATAGGAAAGAAAAAAACCCGCCAATCCACCCAAAACTACCGTTAGGGCAACTAAAAAGTTGGCGATTAAAGCTTTTCGCTTCTTAAAACCGGAGTAAAGCAAAACCCCAAAATCGCCAATTTCTTGGGGAATTTCATGAAGGGCAACCGCCAAACTCGTAATTAAACCAAGTTTAAGACTAGTCAAAAAAGAACCAGCAATCACCAAACCATCAATAAAATTATGGATAGAGTCTCCAAAAAGATTTATCCAGCCAAAGGAATGAACCTTGCATTTTCCTTTGTGACAATGTCGCCAGCATAAAATTTTTTCCACCAAAAAGAAAAAGACAAAGGAGATCAAAACCGCTGGAAAAAGAATTTCCGGTTGAATTTCTTGGGCCGCCTCGGGTAAAAGATGTAAAAAAGCTCCTCCCATTAAAGCTCCGGCGGAAAAAGAAATCAAAAAAAGCAAAGCTCTTTCAAGTTTTTCTTCCTTAACCACCAAGGTAAAAATTCCCACCAAAGCTCCTAAACTTACAAAAAAACAGCTGGCGATTATATAAATCAGTATCATTTTTTTGCTTGAGCCACTGCCGAGGCCAAAAAAGTGGTAATCGGCACTGCCAAAATCAGACCAATGCTTCCAACCAAGGTCCGAACCACCTCCTCGGCCACAATTTCATAATTAATGATTTCTGAAAAAGGATGAGGGGTGTTGATAAAAAGTAAAAGCAAGGGCAAAGCAGCCCCAGTATAAACCAAAATTAAAGTATTGACCATTGAGGCAATATGATCTTGACCAACGTTCATGGCTTGGGAAAAAAGCTGGCCTTTTTTTAATTTTGGATCGGCCTGCCTAAGTTGAAAAACAATCGCCGATTGAGAAATAGTGATATCGTCCAAAACTCCCAAAACACCGATAATAATTCCCGCCAAAAGCAAGCCTTTAATATTTATGGTTCCTTGCCTGGCCACCTGAAGAAATCCAGCTTCTTCTGAAGCAAAACCGGTTAATTTAGTCTTGTCAACAAAAAATCCGGCCAAAATTCCGGTAATAGCCAAAGCGATAATTGTTCCTACCACGGCAACTGTAGTTTTTTTATTCAATCCGTGAGAAAGATAAAAACTGACAGGAATAATTAAAAATGAGCCTAAAACAGCAATTAAAACCGGGTTTGAGCCAGCCAAAATCTTAGGAAGAATAAAAACAAAAATCACCAAAAAAGAGACAGCCATTCCTACCAAAGAAGTAATTCCCCGCCAACCGGCAATTAAAATTGCCAAAATGACAAAAACAGAAAACAAAAAAGATAAAGAATCTCGTCTTATATAATCAGTTATTTGAAAAGAATCATTGCCTTCAAAATCTAAAGAATAAGCAATCAAAAGCTTATCTCCCACTTTATATTTGGGCAGACTGGCCATAGGCAAATTTCCACTTTCAATTTCAATTTTTTTGTCTTTTAAACTACCGGCGGTTACCAAAATTTCCAGTTTTTGAAAAAGTTGTTCCTCTCCAGTATCAGGAAGAGTTATCTGTTGTTCCTCAAGAATTTTTACTACTTGGCCTTCCAAAATCTCCTGGTCCTGGGCAAAAACAAAATTTCCCCAATATCCAAAAAATATTAATTCAAGAAAGATAATTAAAATAATTTTTTTCATTTTTTCTCAATTTTAATGGCCATTCCTTTAACAATCGCTTGGGCAACTTTTTTATGAGCGCTTCCTAAAATTCTAGCAAAAGTTGGCTGGGAAATCCTCATTTTTTTGGCCGCCTCAACCTGATCCAAACCATCAACCTCATAGAGTTTCAGTGCTTCCAGTTCCTCAGGTAATAAAACCACTTCTTCTAAAAATCTCAAAGGAATCCCTTGGGGTTTAAAATAGCAAACCCGGGGATTAAACCGCAAGCAACGCGGTCTTTTAGGCCTTGGCATAAACAAATTATAACTTATTTTTCTAACTCTTCTTCCTCTTTTTTTACATCTTCAAGCTCTTCTTCCAAGGCTTTTTTATACTCGGCAAGGGCTTTTTTCTGGTCTTCTTTGGTTTGGGGCCAATTCCAGCCAAAATATCTACCCATTCCACGACCAGCACCAAATCTCCTTCTCCAGCCCAAGCCAAGGCCGCAAGGTCCAAATCCCCGGCCAATTGGCCCAGTTTCTAAAGGACCGGTTCCATCAAATCCTGGCATATCTTTTATCGAATCTGGCTCGATTTCACCTCCTTTCAAGCCTAAATAATGAATATATATTCATTATATATGGTGGTGTTTGTTTTATCAAGTCTTGGAGAAAAAAGAGAGTAAATTATTGATTTACAAACAAAATTCCCAAATAATTTTTCCTTCCAATTATTTCTTTAATCTCCTTCAATGGTTTTTTAAGATATTTTATCTCTTTTTTCCAATCCTCATATTCCCTTACCCAAATAATACAAGGCTGGATAATTTCCACTAAAGAAAAACCTTTATGATTGATGGCTTGTTTTAAAATCTCTGTTGTGTTTTCCCAATCAGAGGCCAATGTTCTGGCCAAAAAAGTCGCTCCGGCAACCGCGGCAATATCAACTCCCGAAAGTGGTTCATAAGGATTTCCTTGGGGCGTTGATTTGGTTTTTAATCCTTTTGGGGTAGCGGCTGAAGCTTGACCGGCGGTTAAACCAAAAACAAAATTATTATTAATAATGACAGTGATGTCGTCGTTTCTTTGGGCAGCATGAATTAAATGGTTACCGCCTTCACTAACCACTCCTCCTTCTCCCCCTTGAGCAATAACTGTCAATCTTGGATTGGCCATTTTAACCCCAACTGCCACCGGAATGGAGCGGCCATGCAAAGTGGCAAAACCGCAAACATTTAAGTTATTAACCATATTGCCAGCGCAACCAATATCATAGGTCACTACCACGTTCCTGGGGTCTAATTTTAATTCTTTTAAGGCCTTTTTCAGAGACGCCAAAACAAAATAATTTCCACAACCAGGACACCAGGTGGGTGTTTGGCTGGTGCTTAGTTTATTTTCTTCCATCATCTTCAGTCAAAAATTTAGTTTGCAAACAAGTAACAAAGAAAAGATTTTAAATGTTAAATTTTAAGTAGTAAATTTACATTGAAAATTTTAAATTTAAAATGTAAATCTTCAATTTACTATTTGCAATTTGCAATTAATTTCCTAGTTTCTTCTTCAAAAAACGGTCTCCCGTCATCTTTTAAGACTCTTTCCACTTTTTTTTGAATTTTTTGTTCAATAATATCAGCAAATTGGCCGGAAAAATTTGCCTCAACCACAATTATTTTTTCTGATTTTTTAAGAAATTCTGCCGCTTTTTCGGGAAAAGGCCAAACCCGCCAAAAATGAACCAAACTGTTTTCTGGGTGTTTATTAATAAAATCCAGTAAAACCCCTTTGGTTGAACCCCAAGACACTAATATCGTCCCGCTCCCCTTTCCACAAACTTCATACCCGCCAGCCAACCCTGCCAATTTCCTCATTCTTTTTGCCATCATTTTGTTTCTTGATTCTTTGTCTTCCACCGAAAAACCTTTCTCGTCATGTTCATAAGAGTTAGTTAAAAATGTTGTTTGTCCAGGAAAGGCTCTCGGAGAAATTCCGTCTTTGGTCAGCAAATATCGCTTATAATCTTTAAAATCTTTCGCTACTCTTCCTCGGTCTATTTTAACTTTTGTTTCTATTTTTGTCTCTGAAAACCGGCTTTCGGCCAAATACTTATCTGTCAGTAAAATCACCGGTACCTGATAAATCTCCGCTAGATTAAAAGCTTCAGCCCCCAATCGGTAAAGTTCTGCCAAATCTCCCGGAGTCAAAACAATTCTGGGAAATTCCCCTTGGCCGGCATTAATAGCAAATTTCAAATCAGCCTGGGAGGAATAAGTAGCAATTCCTGTTGAAGGTCCGGTCCTTTGGCCCAAAACAACCACTATTGGAATTTCCGCCATTCCTGCCATTCCCAAACCTTCAACCATCAGGCTAAATCCACCACCGGAGGTGGCCACCATTGCTCTTCTTCCAGCATATGAAGCGCCAATGGCCGAACAAATTCCGGAAATCTCATCCTCGGGCCTAAATAAAATTACCGATTTTTCCTTAGCCAACAAGGTTAAAATCAAATTTATGGGGGTCATTGGATAAATAGCGGCAAAATCACAACCTCCAGCCAAAATTCCTTTTACTAAAGCCTCATTCCCTGTCAAATTTAAGATATTTTTATCTAACTCCCTTACCAAACCCAGACTCGCCGCTTCGCCCCTACCATAACCTGTTTCCGCCGCCTTAAGATTTAATTCCAAAATATTTTGGTTATCTTTAAAATCCTCCTTAATCTGTTTTTGCAAAACCCCAAGGTCAAATCCCAAAATTTTCCACAAAAACCCTAAAGCAGCGCTATTCCTGACTAATTCATGCTCTATTTTTAAATCAATTTTGGAAAAATCAATTGCCAAACCGTTTTTTTTGACTTCTTTTTGGTGGCTTGCAAAACATTGCTGGTCAAAAGCCAATAACAAATCTATCCTATTTTGGGGAGCAAGAACTTTGTCCGGGGAAAAAATAATCTGAACATTATTATCCCCGCCTCTAATCCTTGAAGGATACTCCGGATAAACCAGAGTATAAAATCCCAGTCTGTTTAAAGCCTTTGAGAAAGTTTCTCCGGCCTGCATTATGCCAGACCCTGCCGGACCGGAAATTTTAAGAGTAAAAGTTTTCATAAATAACTAATTTCTAATATCTAATGTCTAACAAATGTCAAATTCCCAATTTTAAAATTTGAAATTAAAAAATTTCATTAGAAATTAGGAATTAGACATTAGAAATTTTTCTTTTTTCTATAATCTTCTATTGCTTTTTTTACCGCTTCCTCAGCCAAAACCGAGCAGTGAATTTTTGCTGGCGGCAAACCGCCCAAAGCTTCCATCACTGCCTTGTTAGTCAATTTTTCCGCTTCTTTAAGAGGCTTTCCTTTAATCATTTCCGTGGCGATAGAACTGGTAGCAATCGCCGCGCCACAATTATGAACTACAAAACCTCTAACTAAATAAGAATTAGGCTCAAATCCCACCCGAAGATTATAAACTGGTTCTTTAAAATTTTTTACCCTTATTTCTCTTATAGGAATAAGAAAATATTTATCGTGTCTATGAAAGAATTTATGTTTCCTTTGAAGCTTGAAGCTAATTAGATACTGGGTGGAATCTTTTAATTTTCTTCCTTCTATAACACAATCAGTTTTGAAAATCTTCCTTATCGAAGAAAAAATCCCGCCTCGGCAAAGGATCTCTTGGATCTGAATTGCTAAATTCCTAGAAGTAGTAATAATTCTAAATGTTTTGGGGTTATGAGGGCGCCTTCTGTAGGAATCCCCATCTCCCAACAAGTATGTTTTAACCATTTCCCATTGTTTCTCAAAAGGTAAAAGAAGAATTTTAGGAGAAAGGCTCTTCTTCCTGGCCAACTTCCCCGCCATCGAATTAAAAAGATCAAACCATTTTTTAGAACAAACTCTTATCTCTGTCACGCTACCCCTAGTCCGTTCAGAAGCTTTCTTACCAATGAGATCAAAAATTAAGGACTTAACTTCATTAATAAGTTTTCTTTCACTTTTATTGAAGGAGAAATTTATCACATCATTAGCGGTAAGGTATCCTTCAGACAGATAATATCCCAAAAGCTTCATCATTTTTTTGCTGAAAAACCTATCATCAACCACCTTCCGGCTATAGGAAAAAACCAAATAATCTCCTCTTCTAAGCTCTTTCGCTTTTATATAAGTTGGCCGTGTTAAAAGTAATTCTTTTTCGTCTCTTATTTGTAGCCAATTACATTTTGGACTACTCCTTCTGGCTCCTCTTACCCACTCTCTTTTCACACAAAGAATTGGGTGTTCGGGCGTAAGCGAAAAAGAATTAAAAGGAGAAACAAAAGGGATAATTTTTAAAAGAGGACCACCGTATTCTCTTTTAAAAACTTCTGCCACGGGGGTTTCTTCCCCTTCACCATTCAAGACATTTAATTTCGTTGATACCTTACCAATTTTTTCCCATCCTCCTCCGCTTAAAACAATTTCTTCTTCAAACGGTAAACAACCCAAAGTCTGAAACTTCACGTCTTCTATAATCTCTTCCTCCTCACTTTTGACTTTTGACTTTCGACTTTTGACTTTAATATACATTTTCATTACGTCGCCACATTGTTTGTTGCCGACAGTCGCCACCCCATTGGCCCCCGGCAACTCGCCCATGTTTCTTGGGTGGAAAAAATGATCTAGGACTTTTTTTGAGTAAAGTTGATTGATACTCATAGTAAATCGAAATTTGTAAATAGTAAATTTACATTGCAAATTTTAAATTTTAAATGAAAATCTTCAATTTAAAATCTTAAATTTAAAATTCCTAAAGTTTGGGTGCCATTGCCCTAATCTCTCTAATAATTTTTGGTAGTTTTTCCAAAACATAATCGATTTCTTCCTCAGTGGTTCCTCTTCCTAAAGAAAATCTAATTGAACCGTGGGCGATTTCTGGCGGAATCCCCATCGCCAGCAAAACATGAGATGGCTCAAGAGTTCCTGAAGTACAGGCTGAACCGGAAGAAGCGGCAATTCCTTCAGCATCCAATCTTAACAATATTGCTTCACCTTCAACTCCTTTAAAACAAAAAGAGGCAATATCCGGCAATCTTTTGCTTGGGTGACCGGTTAAAATCGTCTCAGGAACACTCTTAAGCACTCCATTTATCAATTTATCCCTCAATTTGGTAACTTTTAACTTTTCACTTTTAACTTTTAACTGGGCGCTTTCAAGCGCCGTTGCCATTCCCACAATTAGCGGCACCGCTTCCGTTCCCGGCCATAAACCCCTTTCGTGATGTCCACCAAAAGTTATCGGGGAAATTTTTGTTCCTTTTTTAATATATAAAATCCCCACCCCTTTTGGCCCGCCAAATTTATGGGAACCTAAAGTGAGCAAATCCACCCCTAATTTTTGAACATCTAAAGCCAAATATTCTGCCACTGCCGCCGCATCAGTATGAAAATATACTTTATGATCACTGACGGTTTTGAGGATATTACCAATTTCTTCAAGAGGTTGAATTGTTCCCACTTCATTGTTGGCATACATCACCGAAACCAAAATTGTCTTTGGGGTTATTGATTTTTCCAAAACATTCAGGTCAACCACCCCATATTCATCAACCGGCAAAAATGTCACTTTATGACCCTGTTTTTCTAAATATTTGAAAGTATCCAAAACCGAATGATGCTCAATCTGTGAAGTAATGAGGTGAGGGTGGGTTGTGGGATGTGGGTCGGGTTGTGGGGGTGGGCTGTGAGATAAAGCATTAACCACACCAAGTATGGCTAAATTATCCGAGGTGGTGGTTGTGCCGGTAAAAATAATTTCTTCAGGGGTGCAATTTAAAACTTTGGCTACTTCTTCCCGCGCTTCTTCTACTGCTTCTCTTGCTTCCTTTCCCCATGAATGGAGACTGGAAGGATTGCCAAATTTCAAAGACCAATAAGGCTCCATTGCTTTAACTACCTCCGGCCTTACCGGGGTAGTGGCGGCATAATCAAGATAAACTTTTTTCATTGCTAATTGGTAATTATTAATTGAAAATTAGCTAAAACAAACTCCTCCTTCAGGACAAACCAACTTCACCTTATAAAAAACTTCTCTTCCTCTCTTAACTCCCTCAATAATCCCCTCTTCCTTCATAATCTTTAGATGATAGGAAACAGTTGGCTGTGTTAATCTTAATTTTTTGGTTATTTCCCCCACTGTTTTCTCTCCCCCTAAAGCCAAATACTCGTAAATTTTCCTTTTTGAGGGTTCGGCCATCTGGGGAACGGCAAAGGGACAAAAGGGATTAATTTTGACCATAATATAGATGATAATCTATGTTTTGGGGGGTGTCAATAAGGAAAGTTTTTCCTTCAGACCGCCAAAATTTTTCTGTTAATAAAACTTTTTGATTTTTTTTTGATTTTTTTAATATTCTTAGCAAGTTTTAAAAAGGAACCAGCAATTTGACTTATAGAAACCAGAAGAAGCAAATAAATATATTTTCTGTCAAAAACTGCAAACCTTTTTCTAATTTGTTCGGTATCCCAATTAAAAAGAGAAAATATCTCTTGAGGACCCAAAAAAAACCCGGGGATCTTTTCTTTTCCTCCCCCCTGTTTTTTTATTTCAATTGTTTCCCGATAGGCCATAACGGTTTGAGGCACTACCCGTTTCCAATCTAAATGAGCAACCCTTTGGCGAGCATTTTGACAAAGACGAAGATAATCTTTCTCGGGTAAAGATAAAATATTTGAAACAGTTTTGGCAAATTTTTCTGCCGGGGTTTCTTTCGGCAATCTAACCCCAACGGAGTCGTCAATAAATTCATCAATTGTTTCATTCCCCAACCCCACAACCGGTGTTCCTGAAGCTAATGCTTCAATAACCGCTAAACTTTGCACTTCCATTTTTGAGGCAGAAACAAAAAGATGACTTCGGGAAAGATATTCCGGAAGTTTGCTGTGCTCTACTTTTCCCAAAAATCTGACATTCTTAAGATTATATATTTTTTTATAACTTTTAAGTTCCTCAAAATACTTTGGGCTTAAAAAATCGCCAACCAAATCCAAAAAGTAGTTTTTAGGCAAATATTTCATTGCTTTTAATAAATATTTTTGGTTTTTTCGCTGGGAAAGATGACCAACAAAAATTAGCCTCTTTTCAAAATCTTTTAGGTTGGCAAAAGGGTGCTGATTATACAAAGCCAAATTTCGGCCGTTGGGGATAATAAAAATTTTTCCCAAAAAACCAAACTTTCGAAGATCCTTCTCTGCCTTTTTATTTAAAGCAATTGCCCCGTCGCAATTTTCTAAAAAAATTTTTTCATATTCATCTATCAATTTAAAATCAAAAAATTTTCCAAATTTTCCTGCCATCTCCTTTGCCCCAAAACCAACCATTTTTGTTAAAAGAACGTGATTGGTAAAAATAAAAGGAATGTTGTTTTTGCTTGCCCAAAGTTGCAGCAAAAAACAAATCGGACCAGGATCGTGAGAGTGAATAATTTCTGGTTTAAAATTATCAAGGTTTTTTTGAATCGCTTTAATTGTTTTTGGAGTTAACTGGGGAATAAAAATTTCTTTTTCAGAGGCGCTTTTGATCCAAAGCTGACTATAATTCTTGTTAATTTTAATTTTTCGGTTGGAGGAACCCGGCCGAACGAGCAAAACTTGATGCCCTTGCAAAGAAAAAGCCAAAGCCAACTCATAAGCAACCCGGCCAACCCCCCCGCCGGTGGACTGACTTGAAAAAACCCCAAAGACCACTTTCATTTTTCTAAATTATTATATCCCATTTTTCCTTTCTGAAAAACGAATGGCTCCTTCTTCTTTTTAAATTCCATATTGGCCTAGACTGGCCGCCCCAATTCTGACTCTGGGAGTCTCATAATTTTTGATTTAGCAAATTAAAAAGCTTTTTGGGATTTTCGGTTGGAATTGAAGTCAAATCCGGGGTAGGGCTCAATTCTAAAAAATTCTTTGGTTGAGAAAAAGGTTCTTCGATTTCCTCAAAAATCTCATTTCTTTTAACAAAAGAAAGCAAAACATTATTTATTCTACTAATTTGAGATTGATATTGTTTGGTTGCTTTAAGTTTTTGCTCTATTTGGTCATCAGAAAGTTCAAAACTAACCCAACCTTTAAGGCTAAAAAGTTTTTTTGGCGGATACAAAAAACCGCTTTTATCCAAGACTTTTTTAGGGGGAAACAAGGGATAGTGAACCAAATAGGCATAAACTTCAGCTGGATAATTTTTTTCCTCCAAAACCTTTTTTAAAAACTGAAAGGTCGCCCGATGATCAGGATGATAATCCCGAGGATGGGAAACAAAAATTTTTGTTGGTGAAAAATCATCAAGAATTTCCTTCAAATCAGCTACTAAATTTTCCCCAGCGTAAAGCCTTCCCGGCTTTAATGTCCCAAAATAGGGATTGTGGTCAATTTTGGTCCCTTTGGAAATATAAGGATTAGCGGAAGAATAAGACTTGCTTAACATAGGCAAAAGCCCTTGGTCAGGATAACCTAAAAAAATTAAATCTTCTTCTTTCAGTCCCAAGGCCGCCATTGCTTTTTTTCCTTCCTCCATTCTTTGCTGGCCAATTTTTACAAACTCTTCCGGATTCAAATCTAATCTTTTCGCTTCCTTAAAATAGGTGCTAAGGCTGTCATCTCCGTTTGTAAGCCAGACAACCTTTACTTTCGCTTTCTGCTTTAGACTTTCCAATATTATTCCTCCCGAACTGATTGTTTCATCATCAATATGGGGAGCTAAAATCAAAACCTTGTCCAAAGGAGTAATCTGGGGAAATTTACCCAAGCCGCCTTTGGTAAAAAACCAACCCCCTAAAAAACCCAAACCAAAAGTCCAAATTCCCCAAAAAACAAAAACCAAAATCAAAATCCGGCGGTATTTTGAACTTATTCCTCTTAAAAATTTCAGAAATTTCATTTGCCTTAATGATATAATTTAGCCAATGAAAAAACCAGCAATTTCCGTGGTTATCCCGGCTTTAAATGAGGAAAAATATCTGGGAAAAACTTTGGAATCTTTACAAAAGCAGGATTTTAAAAACTTTGAAATAATTGTGGTTGATAATGGTTCAACTGATAAAACTGCCCAGATTGCCAAAAGTTTAGGGGCAAAAGTAATTTTTGAGCCAAAAAAGGGGGTTCCCTTTGCCCGCCAAGCAGGATTTAAAAAAGCAAAAGGAGAAATTATTGCCACTACCGATGCTGACACAATTTTACCCCAAAACTGGCTTTCAAAAATCCACCAAACTTTTTTAAAAAATCCTCAGGCAGTAGCGGTAACTGGTTTTTTTGACTTTTATGATTCCTCAATTATATTTAGAATTCTTTTTCTTCTTCTTTCTCGCTTATACTTCCTGGGCTCCAACTCCTTCAGCGGAACAAACATCGCCATTAAAAAAGAAGCTTTTGAAAAAATTGGGGGGTTCAATTTCAACTACTTAGTCGGAGAGGACACCGATATTTGCCGAAGGCTTAAAAAAATTGGTAGAGTTATCAGGCTTCATTCTCCTCTGGTTAAAACTTCAGGCCGGCGATACCAAAAAGCTGGAATAATTGGGGCCTTATGGGATTATCTGAATATTTATCTTCGCTACTCAAGAAAAATCAACCCAATTCCCGTTTTTAGAGGAGGATCAGATCTTGAAAACTTAGCCTTTAGGAAAGCATTTGATTATTTACTTTTTCTGGCTGTTTTTTTTCTTCTTTCAGGAATCGGTTTCAAAATTAACCCGGCCCTCGCTCAGGTAATCAGAAATGAAAAAAAACTTTACTCTCAAAAGATTAATCAACTGGTCCCGAAAATAAATCCTCCCCGGAAATGAAAAAACCGATTTTTTCCATTGTTGTTCCCGCTTATAACGAAGAAAATTATCTTGGATATTGCTTGAATTCTTTGGTAAACCAAGACTTTCCAAAAGATTTATACGAAATCATTGTTGTTGACAATGCTTCAACTGATAAAACTGCTCAAATTGCCAAAAATTTTGGGGTAAAAGTTTTGCCTGAGCCAAAAAAAGGAGTTGTTTTTGCCAGACAAAAAGGAACACTTGCCGCCAAAGGGGAAATTGCTATTAGCTTCGATGCTGATTCCCAAGCCCCCGACAATTGGCTTGCCAAAATTGCTCAAGATTTTCAAAAAAATCCTTCGGCAATTGCTGTTGCCGGTTTTTTTTGGCAACCGGAGATTCCTTTATTTTCCAAAATTTATTATGAAATTTTTGTTCGTTATCTTTTGTTTCTTTCAGCTAAAATTAGGGGGTATCCCTTCCATATTTCTGCTTCTAATTTTGCTTTCAAAAAAGAAATTTTTCTTAAGGCAGGTGGTTATCCCCTTGAAGCTGGCCGACCAGCTGACCAACTGGCATTTTTACAAAAACTGAAAAAGTTTGGCAAAATTATTTTTGATCCAACTTTAATGATCACTACCTCCGCCCGAAGAACCAAAGGAAGATTTATTACTTCTATTGTTGTTGATGGATTAACCTATACTCTTTTGGACCCGTTTTTTTATAAACTTACTGCCAATCACCTTCCCGGAGAGGCTCCAGATATAAGATGAAAGCTTTTGTCTCCCAAAAATCCATTAACCTCACTTTTAATTTTCTGATAATTCAACAAGGTGGCAGGATAAATTGTAAATTCGCCGAAAGTTTTATTAATTTTGTCCAGAACACTTAGTAAATTTTCTTTTCTTCTTTCTTCCTTAAAAAGATTCATTGTCAAATTTTTTTTTGATCTTAAATCTCCCAACCAAACCCCTAAAAATCTCACCGGACTTGACCACTTCATTAGACTAAACAAGGACCAAACTATTTTAAAAATCTCTTCCCCGTCATCCAAAAAATATTTTAGGGTTTTATGGCGATAGTCTTGTCGTCCTCCGCCCCTAACCGCTACTCCGATCATTCTTCCCGCTGTTCCCATTTCTCGGACTTTAAAAGCCATCTCTTCACAAAGATTTCTTAATGTAGCTTTTATTAAATTCAAATTGGTAGTGTCCTCATATAAAGTATAAGTCCGGGAAACCGATTTCATTTTAGGAATCTCTCCAATTCTTGTCAGAATTGAATCGTCTTCTCCATAAGAAAGTTTTTTTAACTGTCTTGGCCAAAAAGGACCTAAAGAAGCCTCCAAAAACTCAACAGGAATGGCCCTTAAATTCTTAAAATCAGTAATCCCTAAATTAAAAAGCCTTTTTTCTAATCTCTCGCCCAATCCGCAGATATCAGTTAATTTGCAAGAAAACAAAACCTCATCTCGGTTTTCTGGCGTTATTTCAAAAATCCCGTCCGGTTTTTTAATTCCTGAGGCCAATTTTGCCAACAAACGATTATAAGAAATACCAATTGAACAAGTGATATGTTGGCCAATTTCTTCTTTGATGTCTTGTTTAATTTTTTTACAAATTTCCCAAACTCCCCCAAATAAATTTTTTGTCAAAGTTACATCCAAAAAAAGCTCGTCGATGGAAAAAACCTCCAAATCAGGTGAATAACGGGAGCAAATTTCAATAAATTTTTTGGTAACGGAAAAATATTTATCAAAATCAGCCGGAACTAAAATTATCTTCGGGTAAATTGCCTTAGCCTCAAAAACAGTTGTCCCAGTTTTAATCCCCAACTTTTTTGCTTCTTTAGAAGCGGCAATGATGCAAGTTCTGCCTGGTCCTTTAATTATTCCAACAGGCTTCCCCACCAAACTGGGATTTGCCTGCTGTTCAACCGAGGCAAAAAAAGAGTCCATATCTAAATGCAAAATTACATTTTGCATAAATTTCTAATGTCTAATTCCTAGTTTCTAAAGAATTTTAGAATCAAGCTTCGCTTATTTCTAATCAAATCACAATGATTTAATCTCTTTGGACATTGGTCATTATTTAGATCAATTAGGTTAATTAGAATAATTAGGTCAATTTAAAATTTTTTCTATTTTCCATCCAAATCTTTCTCGATTAAAAGAAATCTCAAAATCTCCACCTTTAGTCTGGACAGAAAAATAAAAAATTTTTTCCCTACCGATATTTTTAGAATAAGAAAAAACTACCCGAAAAATTTTATAAAGCCGGTTACGCCATTGAAAAATAACAGGTTTTAGCTTACCATTTTCAAAAGCAGCCAAAACTTTTATTTTTTCCAAGATTTCTGCCTCCACAACTTCATATTACCCAAATAAAACCCGAAAGTCAATAGATATTTCAAGATTTATGTTAAAATTCCATTATGGATTACTATGATTTGGATTTTTTTGGGCTTAAAAGAAAACTCCCTATTGTCTCTCTTACTCCGAAGATTAAAATTGCCAGTATTTCCTTACTTGGGGATACCGAACTTACAGAAAAAGCGGCAGAAAAATTGGCAGAAAAATTAAAAAATTATCAATTTGACTATCTCGTTGGCCCGGAGGTCAAAGTTGTTCCCCTGCTTTATGCTTTATCCCAAAAACTGGGTCAAAAAAGATATGTCGTTTGTCGAAAAAGCATTAAAGGTTATATGACCTCGCCGCAACTTTTAAAAATCCCTAAAGGCCCGAAATTCAATATGCTTGTTTTAGACGGACCTGACGCAGAACTTCTCAAAGGAAAAAATGTGGCTGTTGTTGATGACGTTGTTTCTTCAGGCACTACCTTAATCAATCTTGAGAAACTACTAAATCAAGTTGGAGCAAAAATTGTCGTTACCGCCACTATTTTTAGACAGGGTGAACAATATCAAGGAAGTTTAATTTATTTGGCCTGTTTGCCAGTTTTTTCTTCATAATTGCCTCTTGACATTATTCTTTTGATGATTTAAAAATAAACTGTCAGCAAAAATATTCTCTTGCTGGCCCGCCCTAATCGGCGAGGCTGCGGTCGAATAAATCCGACTTTGCCGGAGAAAAAATGATTAATAAAATGGCAAAATTTAACAAAAGCCCAAATCGTGAATTGTCAAAAAGCGGGCTTTTTTTGTTTTTTGAACACCAAAAGAATTATTGCTTTCTTTTTGGTGGTTAATTAAAAACGGGAACTAATTCCTTGTCTGATTGAAGCGTCAGAGTGATTAAAAGGAAATTAGTCCCCTTGGTGGTAATTATACCACCGGCACTTTAAAAAGTTGCTACTTTTGGCACAGGGCAGCAATCTGCTGACAAAAAATTGCCGGCAGGCCGCTGCTCTGTGACCAGCTTGGTCGGCAGTAATCTTAACCCAAGGAGGTTAAAAATGTCGCGGAAAAAAATTCTTTTGACAGCCCTTCTCGTTTTGGCAATGCTCCTCGTGTCTTGCGGCACCCCCGCCGCTCAGCCAACAACCCCGGTTGTTAAAGAAGTCACCCGCATTGTGGAAAAAGTGGTAACTCCGCAAACCTGTCCAAAACTTGACTGTATACCCCGAATTCTTATTGAATCAGCTTTTGGGGCAGAACTGGAGGCTTTCCTAAAGGAAGCAACAATTGAAAAAGTAGTGGTTGTCAATGGTCGAAACGTTTACCTGGGAACACTCAAGGGTAACAATGTTGCCATGACCTTGAGTGGTACCTCAATGATTAATGCGGCCATGACCACCCAGGCGTTGATCGATCAACTCACTGTTGAACGCGTTATTTTTAGCGGCATCTCGGGTGGGGTTAGTCCTGAAAGAAACATTGGCGACGTTGTCATTCCCGCCAGATGGTGCGAATACCAAGAGTTTCTCTTCGCGCGGGAAACAGCACCGGGCCAGTTTTCTCCTCCTTCTTGGTTCACCACCAAAGCTCCATCGGCCAACTTCGGGATGATGTTTCCCGAAGGCGTCTGGGTTACCCGGAGAAACGGTCTGGTAGACAAAGAGGAAGAAATGGTCTGGTTCCCGGTCGACGAAGAGATGCTCTCTGTCGCCCGGCGAACAGTTCAAAATGTTCAGCTGCTTGACTGTACAGCTACCGGTCAGTGTCTCAAACCGGCGCCGGTGGTGAAAGTCGGCGGATCCGGTGTTTCCGGCCCTACCTTCGTGGATAATGCCGCCTTCCGGGAGTATGTCTGGAAAACCTGGGGCGCAGAATCGTTGGAAATGGAAACAGCTGCTGTCGCCCACGTTTGCTACGTCAACGAAGTTCCCTTCATTGGTTTCCGATCGTTGTCTGATCTTGCCGGCGGCGGCCCCGGAGAAAACGAAATTGGAACTTTCTTCCAGCTTGCGGCAGTTAACTCCGCAAGAGTAATGCTTGCCTTTTTAGAGGGATGGGCCAATCGAGAAAACCTTCCTCCGGAGCCAAAGATAAAGGCCGGTTTCATCTATGTTGGTCCGATTGGCGACTACGGTTGGACCAACGCCCATAACGAAGGCCGACTTTATGTGGAAAGAAAGTTCCCGTGGGTGGAAACAATCTATGCCGAAGCCGTGCCTGAAGCAGACGTTGAACGGTTTTTGGACCGCTTCATTGTAGAAGAAAAGTGTGACGTCGTCTTCACCACAAGTTTCGGCTTCATGGACGGCACCTTGGCAGCGGCCCAGAAATACCCAGATAAAATCTTTTTCCACTGCTCCGGTTTCAAACGCGCACCCAACCTGGGTACCTATATGGCTGATTTCTATCAACTCTACTATCTAAACGGCCTGATGGCTGGCGCGCTTACCAAAACCGGCAAGATCGGCTACGTTGGCGCCCACCCCATTCCTGAGGTAGTGCGGCATATCAACGCCTTCACTTTGGGCGTCCGCGAAGTGAATCCTAAAGCCACGGTAGATGTGCGCTGGCTATTCTCTTGGTACGATCCGGCCAAGGCTAGAGAGGCAGCCGAGGCTCTGATTGCCGCGGGATGCGACACTCTGGCTTTTACCGAAGATTCACCTACGGTCCTTCAGGTAGGCCAAGAGTATACTCAAAAAGGTCAGCCTGTCTACTCTTTCAGTCACTATAGCCCCATGGAGAAATTTGGACCTGACTCCTGCGTAAGCGGCCAACTGGTAAACTGGGGGATAATCTACGAAGATATTCTCCAAAAGATTCGTTCAGGCGAGTACAATAACAAAAATTTGGAAAATGTAGATTACTGGTGGCTGCTGGCGGAAAATGGGGTCCAACTTGGGGGATCCTTTGAAAATCCTATTAACCCCAAGTTCGTAGATGCGCTTAAGGCAGTGAGTGTCATCGATCCTTTGCTTGGCAAAATAAGCGTGTACGATCTGATCATGAAGCGCATCGAACAAATGAAAGATCCCAAAATGTTGTTCGACCCCTTCACCGGTCCAATTAAGGATCAGAACGGTGTGGAGCGCATAAAGACTGGCCAGCGCGCCACATATGGCGAACTGCTAACGATGGACTGGTTCACCGAAGGAAATATCGGAACCATTCCTCGTTAAAAAGTAGCAACTTAATATTTTGGACCCCGAACGGGTTTGCAATGTTACCCCAACGGGGTCCTTTTTTTACGGCCTAGTCCATTTTCCCATATCCCCAACCACATATCTTCCGTCTGGGTGTTGAAGATAAAAATTCTTGGTCATCTGGTAAACGGGAATTCCGGCAACCGTCTCCAAGCTTCCAAAACCAAAATGATTTTTGGCTTCTGGCGAAAGTAAAGATTCCAAACCTCTTTGGGTCGCTGCTGCCACCGCAATAATCACTCTCGCCTCGGAAGGAAAAATATGCCACCTAGCTAACTCCTGCTTAATATACTCTAAAGTTCCCCAAGCACTAATATCTGAAGCCAAACAATCATCAGCAAAAACAAAAACTCGAGCATCAGTAATCATTGGATTGTTTTCCCCGAATTTAACTCCCACCATCAATCTTCCATCTTCGCCTAAAATCCGGCTCATCCGATAATCAAAAAAAGAAGAACCATAAGGAAAACCAGCTTGTTCGTAAACTTCCTTAACAAAAATTCCCCCGTTTTTCGGAGGAAAAATTAAGGCATTTTGCCAACCAATTCTTTGTCTCACTTTTTCAGCTAAAACTTGATAAACAACTCCTAAATTCTTGCGGTATTCCTGTCTATCTTCTTGGTTCTCATAACTTTTGGTTGGATCATTAGCCAACTGGGTGATCAACGCCATTTTTTCAACAATCACCGGATTTTCAAAACAAAGATAAACTAAATCTTTTCTTGTGTTTGTGGTAATTCTTTCATTGGGGGGAACAGGTTCTCTTAAACAATCTCTTGAATGTCCAAAATCAAAAATTTCATCATAAGGACCAATTCCTCCTTCTTTTACAAAATTGTCCTTAACCCAAAAAAGTCTATTTTCATCGCAAAACAAAAATGGTGGTAAATTTTCTTTCTGATAAGTTTCTGGTTTTTCAATTTGACTCATTTTCCTCCTTTTTTTAAAAAATTATTAAAAGTTGTTTTCAAGAAAAAAGAGGGGATGAAACTTGGGGTGGAAAATTCCATCCCCTCTATGGGTTCTATAAACTTGGACTAACCTTCGTCCGGCTCAATGGTGGTAATAGCGGCATTTAGCAAGATACCAACCAAGGCAGCCAAAGCTATTGCCGGAATTCCGCCTGGAAAAAGATTCGCAAGCCATCCGGTTAGAGGAATTGGCAAGGAACCGCCCCATTTGTTGCCGCCACCTATGCCAATGATCAAGATCAAGGCAATCACGGCCAGGTTTTTCGGCTCCAAAAGGTCGCCTTTAACTTCCTGGAGCATCTTGATACCGACAACTCCGAAGGCACCAAAGAGATAAAGCGCCAATCCGCCGGTAACAGCTGTCGGAATAGTGTTAATCAGTGCCTCCAAATGGCCAGAGAACGAAGAAAGAATGGCGATAACAGCAGCTGCAGCAACAGCAAAAACGGTTGCCGCCCGCGAGACGACCACGGTGGCTACTGTTTCTCCATAATTCGTTCCCATGGCTCCGCCAAAAAAGCCGGTGACGATATCACCAAAACCGTCGGACATCTGATTAATCCCCGCCAGTTGCTTGATATCACCTTTTGGCTTCTTACCTGTATCTTTAGCTATCTGGTCTACTGCCGCTCCTATCTGAAGTAAGTGAGCCAGGCTTTCAGGAATGGTGGCGATAACTACCGGTACAATGGCAAAAATCGCCGCCAACGCCCCCGGATGGGTAAAGGCCGGGAAAGTAACCTGGGGCACTCTTAGAAACTGAGCAGTGGCAACTTTGCTAAAATCAAGCAAGCCGACAAACCCTGAGGCAATGTAGCCGATAATGGCCCCAGCCAAAATTGGCAGCATCCCCAAAAGCCCTTTCTTCACCAGCACAGACCAAAACACGGTTGCCAAGCAAGTGATAACCGCCACTGTCCACCAAGCGGCATTACCTTGGCTAAAACCGCAACAACTACCGCTGGCCATATCAATAGCAGTGGCTGCCAAAGCGTAGGCGATAATCATCGCTACCGGCCCGGTAACCCTGGCTGGAAGCAAGCGATAGACCTTTTGTGGTCCAGCTTTAGCAATCAAGTAGCCAGCCAAAACCTGAACAAATCCGGCCACAAAAATCCCTACTTGAGCAACCCGGACACCCTCTATCCCGCCACCATTAGCCTTAACGACCATGATCACCGCAGCGATCGCTGAAAACGAGCTCCCATAGTAAAGCGGGATTCGGAACTTGTTGACCGCTAGCGCCGCCAGCGTTGCCAGACCCGAGGCAAACAGGGTTACCGAGACATTGAAGCCAGTGAGAATTGGCACCAGCACCGTTGCCGGGAAAATGGCGATGAAATGCTGAAATCCCAACCCGACGGTTGCCAAAACCCCCGGAAACTCATGGGGCAAAAGCCCGTTTCTCTTCGGTTCCATAACCTTATCCTCCTTATTAAGTAAAGTTTTTTGCTATCTCTGCTTCCACCCCATCGAGTCTGACTCGATTAAAGCAAGAGCAGCGGAAAAATTCCAAAAACTTAGAATCTTTCTGCTACTCTTGAGGAGTGAAAGCCTAATTTTAGTTTTTAAAGAGCCACTCCATTTGCTATAATTTATCCAGGAGAGGCCAGGGCCTAAATCAAGAAATCCAAAGCGCTTTTATCCTCGGTTTCTTGATTTCCTGACTCTCCTTTTTTGATGAATTTATTCTGGGGTCATAAAAAAACCACCTCTCGGTGGTTTTTCAAAAATCCTTATCTATTAAAAATCCCAGAATTTTCATCCTGGGATTTAAGAATAACAAAAATTATTTTTGTTTGTCAAGGGGCAAAATTTTAAGAATTTGCCCCGCTGACCCCGTAAAAATCACTCCACAAGCCTGTTCAAATAGAACCTGAAGGCAAACGGCAAGATTAGACTGGGTCAAGTGGCAAAAAGTGTTTTCTTTAATTTTCCCAAACTTTCCTCATCATAAATTGAGCAGGTTAAAATTTCTTTTTTTGTTATTTTGAGTTGTTTTTTGGCGGTTCGGACCTTTTGGGGCGAAACCAAGTCCGACTTGGTTAACAAAATTATTTCCGGTTTTTCTAAAAGTTGCTTCTCGTATTCACCTAACTCCTTTCTCACAGCTTGATAATCTTTTAAAGGATTTTTTGATTCCAAACTAAGACAATGGAGTAAAACTTTTGTTCTTTTTATATGGCGCAAAAATTTAAAACCCAAACCTTTTCCTTTTGAAGCCCCTTCAATTAGACCGGGTAAATCGGCCAATACCAAACCATCCATCACTCCCAAATTTGGCTCTAAAGTGGTAAAAGGATAAGCACCAACCTTTGCCTTAGCTTTTGTTAATTCATTTAATAAACTGGATTTTCCAGCATTTGGTAAACCAATAATTCCGATATCCGCAATTAATCTTAATTCCAAGTAAAGTTTTCTTGCCTGTCCTGGTTTTCCTTTTTCGGCAAATCGAGGAGCCTGATTGGTAGCCGAACGGAATTCCCAATTACCCCGACCGCCTTTCCCTCCTTTTGCCAGCAAAATTTTTTGACCAACACTTTCAATTTCCCAACTTTCTTCTGTTTTTAAATCTTTAATAAAAGTCCCTCGGGGAACAAAAAGAATTTTATCTTTTCCGTCCTTTCCTTTCTTTTTATTTTTCCCTCCTTCCTGGCCATCCTCGGCCTTAAATTTTTTTTGAAAACGAAATTGCCTTAACGCCCCTAAATCCTCTGTGCCAATAAAATAAAAATCTCCCCCATTTCCGCCATTTCCTCCGTCTGGTCCTCCTTTGGGAACAAATTTTTCCCGGCGAAAGGAAATCTTCCCATCACCACCATTACCGGCTTTTATCTCAATTATCGCTTCGTCAACTAACATGTTTTTGAATAATAAATAATGAAATAAGAATATTGGGTATTTCTATATCGTTGCTCATAATCCATTGTTCTTTGTTCATAATTCATAATTCAATCCCATTTTTATAGATTTTCTAACATATTTCTCCAACACCCGCCTGCTAACATCTTTTGGATGAAAAAAAGCAAATCCCTCAGCAACTTTTTCTTTGGTCATCTTTGGTCTCATATAAGCAAATTGAATTTTAAAAGCTAATTTTTCTAAAAAATCGAAAACAAAATTTAAAATCTTAAATGAAAATTTACAACTTACTATTTTAAATTTAAAATTTGGTATTGCGTTTGGTAAAAATTCTTTTACCCATCTATTTTCCCATAAAAATTTTTTGTAAGTGTTATCTTTTTCCCATAAAACTTTCATTTGGCAAATTTCATGGGCGGTAAAAAGATTTCTTTCTTTTTTAGGAAGAGCTAAGTGATTTTCATCCAAAAAAATGTTTGGACAAATCTTGTCTTTTACATTGCGATCGTCCGGTTTCCGACGTTTACCTAGTACTTCAATTAATAAAAGTGCTAAAATTCTTGTTAACCAAAGCCTGTTTTTTGAAGTTATGATTAAAAAATCAATATCGTCGTCTTCTTCAGAATTTCTCATTGCCAACGCTCCTGTCACCCCTATCAATTTTATTGTGGGAATTAACTTAAGTTTTTTGGCCACTTTTTTGGCAATTTCTAGTTTTTTTAAAGAAATTTTTTCTCTTTTTTTTCTTAATTCAACAATCTCTCCTCTTCCTTTTAAGAAATAGAAATCATCTTCGGTTTCAATTAGTTTTAAATCCGCGTTTATCAGCGACAGTGCTTTTTGAACAGAAGAAGGCTTGATATTCCGAGAAGCTATTAGAAATCTCAAGACCTCCTCGGCACTCAAAGGGTAATCAAAAATATCAGCATAAATTAAAGTCTTAAAAATTGCTTTTTGGAACCCATCCACGGCAAAAATTTTAAATTTGAAATTTTAATTTTTAAATTTACTTTGCTCCATATTGGGAAAGTACTTGAGCTACCCCTTGGGCCACGGTTGCTAAAGCAGACTTTGGACTTTGTCCTTTATTGACAGCATTTACCGCATCTTCATAATATTTAATAATTTTATCGTTAATCCCATTATCAAAAGTTCTTGAACAAAGATACCAGCTCTTTGCTTTTGGCGCCTGTTCGATAAAGACCCCAACATAAGGTTCGTTTTTTAAAAGACCGGCCATGTCGGTTCTTGAATAAGGTTCTCCAAAAAGCCTTAACTTGCTTTGAGCCTGATATAACTTTTGCATAACCTCTTTAGTCGAAAGATATTTGAGAAACTCCCAGGCCTGTTCAGTTTGGGGAGATTTTTTATTCACCCCCTCAACCCAATAAGTGGCCCAGGTAAGGTTTACTCCGGGGAGTTGGGGAACGGAAATTACTCTAAACTTCAAATTGGGATTTAAAGCTTTAATTTCAAAAACCCTCCAAGACGGACCAAAATACATGGCCAACCTTCCAGAGGCAAAATAATAAGTTGAAGAAGGCAAGGTTTCATCCCAAACTCGATCTGAACGGGAAAAAAGGGTATAAAAAGTTAGGGCATCTTCGGCCAAATTATTAGTAGGATTGGCCAAATCAGCCCCGTTTTGCAAAAGCATCAAACCTAAAATATCACTCCAGTGATCAACATTGGAGGTTATTCCTAAAGCTGCTCCGGCAGTCTGGATTTTCCCAGCTGCGTCTCTAACAGTTAAATCCAAGGCTGTTTTTCTAAATTCATCCCAAGTGGTTGGAGGAGTTTTTCCGGCAATATTAAATATCTCTTCATTGTAAAATAAAGCTAAATTATCAATCTCAAGAGGTATCCCCAAATAATTATTACCAGCACGCAGATTATCTTTGACCACCGGGTAAAAAACTCTTTCAAAGGTGGCCGAATCCATAACCGAAGCCGGAACAGGAGAAAGAATATCTTTTAACATTGGCGTCCAAGTGTTGTGGAAACGAAAAATATCCGGACCTTCGCCTCTTGTTATCGCTGCCTGTAATCTTTCCCGATAATCTTTTGGGGATTGAAGAATATAATTTATTTCTACTTTTGGGTGAGATTTTTGATATTCAGAAATTACTTCCGCCATTACTGATTCCGGCTCCCAAAGTCCCCAATAAATCAAATTTATTTGACTACCTTTTTTTGTAAATTTGGGTAAAATCTTCCCCAACAAAGAAAAAACAATTCCTAAAAAAATCAATCCTCCCGCCAGAAGCAAAAGAATTTTCTTTAAATTGGGCTTTTCGGGAAGAATGGTTGGAGATAAATCCGGACGAGGAGAACCCAATGACGAAGGAGAAAAGTTCTGGGGCGAAGAGGAAGAAACAGGGGGAACGACCCCTGTCGATGTCTTTTCCGAACCGTCAACCCTGGCGAAAAAGTCAGAAGGATTTGGAAAATTAGTGTTTGTGTTTTGGTCCATTTTTTCTAAAATAATGTTATCATACAAGCAAATGAAAATTAAACCCCTTCTTTTAATTCTTTTTCTAGGTTTGCCAATAGCAACCTTTATTTCTTATCACCTTGCCTTTTATAACCGTATCTTCCCCGGAATATATCTTTGTCAAACCAATCTTGGCAATAAAACCAAATCAGAAGCAGAAAAAATTTTGAGTCAATTAATCTCCTCTGAAAAGATTTCTACAAAAACTGTTTATTTAATTTATCAGAATGAAGCCTGGCCTTTAAATCTTGCTGATTTGGAATTCAAAATTCTGGTGCCAGAATCGGTTGAAAGGTCTTTCCGAGTGGGAAGGGAAAATGATTGGTGGAAAAATTTTGTCACTAGATTAAAACTATGGCGAAAGGGAGAAAAATTATCGTATCAATATTATCTCAACCAGAGCAAACTTGAAAACCAGATTGCAACCATCTCTGCCAAAATTTATATTCCGGCGGTCAATCCCCAAATTAAAATTATTAAAAATTCATCCGGTCAAAAAGAGATCAAGATCGAGCCGGGAAGAAATGGGCTGGAAGTCGACCAAAAAAAACTGTTCTCCATTATTGGCCAAAAATTATCCTGCCTAGACACTTCTTCTTCCAAAATTCCGGTTGCCAGTCTTTCACCAAAATATTCTGCCGAACCCCAGAAAATCATCAAAAGAGCCGAAGGGTTCATTGATAAAAACATTAAAATTTTTTTTGAAAATCAGTCCTGGGAACTTAATGACCAAAGCCTTGTAGACTTTCTTTCTTCTAATGGAGGATTTGAAGAAGAAAAAATTAACCACTATCTTGAAAGTTTAAAAAATCTGGTAGAAAGAAACCCGGAAAATGCCTTCTTTCAAATGGAAAACGATCGGGTTTTGGTTTTCAAACCGGCCAAGGATGGTATCCTTTTGGACAGAAAAAAAACAAAAGAAATATTTTATTCTGCTTTAAATGAACTTGAGAATAACCAAGACCTAAAAATTAAAGAAATTACTTTAGTGGTTAACCGGATTCCTCCAAAAATAAAAACTGAGGATGTCAATAACTTGGGAATAAAGGAACTGATTGGAAGCGGGAAATCTCAATTTAAAGGCTCAATAGCTCAAAGAATTCACAATATAAAACTGGCGGCGGAAAAATTAAATGGTTTTGTTGTTGCTCCAGGAGAAACTTTCTCTTTTAACCAAGCCTTAGGAGAAGTTTCTGAAAACACCGGTTTTCAAAAAGCTTATATTATCAAGGAAGGAAGAACTATTTTGGGAGACGGAGGAGGAGTCTGCCAAGTTTCCACTACCTTATTTAGAGCAATCTTAAACGCCGGATTATCCATTGAAGAAAGACACCCCCATGCTTACCGGGTTTCTTATTATGAGCAAGACAGTCAGCCGGGTTTTGATGCCACGGTCTTTGACCCCTCGGCTGATTTAAAATTCAAAAACGATACCCAAGCTCACATTTTGATTCAGAGCAGAATAGATTTTAAAAATAAAACTTTAGTTTTTGAGCTTTACGGCACTTCCGATGGACGAAAAGTAGAAATTGGTAAGGCCTATGTTTGGGATATTGTTTCCCCTCCGCCTGATCTTTACCAAGACGATCCAAATTTGCCGGTTGGGACAATCAAGCAAATTGATTGGAAAGCCTGGGGAGCGAAAGTCAAATTCACCTGGAAAGTAACCAGAGGGGGAAAGGTTTTACAAGATAAAACCTTTTATTCCAACTATCGCCCTTGGCAAGCAATTTTCTTGCGAGGAACAAAGACTTACTAACTAAAAAGGGTTATACTCTACATTTGCTTGTTTTCCTGGTTGTCTTTGTGTTAATCTAATTAGGTAATTGGTTAGCGTGACAGTTTAACCCCCTAACCGTTTCTAAACCCTTATGGATATTAAAAATACTGCCACGCTACTTAGTCAATTAAAACCTCAAGAAAGAAAGTTCATCTACCAAAGCAAGGATGGAACTAAGGTTTTTGTGGACCATACTGGTAAATTTTCACCTCAGGATTTTGCTGTTGGTTTAAAAATTCCAGGCAAAGATGAATTTCGACCAACTCACATAAGACTCTTGGTTGATCTTTACATTAAAAAGGAAAGTAATCCTGAAGATGCTAAAAAATTATTTTTGGCATTTGAAAAAATGTATGAAGGAGAAGACCCTGAGAAACTTGCCAAAAAATTAGACAAATTAAAATTCCCAATGAAATTTGATAGTCCAGAGACAAATCTTTATTACGCACAACTTTTAATGATCGAGCAAGATTTTAACTTTGGTCCCGGGGCGCCTAAAAGAAGTAAACTTAACCCGCCGCGAGAATATCTAATGCGTTTTATTCGCTGGGTAGCCTCAGGCGATTCACAGCTAGATCGAATTATTTTTGCTGCTGCCGGAAGGAAATATCCCGCCCCAGAAAAATATTCTAAAAAATTAGAATTATAATCCAAAAATTCTCCTTTTTTGAGTCGGTTTAATAAGTTATAATTAGATCATGAATAAATTCAGGTCAATGCGAGAAGTAACTCAGGAAGATTATCTTAATTTTATTAAGAACCACACTGAAGTTCAGATAGAAAATACTAAGGTAAAACTTCATAAAAATTGGGTCATCAAATCCTTTGGTCCTTCGAGTAATTATACTCCAGAAAAAACAACGGTCTGGTCATTTCCGGATAGGGGTGATTGGGCAACTCATATTGGAAACTACCGTGGTAACTGGTCTCCTTATGTCCCACGAAACTTAATTCTGAAATACACAAAAGAAGGAGATATGGTTCTAGATCAGATGGTAGGAAGTGGAACCACGCTAGTTGAATGTAAACTTTTAAACAGAAACGGAATAGGGGTTGATATCAATCCCCATGCTATTATGGTAACACTCGATAGACTTAATTTTAGTGCGGACAATCTTTATAACAAGGCAAAAGAGCCAATCATTAAGACTTATGTGGGAGATGCAAGAAATTTGGACAAAATTGAGACAGAATCCATCGACCTTGTAGCTTTCCATCCCCCTTATGTCAATATAATTGGCTACTCAAATAATCTGGTTGAAGGGGATTTGTCGAGGATCAAAAACATCAAAGAATATTTAGAGGAAATAAAAAAAGTTGCCAAGGAGTCTTTTAGAGTTCTAAAACCAGGTAAATATTGTTCGGTTTTAATTGGTGAAACCAGGAGACATAAACATTATGTTCCCGTGGCAGCGAGACTACTTCGAGTTTTTCTCGAAACCGGCTTTATCCTGAAAGAAGATATAATTAAACTTCAATGGAATACAACCACCACACGAGAACGCTGGCGTGGGAACAATTATGATTTTTACTTAATAGGCCACGAGCATTTATTCATTTTCCGAAAATTAGGAGAAGGAGAAAAACTAACATTATTTAAAGAAAGCGCTTTCTGGGAGGAATAATAAACACTTTCTTAGCCACACAACTTTTGAAAATAAAGCCCATTTAAGTTAAAATACCCTCATTATGGATAAAGTTTATAAACATAAAGAATTTGAAAAAAAGATTTATTTCTTTTGGGAAAAAAGGGGATACTTTACTCCAAAAATTCAAAAAGGCAAAAAACCTTTTACCATTATTCTCCCTCCACCTAATGCCAATGCTCCTTTGCACATGGGTCATGCCATGTATGTGGTAGAGGACATTCTTTGTCGCTTTCATCGGATGATGGGTGAGCCAACCCTTTTTTTACCAGGAACCGATCATGCCGGAATTGAAACCCAGTATGTTTTTGAAAAAAAGCTCGCCCAACAAGGAAAATCCAGATTTGATTTCGACCGAAAAACTCTTTATCAGATGATCAACGATTATGTTGATGAAAACCGGGGAATTGCCAAAGAGCAAATGAAAAAATTGGGTTTTTCTTTGGACTGGACAAGAGAAAAATATACCTTAGACCCAGAAATTTTAAAAACCGTTTTGGAAACTTTTAGAAAACTTTACCAAGATGGTTTAATTTACCGGGCGGGAAAAATTGTCAATTACTGTACCCATTGCGGAACTGCTTTCTCTGAACTTGAAGTTGTTCATGAGGAAAAAGATGAATTTTTATATTATCTTGATTATGGTCCAATTCAAATTGCCACTACCCGGCCGGAAACAATTTTTGCTGATGTGGCAGTGGCGGTTAATCCAAAAGATAAAAGATATAAAAAATTAATCGGCAAAAAAGCTGTTATTCCTTTAATTAACAAAGAGGTTCCCATTATTGCTGACCAAGCAATTGAAATTGATTTTGGCACCGGCGCCTTGAAAGTTACACCTGCCCATGATCAAACCGATTTTGAGATAGGGGAAAGGTGCAATCTTCCTAAAATCTCCTGTATTTCTCCTGAAGGAAAAATGATTAACGTTCCTTCCCAACTTACCGGTTTATCGGTGAGCGAAGCAAAACAAAAAACTGTTGAGCTTCTAAAAATTCAAAACAAAATTATCAAAATTGAACCTTTGCGTCATGCTGTTGGCCACTGTTATCGCTGTAAAAATCCAATCGAACCCCTTCTTGTTCCCCAATGGTTTGTCAAAATCGCGCCTTTGGCCAAACCAGCAATTGAAGTCGTCAAAAAAAATAAAATTAAAATTTTTCCCAATCGTTTTAAAAAACTTTATCTTCAATGGATGGAAAATATTCGCGATTGGAACATCAGCCGGCAGATAGTCTGGGGGCCGCGAATTCCTGCCTGGTATTGTTTAGACTGCAATTCAGAGATTAAAATAAATTTTTTAGATAAAAACAAAAAATTAATTTGTGGAACCTACAAAGAACTAAAAAATAAATATAGTTTTGAGGAAATTAAAAACGGGCTACAAACTTTAACTGCTCCAATTGAGGCCAGCTTTGAAATCGAAGAACTAAAAAGATGTCCAAAATGCGGTAATTCCCATTTTTTGCAAGAAACCGATACTTTTGATACCTGGTTTTCCTCTGGCCAATGGCCCCTCACTACGCTCGGGGTAAACATCGATGATCTAACTAAAAGTTCCTCTGATTTCAAATATTTTTACCCAACTTCAGTTCTAGATACAATGTGGGATATTTTGTTTTTCTGGGTAGCAAGAATGATTATGTTTGGTCTTTATTTGGCAAATGAAGTTCCTTTTAAGGTTGTCCATCTTCATAGCCGGGTGGTTGACATTGAAAAAAAGAAAATGAGCAAGTCAAAAGGCAATGTCATTGACCCGATAGAAATGGTGGAAAAATATGGGGCTGATGCTTTAAGAATGGCTTTAGTTTTCGGAACGGCACCGGCCTCTGATATCGTCGTTACCGAAGAAAAAATCAAAGCGATGAGAAATTTTTCTAATAAAATCTGGAACGCCGCTCGCTTTGTGCTCTCGCACGAAACAAAGTTCAAAGTTCAAAGTTCAAAGTTCAAAGTGACAAATAAGGATGACCAGTGGATTCTTTCGGAATTAAACAAAACTATTAAAACAGTAACCCGTCAGCTTGATTCTTATCGTTTTGGTCAAGCATCGGAAACTATTTATAACTTTTTCTGGCACACTTTTTGCGATAAATACGTTGAAATGGTAAAACCAAGACTTGGTCAGTCTTCAGATACCAGTCGTAAGTCATCAGAATCGGCACTTTGCACTTTGCACTTTATACTTTGCACTTCATTAAAGCTTCTTCATCCTTTTATGCCTTTTGTTACTGAGGCAATTTGGCAAATGATACCCGGTAAAAGACAGCCTTTAATAATTTCTCAATGGCCAAAATGAAGAAAAAAATTTTCAAAAAAATTCCCAAAAAACTCATTCTTAGTCTAATCTTTTATCTTTTCTCTATGGTACTAGTAATAATGGAAAACAAAAAACAGGAACAAAAAATTTTGGGATTACAAACCCAACTGAAAGCTAACCAGCAAACAATTGCTGTCTGGGAGCAAATTCTGGCCGAAAGACCTGATTATCGTGATGGCTGGGTTCAGCTAGCAGCCGCCTATTACA
>Ga0209102_1000305_pt1 | contig 33490 bp, 33 predicted proteins | sample ConPoolayeHmetaG_FD_185483 | JGI IMG/M metagenome (GOLD analysis project Ga0209102, IMG submission 185483) | Hot spring microbial mat communities from California, USA to study Microbial Dark Matter (Phase II) - Cone Pool mat layer H metaG... ...
TGACCTTTTTTAAGTTTCCAGCTGAAGATTGGCTTTCGATCAGGACCACAAACATTATTGAAAGACTGAATAAAGAGTTTAAGCGCCGGACCAAAGTTATGGAGATAGTGGCTTCAGAGAAAGCTCTTTACAATCTTCTGGCTTTTATTTGTTTGAAGATGGAAATATATTGGAGGCGAAGTCCCATGGAAAGAGTCGTCTCGGCTATGTTTATCCCGCAGCTCAAGGCTGCATCTGATTTTACACAAAATACGGCTCTTCCGTAAAAAGTGTGGTGATTTATTAGGCTTATATCGGCTGTAATTTTTTTAAAATCAATAAGATACAAGAATTTAAGCATGCTCTAAATGCATTTTAAAAATTGAGGACAAATTATTTTCATTCTAACCTTTAAAAAGGGATAAACTTAAGGATTTATAAAACGCTATTTTCCCCCATATAAAAGAGCTCTTTTGGGCGAAAAGAAGGCTTGGGATTCAAGATAAAGAATTGGTGAAACCACCACTATTTTTAAGGATGAGCCACAAAATGCTTGACGCTACCGCGAAAAAAGAGATAAAAAGATAATAAAAAGATAAGATGAATAAGATTGGAGGGGGTGAGAATCAAGAAAAAGCAAGTTTTTCTAGAACAGCAAGTGTTATTTTATGGAAGAAAGGAGGAAAAATGAGGATTTCAAGGTTTTTTAGCTTAGTCTTTGGGCTGTGTCTTCTTTATTCCCTGGTTTTTTCCCAAGCTGCTGGTACCAGAGGCTCTGTTTCTGGCATCGTCAGGAGCACGGAAGGTGTCACCCTATCTCAGGCCAAGGTAAGAATATCAGGGCCCCTGCTTCCTGCTGGCAGAGAGTACACCACAACCGAAAACGGCGCGTTTCGTTTTGCCAGCCTTATTCCCGGGAAATATAAATTAGAAATTACCCATCCTGAGATGATCGACCTCTCCCTGGAGGTTATCGTTTCCTTGGATAAAGAGACGCAAGTGGAAGCGGTTATGGTTCCGGTGGGCCGGGTGCAGGAAGAAGTCACTGTCACTGCCGCTGCTCCTTTGGTCGATACTAAATCAACCGAAGTTTCCACCAATATTGATTCCAAGACCATTCAGAGCTTGCCTCTCGGCCGGACCTATGGTTCGCTTATTGCTCTTGCTCCTGGTGTTGCCGGTGGAAGATTAAACGCTGGCGGTAATCAGCAGGACAACGTTTTCCTCTACGACGGCTCGAATGTTACCAACCCCTTCTTTGCTAATCTCTTTTCGAGCTTTTCCGAGTTGGATATCCAGGAAATCAACATCAAAAGAGGGGCGGTTTCAGCTGAGTTTGGCCGGGCAGTAGGTATGGTTACCAACGCAATTACCAGGTCGGGCACCAACACGCTTTCTGGTTCCGCTAGGTTTGTCTACGAACCAGCGGCCTGGTATGCCAAATTCAAGGACCCGACGATAATCACGAAAACTAACGTTACCCGACCCTCCTTAGGTTTTGGTGGACCCGTCATGAAGGACAAACTTTGGTGGTATTTATCAGCTAATTTCCCCTATTCTAAGACCACAGGCCGAGTAAATAAATGGGGCTCAGTCCCTGATTCTAGGTATCCTACGACTGAATTTTTCCTTAAGTTGAATGCTACCCCCCATCCCAAACATCAGTTAGCCGCCAGCCTCAGGAATAGTTCCACTGAGGGTAAGAATGCTGGCATTGGCGTCTATGACCACCCTTCAACCGCCACCAACTATAAGAGCACCGAACGAATCTATTATTTTTCCTGGACCTGGGTTATCAGCCCCAATTCTTACTTAGAAATGAAATATGACCATGTCGACCAGAAGAATAGGGACGTTCCGGTGACCGAATTGGGCTATAAGCCAGCTTTTGACCCGACAAGGCTGGATAAGATGGGTTATTTTCGGACGGTTTCAGGCTATATGTTTGGTGCTCCTGAGGTGGGTCTTTATGTTGGCGCGGCCACGATGTATAACACGCAGAATTTCTTTCGCGATGAGCTCAAGGTTGTCTTTACCCAATACCTTGATTTTAGAGGCCATTCCCATGTAATCAAAGCAGGCTTCGGTTATGATTACGGTGGAGAGTACTTAGATAGAGTTGCCAATGGTTGGGGTACGGTAGCCTATGTGGCCAACATCGCTTCCTATGTCGGCGGCTCGTCGCGGCCCGGGTTCAGCGCCCGCTATTATCCAGAAGGGTCGACGCAAAAATCAGCGGGAAAAACCTATGCTTTATTTGCCCAGGATACCATTACTATTCGCGACCGGTTAACCCTGTATTTAGGATTCTTGCTCAACCGAGACGAATATCTAACCTTTGGCAAGAATGAATTTAATTTCTTAGTAGACGAAGCGGCTTATATCGCTAATTCGACTCAAGGCTATAAAACTGGCAAGTTCTATTTTGATTTCACCGAGGAGGTTCAGCCCCGGGTTGGTTTTACCTTGGTTTTAGACAAAAAAGCTGGTGACAAGCTCTACGGCAATTTTGGTCGCTACTACGCCCTTGATAATAAGAGCATTGCCCGGGCGGCCGCACCTAAGAGAATTTACTACATCGACGCTTATTTTGAACTAGCGGGTGGCGCGCCTGTCAAGGAAATTCCTTCCGCCGCGGAAACTGGCAAGGTTATTCTGCCTGAAATTAAGCCCACTTATCAGGATGAGACAGTTTTCGGCTACAGCCGGCCTCTTTTTAATAAAAAGTGGGTAGTTGACCTGTGGTATCAGTTTAGGACAGTTAAAAATGTCATTGAGGACTATCCGCTGGTTAATTATGGCCAATGGGCTGCGCCCCTCCGGTTTGTTTATAGCAGCGTGCCTTGGGCTCATCGTCGCTATCGAGCTTTCAACCTGCAGATTCAGCGACCCTTTGAGGGCAAATGGTCTTTTCTCCTGATGTATACATGGAGTAAGCTTTGGGGTAACTGGGACCTGGATTATGCCGAGTCACTTTTCTACGCTTCCTCCGCGCTTGATGATTGCCCGGGCCTTTACATGACTGACCCGAACAGGGAAGGAATCCTTCTGGGCGATAGAACTCATATTCTTAAGGTCTTTGTTACTTGGGAATTCTGGAAAAGAACCTTGGTCGGCGCTTATTTCCGTTATCAAAGCGGGGCTCCCTGGCAGATGCAAGGCCGAAGTTGGTGGTATAGCTACCGGACTTATTTGGAACCGGCTGGTTCGAGGCGAGTTGGCGCCTGGGCCAACCTTGATTTGCAGCTTTCCCATAGCATCCCCATCGGAAGACTCAATGGAGTAATTGAAGCCCGAATCATGAATGCCTTCAACAACCAGGCTGTTTTGTACGTTGACCCGACGAAATATTTTAACGTTGTAACCTGGAGCCCCTACACTCCTAAGGATGAAAACCCGAATTTTGGGAAGCCAACTTCTTATGCCAGCCCCAGAAGGTTTGTCTTGAGCTTTTACATTAATTTTTAAAATCAAGAGACGAAAAAGCTGGGATAAGCTCAGGTAGCTTTTTGTGAATTGTAAGTAGGGGGAGAGGGTTACCCTCTCCCCCACAAAAGGTTAAGAAGGAGTTTGATTAAGCGGCTCTTCCTAACGCGGCTAAAGAATCAGCCACTCGGCTCACCGCGAGAATGTAGGCTGCCTCGCGCAACGGGAGGCGGTGCTTTTCCGCCACCGTTAGAACGTCGGCGAAGGCTTTTTTCATCTTTTTTTCTGTTCTTTCCAGGATTTCCTCTTCGCTCAAGAAATAGCGTTGTAAATCCTGAACCCATTCCAGGTAGGAGACTGTTACCCCTCCGGCATTAGCCAAAATATCCGGCACGACAAGGACGCCTTTTTCTTGGAGAAGGCTGTCAGCTTCCAGAGTGGTGGGGCCGTTAGCGCCTTCAAGGATTATCTTCGCCTTGACTTGATGGGCGTTTTCACGGTTTATCTGTCCTTCGCAGGCGGCCGGGATAAGAAAATCTACTGGCAAAGAGATTAGAGTTTCATTATCAATGGGCTCGGTTTCAGGAAACCCAACTACCGTACCGGTTCGATTCACATGCTTTTCCACCTCAAAGGGGTCTAAGCCCCGAAGGTTAACGATACCCCCGAAAATATCAGTAATGGCGATAATTTGGCAGCCAGCCCGGTGGATTAATTTGGCAATAGAGGAGCCCACATTGCCGAAACCGAGTATGGCGGCTTTTTTCCCGGCGATTTCGGTATTAAGATAACGACAGGCCTCCTCCAGCACAAAGAATAGCCCATATCCTGTCGCCATGGCTCGTCCTTGAGAACCCCAAAGATGAAGCGGCTTGCCCGTGACGACAGCTGGCTCAAAGTAGCCTAAGCTCTGGCTATAGGCGTCAGCAATCCAGGCCATAGTCTGAGCATTAGTAAACATATCCGGCGCCGGAATGTCCTTATAAGGTCCGATAAGGTCCCGGATAGCCAAGGTATATTCCTTGGTCAGTTTTCGGAGTTCATTTTCGCTCATGTGCAGCGGGTCGCAGATTATTGCCCCTTTACCACCCCCAAAGGGAAGGTCCAGGACCGCACATTTCCAAGTCATCCAGGCGGCTAAGGCCTTGCATTCGCTCAAAGAAGCATTTGGGCTATACCTAATTCCCCCTTTGGCCGGGCCTCGCACGGTCGAATGCTGGACTCGAAAACCCGTAAAAGATTCCGCTCGGCCATTATCCCTGGTAAGGGATAGATGTACAATTAATTCCTTTTCGGGGTATTTAAGCCGCTGATAAATCCAAGGGTCGAGGTCAAGAAAAGTAGCTGCCCTTTCAAATTGAAGCGTTGCTTCAATAAAGGGGTCATATTCTTTTTCCTTAGGGAGCGCTGAACTAAGGTATTTTATTTTAGACCTATCTTGAGACATAGCTTCCTCCTTTTTGTTTTCAGCCAATTTCCTTAACCAGAAGTTTAAGTAATCGGTCGTAGCCAGCTTTCTGGAACTGGGCTATGGGGATCTTTTTTCCCTTATAGTGCAGAAAGGTTCCGGCGATTCTGGCTTTCCTTGCTTTTCGGCGCCTCGGGATTTTGGTGATGTCTGGAAAGGGAATGATTTCTGCCAGGGTGGTTTCAGAAGCTGGCGCTTCTTCAACCTTTTTGATGGCTTGAGAGTTATTTTTCATATTATGACCTCCTTATGATCACGCCTAATTCAAATGCAAAAAGCGGGCCAATCAGTAACTTATTGAAAATAAAGGAATTAATAATTATTGAAGGGTAATAGAAAGCATTTTGCTATATTGCAAAATGCAATACTTCTCAAAAATTAGGAAATGGTTTTAAGCTTTCGGAAGAGGGAGGTAGGATGAATGCCTAAAATTTTGGCCGCCTGACTCTTATTGTTTCCAGTGACTTTTAGGATATGCTTTATATAGGCTTTTTCCAGCTCTTCCATGGTAGGAAATTTTCCTTCAGGAATTAGCTCCTCTAATTTTTTCTTTTCTTCCGCTTTTGATTGTGAGCGTATCTCCAAGGGTAGATGATGGAATCTAATCTCTGTGTCCACGTGAAGAGACATGATTCTTTCGATAATGTTGCGCAGCTCCCGGACATTGCCTGGCCAGGAATAATTGACCATTACTTGGGCGGCTTCAGGCTCGATGCCTTCGTAGGTCCGGTGGAGTTCTTGGTTTAATTCTCGAACAAAATATAGCGCCAGGGGAATGATATCTTCTGGCCTTGCGCGCAGCGGCGGGATATTGATGGGAACGACATTGAGGCGATAAAAAAGGTCGGAGCGGAAGGAACCTTTTTCGACGGCTTTCGCTAAATCAGTGTTGGTCGCCGCAATAACCCGGAGGTTAACTCGAATCTCTTGGTGCCCACCGAGGCGGGTAAACGTGCCCTCTTCCAGGACGCGGAGAAGTTTAGCCTGAAGATTGAGCGACATATCGCCGATTTCGTCCAGAAACAGAGTGCCGTCATTGGCCTTCTCCACTAAGCCCATTTTTCTTTTGCGAGCATCGGTAAAGGCGCCAGCCTCATAACCAAAAAGCTCGCTCTCGAGAAGAGTCTCAGGGATAGCGGCACAATTGATTTCGACGAGCGGCTTGTCGGCTCTCGGACTATGGTAATGGATTGCCTTAGCCAGAAGTTCTTTGCCTGTCCCGCTTTCCCCCAAGAGGAGGACGGTCGTTTTATCGGCAACGGAAATTCTTTTAGCTATGGCCACAACTTCTTTCATCTTCTGGCTTTCTGCAATAATCCGGCCGAAATAGTACCGGCCCTTTTCTGATTCTATATGCTCAAGCACCTGGCATCGAAGGCTCAGGGTTTCGAGAGCCCGCCGGACAGTATTGCGCAGGTCGTTCAGCTTAAACGGCTTTAGCAAGTAGTCATAAGCCCCGAGTTTCATGGCCTCCACGGCCCTTTCTAAGATTTCATAAGCGGTCATCATAATCACCACTGTCTCCCCGCCCCTCTCTTTCACCTGGCGCAGCACTTCAATCCCGGAGATGCCGGGAAGCATAAGGTCAAGAAGGATTAACTGAGGTTTGAATTTTTCGTAAATTTCTAAGGCGGCCTCCCCAGTATCGGCTACAAGCACTTCATGCCCTTCCTTTTCTAAAACTTTTTTCAGGTTGTTTAGAGTCAGAACTTCGTCATCAACCAGAAGGATAGTGGCGCGATTCATGAAATAATCTCCCCTTCCTGAATATTTCCCCGTCCTGTTTGTCTAATGGGGAGCAGAATCGTAAAGGTGGTGCCCTTTCCTATCTCACTTTGAACGCTTATTTCGCCATGATGGTTTTTGATATAGCTTAAGCTAATGCTCAAGCCCAAGCCAGTTCCCTGGCTCTTTTTAGTGGTAAAAAACGGGTCGAAGATTTTATTCAGGTTTTCAGGAGGAATACCGCAGCCGTTATCGGTAATGTCAATTTGAACATATTCCCTGAATTTTACTTTGGAAGTAGTTACCGTCAAGTCTCCTCCATTAAGCATTGCCTGGGCGGCGTTAATGAAGATATTAGTAAGGACCTGACGAATCTGATTTAGGTCAGCGGTTATGGGAGGGAGCGAGGGGGAGAGAGCCTTTTCAATCCTGACTTTACGGAAAATAGGTTGATGGCTGAGAAAAGAAAGGGTTTCTTCAATCAGCTGGTTTAGGTTGATTTTAGTAAATTGGGGGGGTGAAGGGCGAGCAAAATTAAGCAATCCCCGAATCGTTTCAGAAATGCGGCTGATGTTTTCTAAAACAAGAGCCATCTCTTCTCTCTCTTTTTCCTCTTTAGCTTGTTCTTGCATAGTTTCTAAGAAAGAAGAGATCCCTTGAAGAGGGTTGTTGATTTCATGGGCCGCGCCCAAGGCCAGCTGGCTTAGGGCAGAAAGCTTTTCATATTCTGCCAGTTGCTGTTGTAATTTTTCCCTTTCGGTAATGTTTTCGATAAGACAGCTCACGCCTTGAATCTGACTTTTTCCGTCAAATATGGGAAATAAAGAGAAACGGAAGTATTCATCTGGCCGGGAACTCAAGGTCTTTTTAGCAATTTGCTGGGGCTTTCCCTGAAGAACGGTGTTCTCAAAAGCTAATTCCAGCTCGCGGTCATTCAGCCAGGGTAGGGAGTGGAAAAAGTCGTCGCCGACATTAATGTCGGCAACTTGAAACATTTCTCGAAAAGACCGGTTGAAATGGGTTATGCGGCCATTGATATCGAGGCCAATAACACCAGGAGAAAGGCTGTCTATAAGCTGGACAACGTATTGCCGAGAAAGTCGAAGCTCTTCGGCCAGAGTTTCTGTCTGGTTTATTTTTTGGGATAGCTCCAGGTTTAATTGGTCGAGCTCGAAACTCTTATGCCGCGAATCATCCAAAGCCTGGCGTAGATTTTCTGTTAGACGACGGATAAGAGAGGTTGTTCGTCTTGAATGCACATGAGACAGGCCAACCAGAACGGCAAAAAAGGCAAAGAAGACAAGAATTATCATTCGGTTGGCTTTGGTTACGGGCAACAGGGCCTCTTTTAAATCTACCTCGGAGACGAGAATCATCTCTGTGTTGGGGATTTTTTCATAGGCACAGAGAACCTTTTGGCCCCGGTAATCAAGATGGATAGTAACTCCCTTTTCTCTCCGATGAGGGTTTTCTTGCCCCCTATCAAATCCGTAATTTTTTAAGGGAATACCACCTAACTTAGTTGGCGAGAGAAGCAAGCCGGTGGAATCCACAAGAAATAGCTCTGAAGTCTCGCCCAAGCGTAAATCAAAAAGCAGGCTGTAGAAATACTCCAGGTTTAAGGAAGTTCCCAAGACACCGATGATTTCGCCTTGCCGATTGAAGAGAGGCTGAGAAAGAACAAGGGCTGGCTGCTGGAGGAGTTCCGAGTAAAAAATGCCCGAATTAAAAAAATTTCCCCGCCGAGAAACCATAAAATATGGCCGGGAAACAACAGATTGCCCGGCTAATTGCTTGTCAGTGGAAAGGACTATTCGGCCCTCGAGGTCCGCGACGAAGAAGCGCTCGTACCAGGGCCTTCCCTTTGCTAGTTGCTCTAAGATGGGAAGAATCTGGTCTATTTCAGAAAGGGAATCAAGGTCGAGCTGACGATAAGAGCGAAAGTCGATTTCCCGCTCGCGAAGAAAGAGAGTGATGATTTTAGCATTTTCCTCCACCGTCATCGCCAACTGATTAAATGATTGACGCTGAATTATCCGGGACAAGCTGAAATTCATGAAAATTAACAGCAAAATAAAAGGCGTGATGAAAAGGACAATATTGAAAAAAGTATTTCGCTGCGTAAGCCGACGATAATTCAACTCTTCGCTATGTGATTTCAGGGAAGGTGCCTTAAGCATTATTGTTAGATTCTTATTTTAACAGAAAAAGCCGGAGTTGTCGTCGTCAGTCGTTTCAATTAAAATAGAGCCCTAAGCTAACAATGCTCCTAGCGAAAATTGTTCAGTCGATGCGTCCGGCGCAATGGACTAAAAATTTTTTCCTTTTTGCCGCTCTCATCTTCGCTCAGAAATTTCTTGAGCCGCAAAGCTTCTTGAAAGTGGCTGAAGCCTTTCTCCTTTACTGCCTTCTTTCGGGCTCTCTTTATCTTTTTAACGACCTGATGGACCTTAAAGAAGACCGAGCCCACCCCCTCAAAAATCGCCGTCCGATAGCGGCGGGAGAGGTTTCGCCGAGGGCTGCCCTAATTTTTTTCGTGGCTGGCAGCGTCGCTGCTCTGATCTGGGCCTGGTTTTTGAACGGGCCGTTCTTCTTGATAACGGCCTTTTATTTTCTCCTTCAGATAGCCTATTCGGCACGGTTGAAGCATACGGTTATCCTGGATATTTTTATCCTGGCTTCGGGGTTTGTGATCCGGGTGGTGGCCGGGGGTTTAGCGATCAAGGTCCCGATATCTTCCTGGCTCCTTATCTGTACTTCTCTTCTTTCTTTATTTGTCGGCATGAGCAAAAGGCGTCATGAACTGGTGCTGCTTGAAGACCGGGCCCCAGAGCATCGGCCTATACTTAAAGAATATAGTGCTTACCTTCTTGACCAGATGATCGCGGTAGTTACGGCGTCTACCCTTATTGCCTATTGCCTATATACAATTTCGTCCGAAACAGTGGAAAAATTTGGGACGCGTAATCTCGTCTTTACCTCGGTCTTTGTTCTGTATGGCATTTTCCGGTATCTCTATTTGGTCCACCAGAAAGGCTTGGGCGGAAGCCCCGAGGAGCTTGTCCTTGGGGACAAGCCTCTTCTGGTTAATATCTTGCTGTGGGCGGGGTCCGTTTTTCTGATTATTTATGTTTTGAGGTAAAAAAATGACAAAAGCCAAAGTGGCCGTTGTGAAAACCTCACCAGAGACGGTCCTGGAAGATGTGAAAAAAGTAATGCATCTGGCTGAATACCAGAATTTCTTGCGCCGAGGGCCGGAGATTGCCTTAAAAATAAATATTTCCTGGCATCATTATTATCCTGCCTGTTCTACTACCCCCTGGCAGCTGGAGGGAGTAATTAAAACCCTGCTGGGAGACGGTTATCCCCGCGAGAGTATTTATGCCTGCCATAATCGGACGGTGGTGGTTTCGGCGAAAAAGGGAGAAAGGCGCAACAAACATTTGCCTGTGGTCGAAAAATACGGATTGAGAAATATCCATCTCTATGAAGGGGAGGAGTGGGTTAAATACACGCCTAAGGGAAAAATAAGGGTGCTTCATTCTATTTTTCCTAAAGGCTTAGAAATTCCTCGCCGCTTTATTGGTTCTAATATTATCCACCTGCCGACAATGAAAACCCACGTTTTTACCACTATGACCGGCGCGATGAAAAATGCTTTCGGCGGTCTTTTGCAGGAAAGGAGACATTGGACACATAGCGTCATCCATGAGACCTTGGTTGATTTGCTGGTAATCCAAAAAGAAATACACAGTGGGGTGTTTGCGGTTATGGATGGGACGATTGCCGGCGATGGTCCCGGCCCGAGATGTATGGTACCCCATATCAAAAATTATCTTTTGGCCAGCGCCGACCAGGTGGCCATCGATGCCATCGCAGCTAAAATGATGGGGTTTGACCCTTTAGAGCTAAAGTTTATTCGCTTAGCCCATGAAGACGGGCTGGGCTGCGGCGACCCCCGAGAAATCGAGGTCGCAGGTGAAGATATTTCTGAGGTTAATTTTCGTTTCCAAAAAGCGACAAATACCTTAGCCAGCCGCGGCCAGAAACTTATTTACTGGGGGCCGCTTAAACCCCTGGAAAAAATTCTTCTTCGCTCTTTTATTACTCCCTGGTCCTATTTAGCTTCGGTTATTTTCCACGACTGGCTCTGGCATCCCTTTATCGGTCGCCGTCGTACCCGAAAAATAATGAAAACTCCCTGGGGCGAACTGTTTAAACAATACTAACCATCCTGATGGGAAAGGAAGATTCCGGCTTTTGGGGTGCGGCAAACCAGAAAACCAGCACGAATTACAAGAAATAGATGCTCTTTACCTAATAAATAAATCAAGCTGGGAGTTTGGCCAGAAGAAAGTCCACGGCCTTTTTCAGCGTCATCTCCTGGCGCTCAACATCGCGATAATAATTCATGATAAAGCTAAAGATGTCGCCCTTAAGCCCCTCGCAGAAACAATAATATTCTTTGTCATCATATAAGAAGGAAGATTCCTGTTGATGGAAGGGGCAGGGGGCTAAAAAAAGATTACTGGTTCCGGCTGGCTCACCTTTAATCCCGAATTCCTTAAGAATTTCCACCAAGCTGAGGCATTTTTTTATCGTCTCCATCTTTTCCATCAGGCGGGTATCAGCGCCATGGAGGTGACGGAGGTTAAGGAAGACGTAGGCCAGTCCCTCCTGTCGACACTCGTCACAAACCAAAGCTACCTCTTCACTTCCCAAAATTTTTCTTGCTTCCCCTTCTCCCTCGGCTCGGAGGATAGAAACAATATGATGGGGGGCGTTGGGATTAATCGTCTTGCCGCAAAGATGACAGGCTGCCATGCTTACTCCTTTCTTCGCGCCAAAATAAGAGAATCTCTATTATCATTTTTGGGTGAGAAAAATCAAGCTTTCAGGAAGCGCCAGCTGCGCGGTTCTTTTTCTAAATGATAAACCAGAAGGGACCGGATAACCGAGGCTATTTTTTCGGCTTGGTCAGAAGTAAGAGGAAAATCGCCTTTATCTGGCGGGGGCGATTTCTTGGTCCATTTGATAAAAGTAAGGAGCTCCAAAGGGACCGGCTCTTTTTTTTCTGAGGCACAGCGGTCGCAATAAAATCCGTCTCGCTTAGGTGAAAGCCAGATTGTCCCCGCCAGAGAATGACGGCAACGGAGACACCGATTGGCGTCAGGGAGAAGCCCGCCCAAGCGCAATAGCCAGACCTCATAATAACGGCTTAGGAGATGACGGCCGCCTCCTCCGCTAAGAGCTTTAAGGCAGGCGAGGAGCAGCCTGAAAAGCGGCTCTTCCTTCACTCGGGCGGGATAAAATTCTTCGGCCAATTCAGCCCAATAGCTCAAAACACAGGACGTGTTAAAATCGGCTTGCAGGTCAAGAAAAGATTCAATAAGGTCGCATTGGCTAATGGTGACCAACTCCTGGCGCTCTTTTTCATAATAAAAAACTTTTACATGAGACATTGGTTCGAGACTGCTACCAAAGCGGTTCCCAAACTTTCGCGCTCCTATGGCTCGGCCCCGCAGCAGCCCTTTATCTCGGGAAAAAAGGACTACCAGCTTGTCCTGTTCACCGACGGGGAGACTTCTGAGAATTATGGCTTCAGTGCACTCGATGGGCATAAAACCCTAATCAACAAAGGTAATGTTTAATCGGTGAATGGCCGATTCCAGTTCCTCAAGGTTGAGGCCTAATTCTTGGGCGGTTAGCTTGATATCCCACTTGTTTCGAGTTAAGGTGCGATGGATGTAATGTCGCTCGAACCTTTGCCTAACCTCTTTTAAAGAAAGACCTTCCAAGGAGGGCGTTATAATCTCCAGTTCTCTCGCCTCCACTAAAAGGGCTAAATGTTCGGCGGTAATTGTTTCTTCGGGTACCAGAATGACAAAGCGCTCGACGACGTTCATCAGTTCGCTGACATTGCCTGGCCACATATAATGAAGAAAAGCCTCCATCGCTTCCGGGCTCATCTGTTTGGGTTTCTTTCCGTATTCTTGGGCAAAGTAATCCAGAAAGTGTTCGACCAGGAGGGGAATATCTTCCACCCTTTCGCGCAGCGGTGGAATGATGAGCGGAATAACATTGAGTTTAAAAAAGAGGTCTTCCCGGAAGAGCCCTCGATTTATTTGTTCTTTAAGGTTTCTACTGGTGGCAGCAATAATTCTGACGTTAACCGGCAAAGGATAATTTAAGCCCGGGACATCAAACTTTTCTTCTTCCACAAGACTCACCAGCTTGGCTTGAGTTTTGAGGTTCATGTCGTTTATTTCGTTGAGAAAGAGAGTTCCGCCGTTAGCCTGGAAAATTTTACCCCGGCGGTCGCGGCCGATTCCTGGAGTGGGCTCAGATTGATAGCCAAAGAGTTCGCTTTCAATCAAATGGTCAGGGATGGCGGAGCAATTGATTTCCACAAAACGTTTATCGCGACGCGGACTTAGTTGATGGAGCAGCCGCGCCACGTAGTCCTTTCCCGTCCCGTTCTCTCCATAAATAAGGACGCGACCGTTTGACGGGCCGACGCGGCTAATTTCTTCCTGGAGACGTTTAATAGCTCGACTTTGCCCAGTCAAGTAGAATTTGCTTTTTTGCCTTTCTCGGAGCTGGAAATTTTCTTCTTCCAGTTTTTTCTGGCGGAGGGCGTTGCGGACAGTAAGAACTACTTTTTCTAAGGTGAGAGGTTTTTCCAGAAAATCAAAGGCACCCATCTTGGTGGCCCGCACGGCGGCTTCGATAGTTCCGTGGCCGGAAATCATAATCACCTGGAGATTGTCCTCGATTTCTTTGAACTGCCGCAGCGCTTCCAAGCCGTTCATTTCTGGAAGCCAAATATCTAAAAGAATTAAATCAAAGGCCTGTTCTCGGAAAAGCTTCAAGCCATCTTCGGCTGTTTCCACCGTGGCGACTTCGTAGCCTTCATCTTCCAGAATAGCCTGAAGAGTAGCGCCAATACTGGGTTCGTCGTCAATAACTAAGATTCTTTCTGGACTCATCTTTTTTGCCTCAAACCGGAAGTTGAATCACAAACTTGGCACCGTGGGGAAGGTTATCTTCGACCGTAATCGAGCCGTTATGTTCCTTAATTATTTGGTGAACAATAGCCAAGCCGAGTCCTGTTCCTTTCTTTTTGGTCGAAAAGAAGGGCAAGAAGAGTTTGTTCTTATCTTCGGCCGGAATTCCCGGTCCAGTATCAGCGACCTCGATGTTAACTCGATTTTGAGCTCGGTCCAAGCTTGTCCGGACACTGATTTTGCCTCTTTTATTCATCGCCTCCACCGCGTTATCAAAAAGGTTGATGAGGACGCGTTTCATCTGCTCGGGGTCAATAAGGAGGGAATTCGGAACCTCCGATGAAAAGTCGACGTGGAATTCTACTTCGGAGAAAATGCCCCGGAAAAGGGAAACAACCCGGGCGATGGTTTCATGCAAATCATGCGGCTGTAGCTGAACCTTGGGGAGCCGGGCAAAATTAGAAAACTCATCGACCAAAGCCTTAATTGTTCGCGATTCTTGGAGAATAATTCTGGCTCCCTCTTCAACTGCCTCCGAGGCCATAGCCTCCTCCTTTTTCAACGTTTTTAGAATTCTTTCGGCGGAAAGTTGAATCGGGGTTAGGGGATTCCTAATTTCATGGGCTACTCTTTGGGCAACTTCTTTCCAGGCAGCCACTTTTTGAGCTTGAATAAGCTGAGTAAGGTTATCGAGAACAATAATGAGCCCCGAGAATGTGTTATCGGCTAAGCGAAGGGGAATCAAAGTCAGGGCCAAGGTGGCGGTCTGACCGTCAGCAACAATGGTCACTTCTTTGGCTCCGAGGCGAGCTCTATTTCTCAGCCCCCATTCAATATAGTGATTAAGCTCCTGAAAGCGGGAATCTTGCAGGACTTCTTGGTAGCTCCGGCCAACCTGGCTGTCCCGCTGAAGAGCCAGCATTTCCCGGGCAGAAGGGTTGATAGTCATAATTTGGCCAACTTCGTTCAGGGTAATGACGCCGGTGGTAATATTATAAAGGATTGTTTCCGTATAACGCCGTCTGTTCTCTAACTCCGAAGTTTTTTGGGCAATATTTTTTTGGCTTTCTCTCAAGTCGGCAATCATCTGGTTAAAAGATTCGATGAGGGTGCCGATTTCGTCCGAGGCCGGGTCTTCGACGCGAACGTCGAGGTTACCGCGTGATACTTCCTTGGTGGCTAAGGCGAGTTTTTCGATAGGAACAGTAATACTTTTAGCTAAATGGAAGCCGATCCAGCTGGCAGCAAAGACAATCAACAAGGTTACGAAAAGAAGAGTAATAATATAGAAGGCTTTCATCGGGTTTTTTTGAATCAGCAACAGACGATAGCGCTGAATATAAGTACTGATATTTTGGATTTTCTGGGCATAACTCCGGGGAATAAACTTGCCAGTGGCAATAAAAACATTGCCCAAATCAGGAACAGAAAAAGACACCCCGCGTCGAACCATCTCTCCCTGACCCATTAGCTCGATACTCTGAAATAGTTCTCCGAGGTGGGCCCGTTTAATCATGTTGGGCTGGACAGGCCGATAATCCTGAAGCGGTAAATTTGGGTTGAGGTAAGTAAACAGCTCCTCGTCTTCAAGATAAACGCCAATTTCATCCAGTTGGTATTCCGTGAGCTTGCTCCAGATAAAATCGCGCAGTAACAGACGGTTTTCTAAAGTGGTAAGTTTTTGTTTGCGAATAGTCTGGGCTAATTGCAAGGCGTAATGATAAGTAATATCGCCGGTCGTGGTATAAAAACCGTCCGCTACCTCCTTGGTGTCGGCTAAGATTTTATCAAAGGGGGTTTGGAACCAGCGTTCGATATTCCGACTAATAAGGTCGGAAGCAAACAAGAAAAGCAGAAGCGTCGGAATAAGAGAGAGGCCGATGAAAAAAAAGACTAACTTTGTCTTAAAGTGGGCCCCAACAACTTTATGTTTTCTTTCTAAATAGAGCTTAGCTAAATTCCTTCCCAGGACAAAAAGAAGGATAAGGAAAAGCAGCAAGACAATAATCTGAAGAGAAGAGAGGAGAAGGTTGGTAAAAGAAGTAGGAGAAAACTCCTGCGTCTCGCGGATGAAGAACTCGACGGTAAAAAAAAGAATAACGAGCAAGACAATGACGACGCCGATGAGGCGGGCACCTTTTTGTTTGGTTTGTTCCATGGCTTTTAAGGTCGAACAGGGGCAATGAGCCGGGCAAGTGACTCGGGGATTGAATCAGGTTGAGATTCAATAAAATCTTTCAGGTTTTCCAGCGTGATGCGGATATTTTTCACTACAGCTCCGGAGCGACCCAAGGCTTTTCCCTTAAGGCCGTTGAGACTGTAGGTCATGCCTCCGGCATTGCCTAAGTGCAGAAGCAGTTCTTTACTGGCCGTAGTCTCAAAAGTTGTGCCCGGACCCTTAATGCCGTCAAGCTTTAGGACACCGTCAGCATAAACCTGGATCCAGGTTCTTTGGTGAAAATTGATTTGGAGACGAAGCTCGGTAACCGGGGCCGGCGCGGTCAATTCTTCGGGTGGCTTTTGAGGCCAAGCAGGGATGGGAAGGGGTTCTTGGATGATAGCTGACCGGCTGATAACCTGCTTTTTCTCCTCACGCGGCCGGAAAAGCCAATAAGAAAGCGCTAAGCCTATGGCCAAAATAAAAATGGTTATAAAGATTCGGGCGAAAGAAAGCCGTTTTTCTAAGATATCAGGTTCTTTTTTTCGGGGGGGTTCTTCTTTTTGCGGGCAAAGAGCTTCATAGCGGTCCAGAAGTGCTTTGGCTTCCAGCCCAACATAATTGGCATAGGCGCGGAGTACAGCCCTGATAAAAAAGCCCCCCGGTACAAGGTGGAAATTATCCGCTTCGACCGCGCTGAGAAAACGGAGGCTGATTCTCGTTGCCCGGGATATTTCTTCCAGCGATATGCCCCTCTTTTCCCTTTCCTGCTTTAATTCTTGCCCTAAGGAAGCCATTAAGAAAATTTTAAGGGAAGAGACAGGGGGTGTCAACCTAAAGGGCAAATTAGCCCGCAGCCAAAACCCCAAAGTGGTCAGACGAAGGGCGGCTGGCCTCTTTCTTTTTGGCTTTTTTCTATCTAAATTAGAATAAAGAATGAATTTAAGAGACCCTCTCCGCCGCATAAGGTTAATTGATAGGTGCCTTCGATGAATTTAGAAAAAGCGCGACGGGCTCAGCAACTATTAGCCGAGAAGCTGCGCTTTGAGCCGCTCCGGCGACCCATAAATTTCGTCGGCGCCGCGGATTTTGCCTTTGACCTCAACTCTGGGAGAATTGGCGCTGCTTTGGTTGTAATTGATATCAACACCTTCAAAATAGTCGACGAAGCCACAGCGGTGGCCAAGTCAGCATGCCCTTATATACCTGGTTATTTATGTTTTCGGGAGGGGCCCGTTTTTTTCCAGGCTTTTCGGCGGATAACTCGCCGGCCCGAAGTCTGGTTTCTCGACGGCAACGGCGTCGCTCATCCCCGACGTATGGGCTTGGCTTCCTTTGTTGGGGTCATTGCCGATGTGGCGACAATCGGTTGTGCCAAGAGCGCCTTTTTTCGCTTTGAAATGCCGGAGAGTTGCCGCGGCTCTTTTACCATCTACCGGAACCGAGATAATGAACCGGTGGGGTTCTGTGTTCGCACCAGGGAAGGGGTTAAACCGGTTTTCGTTTCCCCAGGCCACAGAGTCAGTTTTGAAGATTGCCTCTGGTTAACTCTGGAACTGGCTCGTTTTCGATTACCAGAGCCCCTGCGTTGGGCCCATTGGCGGGCTAAACAAGTTTTTCTTCGGTCTTAAATCTTCAGAAAGCGGGAAAGCGAACTAAAACTACCGAGAAGCCCGATAATTCCACCGCCAACCATCAAACTCAGAGCTTGGCTTAGGTTAAGGGAGCGGAGCTGGAAAAGTTGTTGGAAAGCCCCCAGACTGTAGCCAACGTAGAGGGGAAAAAGCTTAATAATCAGCCAGAGAAAGCCCAAGGCGACGCCGCTTCCCAAGATGCCGAGAACGGTTCCTTCTATTAGGAAAGGGAAACGGATAAAGTTGTTGGTGGCGCCGACCAAACGCAGGATGCCTATTTCGTCCTGACGGGCGATGACGCTAAGGCGAATAACGTTAGAGACGATCAGAAGCGATGCCAAAATTAGAATGCTGGCCAAGAAAACGCCTATCGCCCGGACTACCCGGCCGAAGGCTTCCACCTTTTCTACCCAATCGCGGTTGAACTGAATGTCCCGCACCTTGGGCTCATGGCGCAGGCTTTCGAGAAAGCGGTCGACGAGGGAAGACCGAGAATATCTTTCTTGAACCGTGATTTCAAACGAGGGCGGAAAAGGGTTTGTCCCCAAATCACGAAGCACCGGCTCCAGGTCAGGAAAATTCTTAGCCAAGCGGGCCGCGGCTTCTTCCGGGCTAACATAATCTATCTTGGTTATGAGCGGCGATTGTTTGACTTTGGCTTCGAAGGCTTCTTTTTCTTGCGGACTCAGGTTTTTATCCATGAAAACCACTATGGCTAAATTGTGAACCAGCTCCGTCGCTAAATGCTGGAGATTATTAGAAAGAGAAATAAATATCCCCAAAACGAGGAAAGAAAAGCTAATGATTAATAAAGAAAATAGATGTCGACCTCGGTTTTGCCACAGACTCGTGCTGGCTTCGCTGAGGCCGTAACTTATTTTTTCGAGGATGGCAGAACTTCCTTTCCCGTCAGTTTACCTTTGTGCAGAAAGAAAATTTTTTCGCCAAAATGGCGGATAAGTTCCCGGTCATGGGTACAGACGATAACTGTGGTCCCGCGGCGATTGATTTCTTTGAAAAGGCTCATGATTTCAAAGGCCAAATCGGGGTCTAAATTACCAGTCGGCTCATCAGCCAGAATTATCTTGGGTTCGTTAACTATGGCCCGCGCAATGACGACCCGTTGCTGTTCTCCGTAAGATAGATGGGAAGGCAAGTCCCACATTTTGTGGTGCAAATTGACGAGACGCAGGGCGTTAAAAACACGGCGCCGCATTTCTTTGTTCCCCAACCCGATGACACGAAGGGATATGGCCACGTTATCGAAAACGCGGCGCTGGTAGAGGAGACGGAAATCCTGGAAGACGATCCCCATGGTCCGACGGAGGCGAAAAATAAGATGGTCGGGTATCTTTAAGACGTTGACCCCGTCGATGACAATCTGGCCCTGCGTGGGCAAGATTTCCCGAAAAATGACCTTGAGGAGAGTTGTTTTTCCCGAGCCACTGGGTCCGGTGATGAAGCAAAAATCACCCTGGCGAATGGTCAGCGAAACATCAGCCAGAGCCCAATCTGGTTTTTGGTACTGTTTCCAGATATGGTAAAGCTCAATCATGACCTGGTGGCTGGTTGAGTTTAACCCGAAGCAGGGCCTCGATTAACTGGGGGTCTGCTAAGCCCCGCGTCTCGCGCCTTACCTGCCCAACAAAAAAACCCAGGACTTGTGTTTTTCCCTGTTTGTATTGATGGACCGGTCCGGGGTTTTTTTCTAAGATTCGGTCAATGATGGTTTCTAATTCCATCTCGTCAAATACTCGGGATAACCCTTTTTCTTCTACAATCGACTCTGGCGAGCGGGGCTGACGGAGCATTTCGGGAAAAACAATCTCCTTGGCTGCGGCCATCGTGAGCTTCTTGCTTTCAATTAAACTGACCAGTTCTGCTAAAAGCTGGGGCGAGACGGGGAATTGCGTGATGCTTTCATTGCGTTCCTTAAGTACCCGCAGCACCTCCCGAAGTATCCAGTTGCTTACACTCTTGGGGAAGTGGCAGGCCTTGGCGGCTTGCTCAAAATAATCGGCCAGAGGTCGGGATGAGGCCAAGATTTTGGCGTCATAGAGAGGGAGATTATAGGCAGCCATTAAGCGCTCAATTTTTTCATGGGGTAATTCAGGCAGACTGCGCTTGGCGGCTTCGACCATTTCTCTTTCGAGGATAAGCGGTGGCAAGTCGGGCTCAGGGAAATAGCGGTAATCATGGGCTTCTTCTTTGCTCCGCATCGGAAAGGTTTTATTTTCAGCCGGGTCAAAAAGCCTGGTTTCTTGATGGATAACCTGACCCCTCTCGAGAGCCTCAACCTGACGATGAGCCTCATATTCCAGGGCTTTGTGGAGAAAACGGAAAGAATTGAGGTTTTTTATCTCAGTTTTGACGCCCAGTTGCTCACTACCTCGAGGTCGGACCGAGATGTTGGCATCACAACGGAGGCTTCCTTCTTCCATGTTACCGTCGCAGATTTCAAGGTAGAGAAGAAGCGTTCGCAGTGCCGAGAGAAACTCCACCGCTTCTTCGGGGGAGCGAATTTCAGGCCGACCGACAATTTCCAAGAGCGGCACGCCGCAGCGGTTAAAATCAAGGCTGCTCTTTTTGTCAGAATCGGGAAGGCCGTCATGAATGGATTTCCCGGCGTCTTCCTCTAAATTCATTCTTTCTAAAGCGATGGCCTTTTTTTCTTCCGCAGTAATAAAGATAATCTGGCCGCCCGCCGCGATTGGATGTTCGTATTGCGTAATCTGATATCCCTTTGGTAAGTCAGGGTAAAAGTAGTGTTTACGACTGAATTCAGAAAACTGATTAATGGTGGCGCCGACGGCCAAGGCGAATTTGAGGGCCATAAAAACTGCTTCTCGGTTAAGAACCGGGAGAGCGCCCGGCAAACCCAGGCATACGGGGCAGGTTTGGGTATTAGGCGGCTGACCATAAGCAGTGCTGCAACCGCAAAAAAGCTTACTCTTAGTTAACAGTTGGGCGTGGATTTCCAAGCCGATGACGGCTTCGTATTTGGCGAAATTTATCATAAAAAGGTAATCTTTAGCGGGCAAAGAGAAACATGAACCAGCCGAAAAGAAGGGCGCCGCCGACCATGATTAAGAAAAGGGAAATCATGTAGCGAAGACGGCTTTTGAGGTCATGGCGGCGCAACAACCCGAGAACGATAGAGACCAGCAGAGCGTAAACAGCCATTGAAAGCAGATGACTTTCAAATTTCATGTTTTCTTACCTCGAGCCAGGTCAAAGGCGTCAAGGGCGACAAGATAGTTAAGAAGACCGGCCCCAGCCAAATAGGCAGTCCCAAATTCAAAAGTGGGTCTCTCTAAAATGCCCCGGCCGAAAGGAATTATTCGGGCCAAAAGATAAAGCAGGCTATTACCCAAGTCGGCAAAAAAAGCCAAGACGGTGAGAGGGTTTTCCAGCTGGAAGGGATATATCTTGCCTCCCATCGCCAGTCCCAGGCCAGCCATGCCGCTAATACAGAGGAAGAAAAGTAGACCGCGGATTATTCTTTTTTGGATGATATGGCCAAGCCCGGGAACCAACCAGCCGGCGAAAAAAAAGAGAACCGGTTTTAATCTCATTTTTTAAGGGAAAATCTTAATCTAATTTTAGTTCCAAATCAAGTGACTTTCAGTATAATAAATTCATGCCAGAGCTTCCTGAAGTGGAAACGGTTCGCCGCTCTCTTGAGCCCCTGATTAAAAATCGGGATATCTGCCAGGTTGATTTAAGATGGCCCGGCCTGCTTAAAGAAACCAGGCTCGCCACGCTTCAGGGTTTAGTTGGGTCTCGCTTCTTAAAGGTGCGGCGCCGCGGGAAAACACTTCTCCTCGATTTGGACCGAGGTCAGACGATGCTCTTTCATCTCAAGATGACAGGCCAACTTTTTTTGACCTCGTCTGCTGAACCGGTGGACAAACATGACCAACTAATTTTGAAGTTGGATTCGCCGCTCGAGCTTCGTTTTCGCGACCCGAGAAAATTTGGCTACCTGATGATTTTCCCCACCTCCTCCGAGGAGATAGTAAATCCTCTGTGCAGGCTTGGTCCCGAACCTAATTCTTTAACCCTGGAGCAATTCATCTCGCTTTTAAGGGGGCATAAGGGAAAAATCAAACCGCTTCTCTTGCGTCAGGATATTATTGCGGGAATTGGCAATATCTATGCAGACGAAATCCTCTACCGAGCCCGAATTCATCCCGAAAAACCGGTGTCTCAACTTAACCGGGCTGAGTTTGGTCGTGTTTATGATTCTATGAAGTGTATCTTATCCCGAGCGATTCGCTATCGGGGGACTACAGTTCGCACTTACCGGGACGGCCTCGGAGCACAAGGTGCTTATCAACGCCGCCTTCAAGTTTATGGCCGAGAAGGCAAAAAGTGTCCTGTCTGCGGGCAGGCAATCGAGCGAAAGAGAGTGGGAAGCAGGAGCGCCTTTTTTTGTCCTCGCTGCCAGCGCCTTAAATCAATGTCACCACCCAGCCATTCCAGATAAAATTTTCTATTAATTCTTTTCCGCCTCATGTAGCTCAGGCGTCATCATTTTTTTATCTATTTTTCCCAGTGGCTGGCTTGCTTTGGAATACTCAGCCGGATTCCCTCGTAACAATCACCCTTAAATCCTCCTTTAAAATAGAAAAAGATTTATTCTTATCATAATTTCTAAAGAGGGACTGAGATAAGGTGCTATAAAAAGTAGCTCCCGGGGTTTTGTTTGGGTAAACCTGGAGAATTAAAGGTATCAGGAGGCTCGTAAAGAGGCTTTTGATGAGGAGTTTTAAAAGAAACTCCATTCTATCGCCTTCGTATCTTATTGATATTCATTTAATTAGCCTCATGGGCAATAAAATTGCAGGAGCTGAATTCGCTATTAGGCGCCTGGAAATCTTTTGTTTTAGCCCCAAGAAAGTCAGATGAACTTAAAAATTCTTTTATCCTCGACTGAAGACTCTTTTTAGGTCAAAAGAATAGTAAGCAGCGACGATAAAAAAGCGCTGAAGCTACTATGCTTTTTAAGCGGAGCCCGGGAAGGATTGACATAATTATTTTATTAAATATAATAAAATGTTCATAGAAAATGAGGGAAATGGACGAAATTAACCCCTTTCAAAAAAGGAAAACTTTTTCTTGGAAGCTTGGAGCTAATCAGAGGAGAGGGGATTTTTTAAGCTGAAAGAGCATCAGACGTGAAGCAATCTTATTTCAGGAGATAAGAATGGCTCATTTAGATTGGCAAGGAGTTTTATCTTTGGCCATATCCCGAGAAGAAGAAGCCGCCGCTAATTACCACCGCCTTCAAGCGATGGCCAGTGACCAGGCGACAAAACAACTTCTATTAGAGCTGGAGGAAGAGGAGAAAAAACATAAAGAGAAGCTCGAGGCTTTAGACCAGGACGCTTTGCTTTCTTCAGAACTTCCGCAAGTTGAAGACCTCGGGCTCACGGACAAGCTGGTTGCTGAACCGCTTTCGCCAGAAATTTCCCTCCAGGACGCGCTGATTTGGGCGGCTAAAAAGGAAAAACAAGCGGCTCTCTTTTATGCCGCCTGGGCCCAAAAAGTCCGCTCGCCACGACTTAAACGCTTGTTCCGTTTCCTGGAAAAACAGGAAAAATCTCATAAGCTGCGCCTCGAGCTGGAATATGAAAGACAGTTTCTGCCCGAAGATTAAAAGATTGGTTTCCATAGATTTTTTATCTAAATTTTAAAATAATATGGATAAAGCAATATAATTTAAGAAAGGATTCCATTAAAAAGGAGGGAAAATGACTGTGTTAGAAAAATGGGAATGTACCGCCTGCGGTTACATCTATGACCCAGAAAAGGGCGACCCTGATAACGGGGTCAGTCCAGGAACCCCCTTTGAGTCCTTGCCCGATGATTGGGTTTGCCCGCAGTGCGGAGTCAGTAAAGATTTTTTCCAGAAAATGGGAAGCTAAGAAAGGTTTGAACGACAATGCGGGTAGTCATCATAGGGAATGGAGTGGCCGGAACGATTGCCGCCAAAACTCTCCGGGAATTAGATTCCCAGGTGGAGATAGTAATCTTGGCCGAGGAAAATTACCCCTATTATCCTCGTCCTAACCTAATCGAGTTTATTTCTGGCCAGCGGCCTCTGGAGAAAATGTTTGCTTTTCCCGAAGATTGGCATAAGCGGCAAAGAATCGAGGTTTTTTTAAGCGCCGCGGTAAATCGCCTCGATTTAGAACAAAAAGAGGTCGAACTAATTAACGGTCAGAAAGAAAAATTTGATGCTCTCCTTTTGGCTTGCGGGGCCAGCGCGGGGATGCCGCCGCTTAAAGGAGCTGACTTGAAAGGGGTTTTTACCCTCCGCACTCTCGATGATGCCGGGAAAATCCTAAATTATTTAGCCCAAAGGAATAAAGTTGTGGTCATCGGCGGCGGGCTTCTTGGCCTGGAAATCTCCCGGGGGCTCAAATTACGGGGCGCGGAAGTAACTGTTATCGAATTTTTTGACCGGCTCTTACCAAGGCAACTGGATTTTCCCGGCGCCCGGCTTTTGCAGAAACAGATTGAAGCCTTTGGCCTTAGAGTGCTCACTAATAGAGCGACCGACGAAATCTTCGGGCCAGAAGAGGTAAGGGGTGTCCGCTTAAAAAGCGGTGAGATTATCGAAGCAGAGATGGTCATAGTTGCTGCCGGGATAAAACCCAACCTTAGTTTGGCGGCTGCGGCCGGGATAAAAATTAACAAAGGAGTTCTGGTCGACGATTATTTAAGAACAAGCTCTCCCGAAGTTTATGCCGCGGGTGACCTGGTCGAACATCGCGGCCGCGTTTATGGAATTATTCCTGCGGCTTTTGACCAGGCTCGAGCCGCCGCTTATAACATTCTTGGTCAACCCAAGGCCTATGAAGGAACTGTTCCTTCTAATTCCCTTAAAGTAATGGGGATTGCTTTAACCTCAGTTGGCCTTATTCAGGGTGAAGGAGAGGGTTTTGAAGAAAGAGTAAAGCAGGACGAAGAAAAAGGAGTTTATAAGAAAATCATCCTTCAGAATGGCCGGCTGGTGGGCGCTATTTGGATGGGGACAAAAAAAGGGGTTAATGAAATTGTCCGGGCGGTGACCGCCAAAGCTAATGTTGAGCCCTGGAAAGAAGCGCTGCTCGAAGAGGATTTTGATTTTTCATTTCTTTGACCTCGCCCGTAACTCGGTTATTGATGGAGATTACGTGGGGTCCCTTATCGCAGCCCAACCTTTCTCGGCTCTAAACGTAAAACATCGCCGGTGTATGGGGATAAGCTTCATGTCCCTAATCGCGGGCCGGGCTTTTCTCAGGCATTAAAACTTATCTTCAAGAAATCGAGCCATAAAATTGAAACCAGCCCCCTGCCTCAAGCGGCTAAGGAGAACTATGCTGGGTCAGAGACATTAGTGACATATTATAATCCTTCCAGTAGTGCTGAACGTCGCTCTCTTTTTCCCTAAGAGAATTTTAAGTTTTTTGCCCTATGGACGATCTGTGCCGGGAGCTTCAGGCATCGAAGAAAAGAGCCTTTGACCTGAAAAAATCCCGGTTAAAAGTGTCACTGATGTAATGACCCTATACAAGAACTTGTTTTTTCCCCGAAGCTTTTGATAAAATGAGTCAGGCTTTTCCCCGTTAATTGTTTCCCAGGTTATATTACTTAAGGAGTAAAGAGAAATGGCCAATCTTGTTGTGCTTGGAACACAATGGGGAGACGAAGGTAAAGGGAAGATAGTTGATGTTCTCACCCCTTCTTTCGACGTTATAATTCGTTATCAGGGTGGTCATAACGCCGGTCATACGGTTTATATTCGGGGGAAAAAAATTGTCCTCCACCTGATTCCGTCGGGAATTCTTCACCCCCAAAAGCTGTGCATCTTAGGTAACGGCGTCGTCCTCAACCCGCGGGCTTTTCTGGATGAGTTAGCCTCCCTTCGTTCTTTGGGAGTCGAGATTGATGATAACATAGTTATAAGCCGGCAGGCGCACTTAATCTTGCCTTACCATTCGCTTCTTGAACGATGGTTTGAGGCGAGGCGAGGTCAAAAGCAGATTGGTACTACCTGCCGGGGCATCGGGCCTTCCTACGAAGATAAAGCCGCCAGGATTGGTATCAGAGCCGGAGACCTTCTGGATTTAGACGTCCTGCGGGCAAAAATTGAGGAGAATGTGGCCTGGAAGAACGAAATCTTGCGGCTGGCTTCACTGCCTGAGCTTGAGCCTAAGCCTATCTTTGAAGAATACGCGGCCTATGCCGACGAGATAGCTAAGTATATCCAGGATGTCTCGCTTCTTTTAGCCAGGCTCATTCGGGAAAAAAAGTATCTTCTTTTTGAAGGGGCGCAGGGCACATTGTTAGATGTTGACCACGGCACTTATCCTTATGTAACTTCTTCTAATTCGACAGCAGGAGGAGCCTGCACTGGCTGTGGGATTGGACCGACCCAGATAAATGGAGTTTTAGGAGTCACAAAGGCTTACATTACTCGCGTGGGTGGCGGACCAATGCCGACGGAAATTCATGGTGCGGAAGGGCGGCTTTTCCAAGAAAGAGGCGACGAGTTTGGGGCGACAACCGGCCGACCGCGTCGTTGCGGTTGGTTCGATGCGGTCGCGGTTGCTTATGCTTGCCGTATTAACGGTATTGACCGAATTGCTCTCACCAAGCCGGATGTCCTCGATGTTTTTGACGAAATTAAAATTTGTATCGGCTATCGTTATCGAGGCGAAGTGCTTAAATATTTCCCGACCGAACCCTGGATTCTGGACCGAGTGGAACCAGAGTATCGAAGCATGAAAGGGTGGAAAACAGAGTTAAGGGGAATTCGTGATTACTCGGGATTGCCCTCCGCCTTTGTCGATTATCTTCATTGTATAGAAGACCTAGTCGAAGCCAAGGTGGCGATTATTTCCACGGGTATGGAACGAAGCGAGACCATCTTGATAGAAGAGAGGCTGCAGGATTTGGTTAACTTTGGTCCGCTCGAAGCTGATCTAGTATAATATATCCTTAATATTTTATTTGAGAACGGAGGGTAATCATGATTCTTTCCCCGCGAACTAAAATCGACGAGCTGTTAAAGAAATATCCCTTTCTCCTCGAATACTTGGTTTCTCTGGCCCCGGCTTATGCGAAGCTCAAAAACCCCTTGCTTCGTAAGACTTTGGGTAAATTAGCCAATTTAGAGCAAGTTGCTTCCATGGGTGGTCTACCTTTGAACCGCCTACTCGCCGCGCTGCAAGCGGAGGTCGCTCGACAGACGGGTGAAACTTTGGCCCTAGAATTGGCGGCGGAAAAACCTGGGTCGACCGCAGCCAGAAGTGATTCTGAGGCTGAGGCGAAACAGGCAAAGGAAGAAAGAATTGAAGCTCTCAAGGGAATAATCAAAGCACTTCATGCTGGCGGAGACCCAAAAGTTTTAAAACAACGGTTTGCCGAGGTTATTCGCGGTGTTTCCGCCGCGGAGATTGCCGCCATGGAACAAAGTTTGATCGCCGAGGGCCTGCCTGAGGAGGAAGTGAAAAGGCTCTGTGATGTCCATGTTCTTGTCTTCCAGGAATCGCTGGAAGAGGCTCCGACGCCAACTTATCCTCCAGGTCATCCCTTGCACACCTTATTCTTAGAAAATCGGGCGGCGGAAAAAATCCTGGCCGAACTGGAAGAGCGACTCCAGGGTTTGGGTGAGCCGCCGGCTGTTTCTGTCTTCGAGGCGAAAAGCGAGGAACTGCAAAACCTTATTCATCAACTCAGTCTCATTGAGCGGCATTATCTTAAGAAGGAAAACCAGCTTTTCCCCCGGCTTGAAGCCCACGGCGTCAGCGGACCTTCCAAGGTAATGTGGGCGATTCACGATGATATTCGGAGCTACCTCAAAGGGCTAAGGGAAAAAATTCAAGAAAAGAGGGTAGAAGATTTTGTCGAGACAAGTCGCCTTTTAATCCAGATGATTAGAGATATGATTTATAAAGAAGAAAAAATCCTTTTTCCCCTGAGCTGGGAAACCTTGGACGAAGCTGATTGGGCAGGCGTGAAAAGAGGCGAAGAAGAAATTGGCTACGCCTGGATAACCCCCGGCGGAGAATGGCAGCCCCGAGTGCCGCCCCGAGAAGTGAGCTCAGCTTATCGACCATCGGAGGGTCCAGAAGTTATTTTAGATTTGGATGTGGGCAAACTAACCGCCGAACAAGTTAACGCCATTTTGAAGCATCTCTCAGTAGACCTTACCTTTGTCGATGCTAAGGACGTGGTGCGCTACTATTCTGGGACTCCGGAGCGGGTCTTCCCCCGAAGCCCAGGGGTGATCGGCCGACAAGTTCAGAATTGTCATCCTCCCAAAAGTGTCCACATGGTCAACCGCATTCTTGAGGCTTTTAAGAAAGGCGAAAGGAACAAAGCCGAATTCTGGATTCAACGAGAAGGAAAATTCATTTATATATGCTACGTTGCAGTCCGAGATGAGGCGGGAAGGTATTTGGGCTGTCTCGAAGTAAGTCAGGACATTTCTCGCCTTCGCCAGTTACAAGGGGAGCGTCGTCTCCTGGACTGGGAATAACCGCCAGGCAACGGCTATAAAAAAAAGGTTTGGGAAGTTCCAACAGAAATAATCTTGGATAGAAAAGAAGAGAAAGGAAAGGCATTTAAGAGAGAGGGGATTGGGTATATCTATTTTGGCTATTTTTTGTTCTTTCTTTTATTAGGGCGGTTTGAAGGATGAGCGGGCTTGACGAAAGCGACCCCAAGATGAAGAGGCCCTTCGCTTTTATTAGCTTGTCAAAAACGGGAATAATCGATAATATCTTAAATGTTAAATCCAAAAAAGAGAACTTAAATAGGAGGAGGTTTGTGATGGCCAAGGTAAAAAAAGTAACCAAGCGAGAGCCGGCAACCCCCACTGCGCCCAAACCTGGTAAGCCCAAAAACAAAAAGGGACAAACTTATGAGTGCCGCGTTTGTGGCTACCGGGTGGTTGTCGACGAGACCTGCGGTTGTGCCGAGGAGCATGTTTTTATTTGTTGCGGTCAGCCGATGAAGAGAAAACGGGCGGCGGCCATTGGTTGATTATTAACGTAGTTCGGGATACTCCTTTTGAAGACCCCTCCATCCAGCACTTAGCTTTCCCTGACGCTCGTCGCTTGATTCAGGCCACAAGATCAGTCGTGGCCGTTCTTACCCATTTTGGGATGGGTATGCGGCGCGCCAAACCCTGGGAGCTTGCCCGTCAACTCGAGACCGAGTTAGGGGTAAAGGCGTTGACCACCACCGATGGACTGAGCTTACCTTTAAAATAGATATTGTTTATTAAATCGATAGGAAAACTTGACTATTTTTTTATTTTGATTAAAATTTTATTATGGAAGGAAAAGATTTGGTTGAGCGAGGAATCAAAAAAGACAGGCTGAGGCCAGGCAAGGCCAGCCAACCTGAAGATTATTTTGGTTTTATGTTAGGGGTTTTTATGCCCTTAAGTTAAGTCAATGAAACAAGACCCATCATGCTGCACCGGGATAAGGGATATTTCTATTTTAATTGGTGGCAAAGCGGGCGATGGAGTTCTTTTTACCGGAAACGTGCTGGCTAAACTACTAAAAAGGCAAGGCTGGTGGGCCCTTACCTATCGGGATTTTCCTTCCAACATCAGAGGGGAAGCCACTCACTACACGGTTCGCGCTTCGCTCGACGTGGTCGAAAACCGCAGCGACGCAGTGGATATTCTCTTAGCCTTTGATTGTGAAGCTATCCAGAAGCATAGTTTGCGACTCAACCGGGGAGGCCTCGTTCTCTGCGACGGCGCTGATGCCGCCGTATTGCCCGCTTCGGCTGGAGAGAACCTGGCTTCTTTTGCCTTTCCGCTTCGCCACCCAGCGCGGCAGCAATTTGGTCGCGAAATATATAAGAATATGATCGCTCTTGGCGCCTTGAGCTATCTTCTTGACCTGGAGCTTTCTAACCTCGAAGTAATTATCCGCGACCTTTATCAAAAAAGGAAAAGTGAAGAGGTAATCAAGCTTAACCTGGAAGCCGCTAAATTTGGGTTTGAACAAGGACAGCGCTTGATTCCTCCTGAAGAATGCTGGCCGCTTCGTCGGCTTTCTGACGAAGGACGCCTTATCCTTTCAGGAGACGAAGCGATTGCTTTGGGAGCTCTGGCGGCTGGCTGCCGCTTTTTTGCTGCTTATCCCATCTGTCCGGCCTCTGAAATCTGGCAATGGCTGGCTCCTCGGATGAAGGCTTTCGGGGGAGCTGTGGTTCAGGTGGAAGATGAGTTGGCGGCCTTAAACATGGCCATCGGTGCCGGTTTTGCCGGCGCCCGAGCCATGACTTCTACCTCTGGACCTGGTGCTTCTTTAATGATGGAGGCTTTTAGCTTAGCAGGTATGATAGAAACGCCAGTAGTGATTGCCCACGTTCAAAGGGTCGGACCGTCTACCGGGTTACCGACAAAGACGCAGCAGGGGGATATCCTGCAATGGATATTTGGCTCTCATGGCGAATTCCCTCGGGTTGTTTTGGCGCCGGGCGGGGTAGAGGAATGTTTCAGCTTCACCATAGCAGCTTTTAATCTGGCTGAAAAATATCAGGGGCCAGTGATAATCCTGACTGACCTGGACTTGGGCCAGAACCTCCGCACCATGGTTATGCCTACCCCAGACCTCTGGTCAATTGACCGCGGTCGACTTCTTTCGGCTTCGGAATTAGCGCAACTGAGGAAATTTTGGCGTTATGAAATAACACCAGACGGCGTTTCGCCCCGAGTTATCCCGGGCACTCCTGGCGGTGTTCATATTGTCGAGAGTGTCGAACACGACGAGACTGGTCTAAGAAGCGAGGACCCCGGCGTAAGAACAAAAATGATGGAAAAAAGAATGCGTAAAATAAAGGCCATCGAAGCTGACCTTATCCCCCCGCTTATTTTTGGTGACCAGGAAGCAGAGCTGGCCATCCTCAGCTTGGGTTCAACCCGTGGCCCAATTTTAGAGGCGATGAAACGTTGTCATCAGGAAGGCCGCAAAGTCAAATTCTTCCAGGTACGCACTCTTTGGCCCTTTCCCAGTCAGGAAGTTACTCATTTTCTGAAGGGCGTAAAGCGTCTTTTAGTTGTGGAAAATAACTATACCGGTCAATTGATGACCTTGCTTCAGAGCCAGGTAAGAATCAATTCTAAACTGGAAATGGAGGGGCTAAGAAAATATTCTCCCGATAATTTCACCCCTCAAGAAGTCTATAAAGCTTTAAAAGGGATGGCCTAAACATGCCCGGACGGGAGCTTTTTACTCTTTCAAAGCCGACCTGGTGTCCAGGCTGTGGTCTCTACGGCATTTTAGAGGCCCTAAAACGCGCGGCCAGCGCCCTTGCACTCGACCCCGCCTCGGTGGTTTTAGTGACCGGTATTGGCTGCCACGGCCGTTTTCCCAATTATTTTCGCAGTTATGGGTTCCATGGCCTCCATGGTCGGGTGATGCCCGTCGCCAGCGGGATAAAGTTGGTTAACCCTAACCTGACAGTTATCGGCCTAAGCGGCGATGGTGATGCCTATTCTATCGGCCTAAATCATTTGCTTCATGCAGCCCGCCGTAATATAGGTGTTTTAGCGGTTGTAGTAAATAACCGGGTTTTTGCTCTCACTCAGGGACAAGCTTCACCCACCAGCCCGCAGGGATTTGTCTCGATTTCTACTCCTTTTGGTACGGTCGAGCCGCCTTTGGACGGGCTTCAATTGGCCTTAAGTGCTGGGGCAACTTTATTGGCTCGCGGCTTTTCGGGAGAAGTCGGTCATTTAGCTCATTTAATCGAAAAAGGCCTTAAGCATCGCGGGTTTGGTCTCATAGATATTCTCAGTCCCTGCGTTACTCATAATAAGATTAATACTTATGAATGGTATAAAGAGCATAGCGAAATTTTAAAACTAACTAATAATCCTCAGCCCGATAAAAACCAAGCCTGGCATTGGCTGACCCAGCCGGATAAATTCTTTTTAGGTTTACTCTTCGAAGAAGAACGGGAATCCTTTGAGGAACTGATTTTACCCGACTTAAATCAACCCATCGCTCATCTCGACTTGAAGCCAGAGCCAGAAAAAATCAGGCAGTTAATGGAAATTTTCCGGTAGGAGAGATATATTATGTTTCTGGACCGAAGAAAGAAGAGCGCCTCAATATTTCTTCTTTCTAAGGCGGAATTTGATTTAAGGAGTTTATAAATGAAAGAGCGCGTGGAAGAGGCTTTGAGGAAAATTCGGCCCGCTTTGCAGCGCGACGGCGGAGATGTGGAGTTGGTCGAGGTGGAAGGAGACGTGGTTAAGATTCGGCTGACTGGCGCTTGCGGCGGCTGTCCGATGAGCCAGATGACTCTTAAAATGGGGATCGAGAGGATTTTGAAGAAAGAAATCCCTGAAATCAGAGAGGTTGTGGCCGTATAAAAAATGAAACGAGTCTATCTCGACCATATTGCTGACACCCCGGTCCGGCCAGAAGTAGTGGAAGCTATGCTCCCTTTTTTAAGGGAGAAGTTTGGTAATGCCCAGAGCCTCCATAGCGAGGGCCAGGAAGCAGCCGCGGCTCTGGAAGAGGCCCGAGAAAAGGTGGCGGCGCTCATTGGGGCTAAAGCCAGCGAAATCTATTTCACCTCTTCTGGTTCAGAGGCTAATAACTTTGCCCTGAAGGGAATGGCGTTAGCCCGAAAGGACAAAGCTCGCCATCTGGTCATTTCGGCCATCGAACATCAATCGGTGCTTCATTCCGCTAAGTCCTTAGAGAAATTGGGTTTTGAGACGACCCTGATTCCGGTAGACCGGTTTGGTCTGGTCGACCCGCAAGAGGTAAAAAAGGCTCTCCGGCCTGATACTGCCCTTGTCTCCATCATGCTGGCTAACTCAGAAGTTGGCACTATCCAGCCTATCAAGGAAATGGCCGCTTTTTGCCGAGAAAAAGGCGTGCCGATGCACACTGATGCCGTGGCGGCCGCGGGAAATATTCCCGTAGACGTTAATGACCTGGGCGTGGATGCCTTGAGTTTAGTCGGTCATCAATTTTATGGCCCCAAAGGAGCGGGCGCCCTTTACCTTAGGAAAGGCACCCGAATCTTGCCGCTCATTGACGGCGGCATTCAGGAAGGTGGTCGGCGGGCCGGAACAGAGGATGTGGCGGCTATCGTTGGCTTAGGAAAGGCGGCTGAGATTGCCCAAAAAGAGATGGCCAGCTGGGCTCAGGCTCTGAAACCTCTGCGAGACCGTCTCCTTCAAGAATTGCCCAAGATAATTCCTCATGTCATAGCCACTGGCCATCCTGAACATCGTTTGCCTTATCATGCCAGTTTCTGCGTGGAATTTATCGAGGGTGAGTCGATGCTGCTTCATTTGGATATGCAGGGGTTTGCTACTTCGAGCGGTTCAGCCTGCACCTCCCGGGCCCTGAAGGCTTCGCACGTGCTGTTGGCCATGGGCTTGGACCACGCTCTTGCCCAAGGGTCCATCGTCCTCAGCTTGATTGATGGAATTACGTCCGAGGATATCGACCGGCTCCTCGAGGTTTTTCCAACCATCGTCGAGAGATTGAGAAAAATGTCGCCTCTTTATACTCAATTTTTGGAGGGGAGGAAGCCATGATTTACAGTGAAAAAGTGTTGGAGCATTTCCAGAATCCCCGCAACGTCGGCACCATCAAAGATGCCGACGGTATTGGCGAAGTGGGTAACCCTGTCTGCGGCGACATGATGACTTTTTATATTAAAGTGAAGGACAACCGGCTGATAGATGTGAAATTCCAGACTTTTGGTTGCGGTGCAGCGATTGCTGTCTCCAGCATGGTGAGCGAGCTGGCTATCGGAAAAACTCTGGAAGAGGCTCTGCAGATTACTAATGACATGATTGCCGAAGAGTTAGGCGGTTTACCGAAAAATAAACTTCACTGCTCTAATCTCGGAGCCGACGCCCTCCACGCGGCGATCATGGATTATAAGAAAAGACAGGCCGCTGCGGCGGAGCCCAAAGAGGCCGAGAAAGTTGAAGCTGAAGAGAAGAAAGAAGAGGCCTGTTGTTGTCCTTACTGTGATGGTCCCATTGAAGGTCTGGAAAATTATTGTACTCAATGCGAAGTAGAATTAGTGGAATGCCCCC
>Ga0209102_1000306_pt1 | contig 33452 bp, 40 predicted proteins | sample ConPoolayeHmetaG_FD_185483 | JGI IMG/M metagenome (GOLD analysis project Ga0209102, IMG submission 185483) | Hot spring microbial mat communities from California, USA to study Microbial Dark Matter (Phase II) - Cone Pool mat layer H metaG... ...
TTTCCGATGGCTACAGCTTATCTTATAAGCTTCTAGACAGCCCAGATGGTTCCGTAGAGTATAAACTAAATGTTGCAGTTCCCCAATCACTTTACGAATATTACCAAGGTAAAGATCATAAACTATCTTCAGCTAAAGACTTTGCCAAGTTCGTTACTCCATATGCTTTAAAACCCATAGCGGACAAACTCTCCGAAATTTACCAAGGCGACGACGAAAATTTTGCGAACGGAGTTCTAATGATTGTACATCAAATACCTTACAGTGCAACTAAACCTGCTAAATACCCTGTGGAAACACTGGTGGAAAATAGCGGCGACTGCGATTTATTAAGTTATATTGCTGCTTCCATAATGAAAGCCGGTGGACTTGATGTTGTACTTCTATATTATGAAAATAAGGCCCACATGAATGTGGGCGTCCATCTTTCACGTGCACCCCGCGATTCAAGAACCCCTGTATGTTATGTAACTTACAATGGAGTTCGATACTATATGGCTGAATGCACCGGTGAAGGCTTGGAAGATGGTTGGAGGGTGGGGGAATGCCCCCCAGATCTAAGGCATGAAGAAACACAAATAATCACTCTTGAAAACTGTGAACAATCGGCCCCTGGACAAGTTTCCGCAAGCTACAAGACTTTAACCTCTTCAACCATAGCGTTGGAAGCTTCCTCCACCTTCGTTTTCCAAGGAGGCACCGTCACTCTCTCTGGTCAACTTTCGCCGAACCTACAAAATGAAATAATAACAATTTATGTTAAGGTGGGCGCCTCTTCATGGAAAACATTGGCTACCACTAAAACGGATTCCAATGGAAGGTTCATGTGGGTTTTAAATGTTAATGAAACAGGCTTGTATTACATTCGCGCAAGCTGGTCTGGAGACAGCGATTATGTCGGAGCAGATAGCCCAATAATAAGCATAACTGCCCTCTCCACACTCTTTATCGCGTTCTTAGCGATCACCATATCTTTAATCTGCATAGGCACCGTAGCATTCATCATGACAAAGCAGAAATACAGCGAGATGAAAGAATAGCAGCAAGTTCCAGAAGTTCCTTCCTTATTTAAAATAACATAGAAAAAGCTTTTACCATTAAGCTTAGGTTTATCTAACCTGTTCCCCCTCCTAAATGAGGTGAACCGCCAAATGTTTATGGTATTCATCATTGGAACTGCAGGATCAGGAAAATCTCTGCTTACGGCATCCTTTAGTGAATGGTTAAAGATGTCAAAACAAGATGTTGCAATCGTGAATTTGGACCCTGGAGCTTTAACGCTTCCATACTCGCCTAACGTTGACGCTCGCAACTACGTAAGTGTTGAGAGGCTCATGGACGAGTATGGTCTTGGTCCTAACGGCGCCTTAATAATGGCTGCGGATCTGCTCGCAGATGAGATTGAAAAAATTTCAAGGGAGATTGAAGAATTGAAATCAGACATTGTTTTGGTTGACACTCCAGGGCAGATGGAATTGTTTGCTTTCAGAGCCAGCGGGCCATTCATAGCCAGCGAAATTACCCGGGAACCAAAAGTGATAGTATACCTCTTCGACTCCGTTTTTTCAATGAACCCGCTAAATTATGTCTCGAACCTTTTCCTTTCCGCAGCCGTCTACAACCGTTTCCTCCTCCCCCAACTTCACATACTTTCAAAGTGCGATCTGCTTCCCGAAGAAGAGGTTAATAAAATCGTAGACTGGTCTGCTAATCCAAACGCTCTGGAAAACGCTATTGAACAGAAACTTGAGGGGACGAAGCGTCTTTTAAGTAGGAACATGATGAAGGCAATTTATCAGCTTGGTTTAAAATTTCTCTTAATACCAGTTTCAGCAAAAACCAATGAGGGAATGGTGAACTTTAACATGGCTTTAGAACGTATACTCGCCTGTGGAGATAAATATACGTATTAGCGGGAAGCCCCGTTTCAACAGTCGTCAAGAAGAGTCCATGTTGCAGCCATGGCTCCATACTCAGCCATTTGTGGAGTGTCGGCGCCTCCAATTACAATGACATCATTTTCTTTCGGTTTAAAAATTTTAATCAAGTGTTCCGTAAGGTTTGGAAAATCCTTTGCAGCGTCAATGCTTACTGTTGGAATGACAAAACGTCCATCTTTGAATATGAGTGCTGCAGCGCCTTTTGCACCTACCTTCACTGCAGCGTCACGTTGCTCTATTCCTGATTTAATTTTGTTTCCACAATTTCTGGCTAATATTGCAAAATTGTAGTTTGCATGTATCAGCTTATTTCGTTCAATTTCAACTTTTTCGCTAAATATTTTTCTATATTCCTCCCAAAGTTTCGTCCCTCTACTTGTAAGCCTGCACCCCATTTTTGAGGTTGAGAGTAATCCAGCCTGCTTTAACCTTTTGATTATGGTGCGCACAGCACCTTGCCCAACTTGTAGCTCTTCCGCAAGCCTGCCGCGGCCTATTGGCTTTTCAGCGACAAGCTCTAATGTTCGCAGTATGTGCAACACCGAAAATGTTGGAGTTGGTCCCGGAACCTTTTCGCCCGCAATTCCCTCCAAGAAACTTTTAATCTTATTTGGCATGAATTTTCACAATCATAGTTTTAGATTATTTAATTATTAAAATTATCTGAGCTTTTGGAATAGGCATGTGCGTTTTACTGGCGTCTATTTTCTGGTATAGAATTCTCTTACTATGCCTGCTGTTAGTGCAACAAGCCCTACGGTTAGCAGGTATAACATCGGGTAAATGAATACTGAAAGCATGGATTCATAGGTTAATGCTCGTGGCAATTGTGGAGAGAAGAACACTGCAATCCAAATTATGACGAAAGTGGCGATGCAACCAATGCCTAAACCCACAGCAAGCCCGTGCATAAAACTACTTTTATCTTCCGCATTTTCTGTTCTTGTTTTTTCTTGCTGCTCAAATTTTTGTTCAAGTTCTTGTTCAGAAGATTGTTGCTCCTCTTCCATAAGCTCTTGAGCGTTTTGTTCCGTTTCTTGCTCTTCTGAGTTTTCCTCGCTGAATTGGGTTTCCTGTTCGTATTCCATTACCTTACCCCTCTTGTGATTTGTTAGCAGTGAATTAATAAAACTATTCAATTTCAGATTATTATTCAGAATATTAACTCGAAATATAGAAAATTTACTTCGATACAAGTATGGGCGCAAGTTTTTCTATTGCAGCTTTAAGTTTGTTCCACTCTTCAATGTTTCTTATGTTAAACTTATGCTTCCTCTTCCAAGCACCGTTTCTTCTTTGCCATAGGTATAAACCGATTGACCGTCTACCAAAGGATTCAAAAACTACTATGGCTTCCCACCATTTTTCGCTTTTAAAGATTGTAACGTAGTCAACAACCTTGTAGAAGTCTGATATTGGTAGTTTTTCACTTGTTTCAGCCATTTCTATCCACCTTCGTTCGGCTTTTGGCTTTCAGCAAATAGGTATTTTTCCTTGCGCTAGCTCCATGCAGAATTTATCTATGTTTTCAAGTTCATACTCCAGTACTGCAGCTATTTCGTGTCTAACTTTTTCCAGTGAGTTGTTATCTTTCATTATAACTTGGGCTGCTGCTACAGCTGGCTGATCTATGGGGTGTCCGATTTTGCTTAAGAGCCATATGTAAACCTCTTCAAGTTCTGGCACTTCTTCATAGATATGTTGGGCAACTCTGAATGTTAGCACGTTATAGATTTTTCCAACATGGCTCACTGGGTTTTTGCCAGCTGCTGCTTCTGAGCAGAACGGCCTGTTTAACGATATCAGTCCATTTACACGGTTTCCCCTTCCAACTTGTCCAGAGTCTCCGCTGTCTGCGCTTGTTCCCAAAACTGTTAAGTATAATCCTCCTATTCCTCTACCACTTACATCTAAGGTGTTCAATTGGATAGTTATAGTGTCAAAATTCGTGTTTCCACGCACAAATTTGTTAATTTCATCTAATATTTTCGCTTTTTTCTCAAAGTAGCCTTCCTCACTGTTTATGTAGCGGTCTACGAAAGCCATTGAAATTGTTAAGTTTAAATTATTGTTGGTTCTAAAGCCCATTACCTTTATGTCTTCGCCTGATTCAGGAAACTTTTGCTTAAATTCTTTTGAGTTTAGAAACTGTTCAGTTTTTAAGACTGTTTTCTCCGTTCTAGTCATGGGAGCATAACCCACAGCCGCAGAGGTGTCATTAGCTCCCAATTTTTCTCCTTTTCGCTTGAAAATGTCTACGAGGCCTGCTGAGCCTGGTTTTAGTTCTACTTGATACTTCACATGTTTTTCTGGATCTACGAATCGCATGTTTTTCTTAAACCATTCTTTTGCAACGTTTATGGCTATTTCTTCCACATTGATTTTTGCGCCGTTAATTTCTGTTGTTGCCCTATCGCCGAACACAAAGAGCATTGGCTGTTTTACGAAACCTCCACCGAATCTATTTTCTGATTGTCCAGCCACAAGTAGGGACTTGTCAACATTATGGTGCAGTATTGTGCCTGTTTTTTCTAGGTATTCTCTGCTTAGGCGTAGGGAAATTTGTTCCATTACCGCATCGCAGATGTAATCGGGGTGTCCTAAGCCTTTTCTTTCAACAATTTCTATTCTTTGTTTTTCAAGGGGCGTCTGCTTCAAATTTTCAACTATTATGTTTCGCATGGTGAGCCTCCGCGCATGTGAAGTTTCAACTATATGTGCAGAAACAAATATATATTTTACTGTATTATTTCTACATTAGAAAATAACTGGTGGTTATATTGGCCATCACAGGCCCTTCGCTCAAAAAGTTAAGGCTGGAAGCAAAATTAACTCAAAAGAAATTGGCAGAAATGGTGGGAGTTTCACAAGCTCATATAGCAAAAATAGAACAGGGAAAGGTTGATCCTAGGCTTTCAACCATAAACAAGATCCTGCAGGTTTTAACAGAAAGCAAAGAGAAAAAGTGCAGAGACTTAATGACTAGGGGAGTACTTTCTGCAAGGCCAAATGACAGCGTCCTAAAAGTCAGCGAAGTAATGGTGCGCAACGCCATTTCCCAGATGCCCGTAATTAACGGAAATAGAGTTGTGGGAACAATAACTGAAGAAAGTATAATCAGAAAATTGGGTTCAAATATATCAGAAGAAAAAGTGGGAAATGTGATGGATCCGCCGTTGCCCATGGTATCAGAAGAGACAAGCATCAGTGCGATTCTGCCGTTGCTTGAAAGACGCCAAGGAGTGCTGGTTGTAAGGGGCAAAAAGGTTGTTGGAATAATAACACGTTCAGATGTCTTAAAGACCATAGGATAAGTGGTTGTAGATGTCGCTGCAAGATTTCAATCGATATGCTGAGCAGGCAATTAGGATGTTAAGAGAAATAAAGCCAAGTGAGGCTTTGATAGTTCACCATGATGATGCTGATGGTTTATGTTCAGCTGCAATAATAAAAGGGGCTTTGGAGCGTGAGGGGTTAAGGGTTACAACTTTCTGTCTGGAAAAGGTTTACACGGAAGTAATCGCTGATCTGCACTCAAAAGAAGGGCGCATAATTTTTTACGCGGATATAGGCTCATCCCATGCAGACCTGATATCTGAATATAACAAAGGGCGAAATCTCACCATAATCCTAGACCACCATGACCCGAAAGCGTCGAAAGACGCAATGGTTTTAGATTTAAATCTTGAAAACTTCGGCTTTAAGGGCGAAACAGACTTTTCAGGAGCTACATGCTGCTACCTTTTTGCAAGAACTTTAAATGAAGCTAATTTAGATTTGGACTATTTAGCTCTTGTTGGAAGCTGCGAAATTCCAGAAGGCTACAAATCAATAAACAAAATAATTCTCGAAGAAGCCATAACAAATGGAAGAGTTAACAAGAAGGGAAAAAGTTTCGAGATTGCAAAGTTTAAGGTTAACGTAGAGGCTTTGTTTTCGAAACTTCAGATTCTTGGAGCGGCTGGCTACTATGAGGACGGGCCAGATCTTGGAATAGCGGTATGCTTAAAAGGAATAACCAAAGAAGCCGAAGATAAGGTTGCAGCTTTAGAGGATAGGCGAAAAGAGGTTAACCGTAGACTTTTGGGGAGACTTTACCGTGAAAAACTTAAGGAAACAGACCACATCCAATGGTTTGACGCTGGAAACATGTACGCCAGCATGGGAACAAAAGTCATCGGGCAATTCTGCTCTTTTCTCTCATATCAAACACGTCTAATAAAGCCAAACAAGTACATCCTAGGCCTTGTTAATGTGCCTCCAGAAATCCCAAAATGGGGAAAGCTGAAAGAAAATTTTGTAAAGGCTTCGGTGAGAGTGCCTAAAGAAATGCAACAATTGATTGACAAAGGAAAGTTGCCAGGCGCAGTAAACCTTCTGGACAAGGCCTCTGAAGGTTTTGGAGTAGCTGACGGTCACCAGTACGCTGCGAGCGTAATAGTTCCTGTTAATAGGAAAAATGAACTTATAGAAAATGCTGAGAAAGTTACACAAACTGGCAGCTAGTAATGTTTCTTAGAAACCAGATTTAATGGGGTTGCGGGTTTTCATAATCTCTCTGAGAAAAATTGTTGCATAGGAACCACGTTGAAGCATAAAGCTTACTTGCACTTTATATTTCGATGGGTTAGTGTCGTCCCTTAATATTTCGTTAAGCGAAAATTCGTTCAGTGGAGTTAAAGTCGTCCTCACTCCACCTTTTAGGCTTAATTCAGGCATTCCTTTAACCTTAAAATTTCCTTGTAAGATGCCTTCCTCATCTAAAATTTGTTTTTCAATTTCTCCTTGGATGCCTTGGGACAATTTCTGCTTAAAACCAAGGAGCGGAATAGCCACGCGCATTTTTCCAGTTTCAACCTCTGCATTAATATGAGATAACGTTTCATGGCTTGCAACAATGTAGGTTTGGGTGGTCGGCAACCCAAAAGGATCCAACTTCACTATATAATCTCCAACTTCAGCCTTGTTAAGCGGAAGCCCTAAACCTATTCTCTTGCTTAAGAACATGTTAAATAGGTAGGATTGATAGGCTTGTGGGAAAAGTATTAACAACTTTTTCGGTAGCCTTCTAAAGGCTCCAATGAAGTCGTTGTCTCTTTTAGCCAGATGTTTGAGCATAAGCCTTTCATAATACAATTTTTTCGGAAAATCCTTTAATGCTTGTTTAAAATCCCGTGTTTTCCAAAGTTGTTTGCGCACTTGCCTTGATTCTGGATGCTCGTGGGGAGTTGATTTAGCAAGAAAAAGCATGGCTGCCTTTTTAAAGTCTCCTTGGATAAGGGCTTTTCCAACAAGGTGTGTTATGGGCCGAGTGGTGCCAAACCTTTGGTGACCGAAGAAATTTGGAACGCCTCCAATGTCTTCAATATTCTTTACAATTTTTGCAATCCGCTCTTTGATTGTTGATTTTGAATGGCGTATGTTTCTAATAACGACTTGGAAATTGTTTCCCAAAAGGTAATAAGATGAGATGGGACTGTGGAAAAAGCCAACCGGGTAAACTTCAACATCTTTAACAAAAACCTTCCGGACGTCTTCGATGGAAACTCTTTTCAAAGTGATGTGCTGGGCTGTGATCGCTTTTGTGTCTTTTATACCTGCTATGTGAATATTGTCAGTGCTTATGCCTAGCTGTTCGGCTATGGCTTTAAGGGCTATGAAAGTGTCTTTGTTGTGCTTTATGAGAACACAAAGCAAGTAAGGCTCCCTTATTGTTGGGGAACCCAAAACCTGGCTTTCCCGAGGCTGCAGTCCAGCTCTGGAACCGTTAACCAGTGTTTCTTCAACAATAAAATCTTCTGCAAAATGTCGAATAACCCCTCCTATTCCCGGCGAGTTTGTCGCATAAACCTCTATGCCTATTAATTTTTCAACTTTAGGAATAAACAAAGCGTTGTGCCTTCTATAAAAGCGGAAGCGCACCCGTTATTTTATCTATTTTTTCCGTTGGTGCGGGGCCTATCCCCAGACATGTTATTGTCCCTGGCGGAATTTCTGTCAATCCTCTATCGATGATTAATGCGCGCGGCAAAGCCGATTCCTCCGCCTGCTTTTCCAGCTCTAAAAGCTCTTTTTCGCTCTTAACTTTAACCACAACTTTGCATTGGCCTTCACTCATCCAAGTCTTCCACCAAGCCTTATTGTTTTGGCGTGCCTCTTCTGCTGCTGAGACTGCTGCGTGACCCGCTTGTGCGGCCATTTTGCCCTTACTCAGTTTTAAATCGGAGCGGAAAACAATAACTTGTTTAAATCGGAATTCAGTCATGTATTTTCCCAGCCGTTTTAAACAATTGTGGGTGGTTGAACTTTAAGAATTTGCCGATAAATAACTGGCAAAGAAGTAGGCTAGGGCAACAAGAATTCTCGGGTTTTTCCCTGCTTTAAGAATTGCTTGCCCTTGCAAATCTATCTCTTTAAGATTCTTGACGGCCTTGTCCAAGTGGATTTTTCTGTAAAAGCCTATCATGTCATCTAACTTTTTATCAGGGATTTTATCCAACATTCTCCTAATAATGAGCATGGCCTTTATGTCGAAACCTAAAATTTCCCTATAGCGCTTTTGATAGGCACTTAAAAACTTGGAGGAAAAGTCGCCCTTGTTTAAAGCTTTAAGGGCGACTTCAGCCGCTATTTTTGCACAGTTTAAACCGAATATTACTCCGCCGCCTGTTGTGGGTTTTACTTGAGAAGCCGCATCTCCTACTGCTAGAAAACCATTTGAGTATGCCTTAGGAATTGGTCCGCCTAAAGTTATGGGATGAAGGGATTTTCGGAGAATTTTTGCCTTCCGAAGTTTTAAAGAGGCTGCTGGATACTTGTGCATGAGGTTTTTCAGAAGCTCTTTTGGGTTTCCTTTTCTGGCGGCCAATCCAACTTTAGCCTTGCCGTCACGTTTTGGAATAAGCCAAGCATATAAGCCTGGCGCGTAGGCACTTCCAAGAAAAACTTCAACAAAGTCTGGCTCAATGTTTTTAACGTTTTCAACTTCTGCTTGAAAACCGTGGGCAATCACGTCGCTTCTAGGCGTGTGCAAACCTGCTTGTTTTAATATCCTTGAAGATACTCCCTCTGCATCCACAACAATCTTAGCTGAAGCTTCAAAAGTTTTCCCATTTTGTTGGACATTCACGCCTTTTACATACGTTTTATCAATGATTAAAGATTTAACTTGTGAATTTAGCTGATAATGGGCGCCTGAGTCTTCAGCCAACCGTGCAATATGCTTATCAAACAATGTGCGGTTAACCGCACATGTTACTGGCGAATCGAAGCGAACTGAAAACTCTGCACCATTTGGGGAATGAAATTTTGCTCCATAAAAAATGTTCTCAATAACTTCTTTTGGCAGTGGATATAACCCTAAACGTTTCAAACCGCTAATGCTTAGGTGGCCAGCACAGTGCGATGGGACACCAATTTCACGATGTTCTTCGAAAACAGTTACGTTAACTCCATTTTTTGCAAGGTTTAAAGCGCTAAAGGAGCCGCAAGGTCCTCCACCGATAACTATCACTTCTTGGAAAGTTTCCATGATTCACACGTTGAAAATTGCTGGGCGCTATTCTTGGGTTATGTTGCTAGTTCAATTCTCTTCTTTCCGCGAACTAAGGAAGTTGTGCGTATTTTTCCAGCAATCTCCAGCCGCAAGAGCATCTCGTTGAAATCCTTAAAACCAAGGTCTTTAAATTCCTCGCTTATGTATTCAAAAAGTTCTGTATCAGTCATGGCACCCTTCTTTTTTAGGGCCTCTAACAAAACGTAGTATGCTGGATGGGTTTTCCACAATTTTATTGGCATCGCGTTTCTCCTTAAGCGACTGGTGTGGCTGGTTTTTGCACTTGCCGAACTTGCTGCATGAAGCCCTTATACCACTTCTCCATGTCCGGAGTGATTGATGGCCCTATCCTTTTCAGTGCTTCTTCAAAGTCTTTCATTGTAACTTCCTTTGCGTTTATATCTCTTCTCAAGGCTTGCATGGCTGCTTCTCTGCAGAGGGCTTCTATGTCGGCTCCAGAATAGTTTTTGGTTATTGCAGCCAAGTTTTCTATACTAACGTCTTTTGCCAGCGGCATGTCTTTTGTGTAGATTTTGAATATTTGGAGGCGGCTTTTTTCGTCCGGCTCAGGAACATATATTAGTCTATCAAATCTTCCAGGGCGGAGCACTGCGGGGTCAACAATGTCTGGCCTGTTTGTTGCTGCTACTACGACAACATCTTCTAATGTTACTATTCCGTCCATTTCTGTTAGAAGTTGGCTTATTACGCGTTCTGTTACGCCGCTGTCTGCAAAGCCTAAACCTCGACGGGGCACAAGCGAGTCTATTTCGTCGAAGAATATTACTGCTGGAGCTGCCATTCTCGCTTTTCTAAACACTTCTCTGATGGCTTTCTCAGACTCTCCAACCCATTTTGAAAAGACCTCTGGCCCTTTAATTGTTATGAAGTTGGCTTCGCTTTCTGTGGCAACCGCTCTTGCCAACAGTGTTTTGCCGCATCCCGGAGGCCCATAAAGAAGTATTCCTTTAGGAGGCTTTATTCCCAGCCTCTTAAAGATTTCAGGGTTTTTCATAGGCCATTCAACAGCCTCTTTAAGCTCCTGTTTAACGTCTTCCAGTCCACCTATGTCTTCCCAATGAACTGTGGGCACTTCCACGTAGACTTCGCGCATGGCTGTCGGCGTAACCTCTTTGTAGGCGTTTAAGAAGTCTTCCATTTTAACTTCCATTTTCTCCAGAACTTCTGGCGGTATGCGCTCCTCTTCAAGGTTTATTTGTGGGAGATATCTTCTCAAGGCTTTCATGGCTGTTTCTCTGCAGAGGGCTGCCAAGTCCGCGCCAGTATAGCCATGCGTCATTTCAGCGAGCTTCTTAAGGTCTACATCTTCAGCTAGGGGCATTCCCCTAGTATGAATTTGGAGAATCTCGTGTCTTCCTTGTTTGTCTGGTACACCTATCTCAATTTCTCTGTCAAATCTTCCGGGTCTGCGAAGCGCCGGGTCTAGGGCACCAGGTCTGTTTGTAGCCCCTATAACTATAACGTTTCCCCTTCCAGACAAACCATCCATTAAAGCCAGAAGCTGTGCAACCACACGCCTCTCAACTTCGCCTGTAACTTCCTCCCGTTTTGGCGCTATGGCATCCAACTCGTCAATAAATATTATGCTTGGGGCGTTTTGCTGGGCTTGTTGGAAGATTTCCCTAAGCCTTGCTTCTGATTCACCATAGAACTTGCTCATTATCTCAGGTCCATTTATGGAGAAGAAGTTGGCCTCCGATTCGTTTGCCACCGCTCTTGCCAACAGTGTTTTGCCGCATCCTGGAGGCCCGTGTAGCAAAACGCCTTTTGGCGGTTCTATTCCTAACCTCTGGAAAAGCTCCGGATGCCTTAGGGGGAGTTCCACCATTTCTCTTACTCTCTGGATTTCTTCGTGTAAGCCCCCAATATCTTCGTATGTGGTTCGTGGCACACCTTTACCTTCAGGTGCGGGTTCACTTAAAATTGTAAGTTTTGTTTCTGCCGTAACTTTTACAATGCCATGAGGGCGGGTTTTTGTTACCACGAAGGGTATGGCGTGTCCGAGCATCATAACAAGTGTTGTGTCTCCTTCAACCAAAGTTCTTTCCATTAGGCGGTTTCTAACAAAATTTGTGAAGTCTTCATCCACGTTTAGCCTCATATCCACAGGCGCAAGGGTAACGTTTAAGGCTTCCTTAACCTTCGCAGGTCTTACAATAACATACTCGTTTATGGCTACGCCCGCGTTCTTGCGTGTGAAACCGTCTATCCTTATAATGTCGCGGTTTTGGTCTTCGCTGTAGGCTGGCCAAGCAATAGCCGAGGTTGTTCTTTTACCAACTATCTCTATTACGTCGCCGGCGCTTATGCCAAGCCTCTGCATTGTTCTCTGGTCTATGCGGGCTATGCCTCTTCCAACGTCTCGCTGTCTCGCATCTCCAACACGAAGCTGAACTTCACTCATTCAAAACCCTTCCATTAATGGATTTCTACGTTTCGAAACAATGTTAATTCTCATATAAAGGTTTAACCTTATTGGCTTACTCTCCTAACCATTAAGGTTTGCACTTGGCTTATTTCGCTTATCTGCTCAAATCTTTTCTCCAACTCGTCAAGCACACCTGTTTTGTCTTCAGGAATTTTTATTGCACATATTAGGGCGTTTAAACCGAAAGCTATTGGCTCTTCGCCATAACCATATATTGTGGCAAATTCGGGCAGGGACTCTTCAATTCTCTTTTTTAATGCATCAAAGCTGACGGTTATATCCACTGGGAATATCTTATATGAAATTATTACGCTTCCCATTTCTTTATCCCTCTCCATCATGGCCCAATAAAACCGCATTTTGGACATTTGTATGAACGCCCAAACTTTCTACACTTGGCGCATCGTCTTATCATTATTTCTCCACAGTTTGGGCACAGAAACTTTGTGGCTTCCGCTCCCGGCGGGATTGGCTTGCCACAGTTCGTGCATGTTACCAAAGTTAGGGTTGACGCCTTTTCAGTCATCCTTATTCCTCAAGGGAATGACTGTTGTAATTGTTAAGCTTCCTTATATCTTATGCGTTTTAAAATGTGGATTAATGCTGTAAAACGCATTCGTAAATTTATTATTACTCTTTTACGTATAGTTCAACGGGATTGTTTTGGGCGTAAATCTGAGAGATCTTGTTCCAAAAAATTCCATCAGGCTTGAAGATTTGAGTGGAAAATCCATGGCTATAGACGCCTATAATGCACTTTACCAGTTTTTGGCTATCATTCGCCAGCCGGATGGCACGCCATTGAAAGATAGTAGCGGGCGAATTACAAGCCAATTAAGCGGTCTTCTCTACAGAACAAGCAACCTTGTGGAGCTTGGAATCAAGCCAATCTACGTTTTTGACGGGGTGCCGCCAGCTTTAAAGGAGGTTGAAATTAAACGGCGCATGAAAGTCAAAGAAGAAGCCTTAATAAAGTATGAGCAAGCCTTGAAAGAGGGCAAAATTGAAGAAGCACGGATGTATGCGCAAGCCACATCTCGCCTTAAAGATTACATGGCCGAAGATAGCAAACACCTATTGGATTTGATGGGGGTTCCATGGGTTCAAGCTCCAAGCGAGGGTGAAGCTCAAGCGGCTCACATGGTGAAACGTGGAGATGCGGACTACTGTGCCAGCCAAGACTACGACAGCCTACTTTTCGGAGCGCCAAGGCTTGTTAGAAACGTGACAATTTCTGGGCGGAGAAAACTTCCAGGTAAGACTGTCTACGTTGAGGTTGTGCCCGAAGTTGTTGAACTGGAGCAGGTTTTAAAGGAGTGTGGCATAACTCATCAACAGTTAATCGATATAGGGATACTGGTTGGAACAGATTTTAATCCTGAAGGTGTTAAGGGGCTTGGGCCGAAAACAGCTTTGAAACTGATAAAGGAATATGGAAGCCTAGAAAATGCCTTGCCTAATTTAAAAAATGCGGAGTTCCCAGCGGATCCCAAGAAAATTAAAGAAATTTTCCTTAATCCAAAGGTTACAGACAATTACAAAATAGAGTGGAGAGAGCCCGATGTGGAAGGCGTAATCGAATTTATTTGCAGGGAAAGGGACTTTTCAGAAGACCGCGTAAGGAAAGCCTTAGAGAAGATGCAGAAGGGTATAGCCAAATTTAAGGGAAAGACAACTCTGGAAAGATGGTTTAGATAATTTGAGTATTTTTGGATCTTAAAGGTTGAAGTTGAAGAATCAACGTTAAAGATTAACTTAAATTGGTTTTCTAAATTTTATGGCCGTAACGTCCAGTCAACGGGACGAAGGCAACTCCGCCTAGATTTTCTTCTCTGATTTTGCCGTCGACACCTTTTGTAACTTTTATGAGATTTTGGAATAGATGCACGCTTCCAATGGGGATAACCATGATTCCGCCGGGTTTTAACTGTTCGATTAGGGGCTTTGGGATATCTGGGGCTGCGGCTGTAACGAGAATTCGGTCGTATGGAGCTTTCTCCGGATAACCCATAGAGCCGTCAGCACAAATTATCGTAACACGGTCTCCGTAACCAGCTTTCATTATGTTTCTTCTGGCTGAATCCGCCAAGCTTTCAATTATTTCCACTGTGTAAACATGGCCCCATTCACTTCTAGGCGCTTCTCTTGGAGCAACTATTTCAGCTATTGTGGCAGCGTGCCACCCTGAACCTGCTCCAACCTCAAGCACTTTGTTGCCTACTTCCAATTGGAGGGCTTCATTCATTATTGCAACCATGTTTCGCCTAGCTCAGTTTTGAGGCTGAGGCTATGTGGCGCTGAAACTGTTTGCCCAAAACCAATTGGAAGAGGCGTGTCTGCAGCGCTGTAAGACTGCATGTTTTCTGGCAGAAACCTTGCCCGGGGCACCGAACGCATAGCTTTAATCACTTTTGGAGAGCGGAGGATGCCTTCCTTTGTTAAATTCTCAATGAGTTTTTCCCAGTCTTTCTCCAAACTTGGACACCAATTAAGTAAAATGCAGACTAGCATTTAACATATTTGTATCTTGAGAATTGATGCGCGCATTCTATTTCACGGTTACAGATTTAGCCAGGTTTTTAGGCATATCTGGGTTATGTCCTTTTTCAACAGCCATATAGTATGCTAGAAGCTGTAATGGAATGACGAATGGTATCGGGGACAAAACATCCGGGACGCCTTTTGGCACCTCCAGATAATCGTCTGCAAGCTTCTTAACTTCCTCATCGTCTTCCTCTATAACCGCTATTATGGTGGCTCCTCTAGCTTTCATCTCCATGATGTTCCCTATTATTGTCCTATGAGTTTCATCTTTGGGGCAAATGAAAACCACTGGAAAGCCTTGTTCAACGAGGCTTATGGGACCATGTTTGCTTTCGCCAGCTGGAAAGGCTATGGCTGGAACATAGGCTATTTCCATAAGTTTAAGTCTGCCCTCGTAGGCTGTGGCAGTGCTTATTCCCCGACCGAGGAAAAAGAAAACCTCAGCATCATTGTACTTTTTCGCAATACCTTTGACTTTCTCTTCTTGTGTTTCAATTATTTTTTCCACAATGTCAGGTATTTGCTCCAGCTTTGCCTCTAAAAAGTCCATCTCATCCTGTGAAATCTTCCCCCTTTTCTTTGCAAGTCTAAGGGCAAGCTGAGCGAGAACTGAAAGCTGAGAGGTGAAAGTCTTTGTTGCTGCAACACCGATTTCTGGGCCGGACTGTTGGCTTATATAGACTCGTGAGACTCTTGTTAATGTGGAGCCAATAACGTTGGTTAATCCTAGTACAGTTGCGGCTCTTTGGCGGGCGGCGTTCACTGCTGCAAGCGTATCTGCTGTTTCGCCTGATTGGCTTACTGCCAAAATTGTGCTTTCAATGTTTACGGATTTGCCGTGTTGTTCGATAAATTCTGAGGCTATTACTGGGTATGTTGCGAGAAAGGCGAGTTTAGAAAACATGTAGGATGCAGCCAAACACGCGTGATAAGAAGTTCCGCAAGCCACTAGGAAAACTTCGCGGGCGCGGTCTAAGAATGTTGCCATCAAGTCAAGATAATGCTCTTGCAGCCTTAACGTGTTCCGTAGGCATGTAGGTTGTTCATGGATCTCTTTTAACATGAAATGGAGATAACCTTGTTTAACAGCCATTTCAGGCGTCCAATCGATAAGCTTAGGCTCCCGCATCACAAGGCTTGAATCCGCAATCTTTCTGATTTCAAAGCCTTCTAATGAAAGGGTTACAAGTTCTCCGTCATCAATTATAACAGCCCTATTGGTCAGAGGTAGAAAGGCTGGAATATCCGAAGCACAATATAACGCGTTTTCTCCTAATCCTAAAACAAGGGGGCTCTCGTGTCTAGCGCATACGATTTTGTCCGGTTCCCTAGTGGAAATTACTGCAACAGCATAAGAGCCTTCAAGCTTCCTAAGGGTTTCAAGAACGGCATCCGCCAAGCTTATTGAAGGGTTATTTTCTAATGCTTCTTCAATAAGGTGGGCTATAACTTCCGTGTCTGTTTTAGATTTGAAAACATGGCCTTTGTTTTCCAATTCAAGCTTTAACTCGGCGAAGTTTTCGATGATTCCATTGTGAACTATGGCTATTTGTCCATCGCAGTCAACATGAGGATGCGCATTAATTTCCAAAGGAGCCCCATGTGTAGCCCATCTAGTGTGGCCGACGCCTATGTTTCCGGGCAAAGCATCAAGGTTGTGAATCTTGTGGACTTCGTCTATTTTTCCACAGTCCTTTTTTATGTACAGCTTTCCCTCGTGAATTGTTGCTTCGCCTACAGAGTCATAGCCGCGGTATTCAAGTCTTTTTAGGGCTTGATGGATTATTGGCGCAGCGTTTCCGTCCTTAAGAATACAGCCGAATATGCCGCACATCTATAGGCCTCATAGTTTTTGTATTTTCTGCAAGCCATATCAGCTTCTTCTTATCTAATAAGCATTTTTAATGGAAAAATTTCAATTCTAAAAAATTTTTGCGAGCGTTTCCGCTATTTGCTTGGTTTTAACGGCTGAAAAATTGTTTATTCTTTAATAGCTTTAACAAAAAATTTATAACGGTTTTTCTTCACGCCAATGCATTACAAGCCATTTCAAAACTCAAACTATTTTCCCGACTATTTTTCACCAATATCCCATTTTCTGAGGTGTGGTAGATTATCAAAAAATAAAAATATACTTTGGTCTTACTAAAAGATGGTGCATTGTTTCCTGTTGTCTTGGTGTCTATATGTTGTCTACAGGGAAGGTGAAGTTATTAGATGATGAGGCTTAAGAACCTTATAGGGTTAATACTTTTAGCGGTTGTAATATCCCTTTTTTCATTTTGGCTTGCAATGAATCGAATTACTTTTATTTTTTCTATAGCTGCAGCGGGTTATCCTCAAAACTGGGGATACGTGATTTTAAACGCGCTTCTTATCAGCCTTTTTCTTGTGTTTATTAAGTTTAGACGAAAGGTTGCGCGTCTCCCTTCAAGCGTTTACTTAGCCTTCATTGTCGCCCTCTACATTGAGATGTATGGTTTTCCTTTGACAATGTATTTCTTCGCTTGGTTCTTTGGGTACGAGAATGTAGCTACATTATGGTACTTTCTTGTGGGATTAACAGGATATGACTTATTCGTTTATATTTACTTGGGAATTATACTGCCAATATCAAATATAATTATTCTGACTGGAGTTTTTTTGATTATTTTCGGATGGAGCAGAATCTTTAAGGCAAAAAATAAACTCGTTACAACCGGTATCTACTCATACGTTCGCCATCCACAATACTTAGGATTTCTACTGCTAACTTTTGGCATAGATTTTCTATGGCCAACGTTCTCCACGCTTATATTATGGCCTATACTTGCCCTATTGTATTATCGGCTTGCCCAAGAGGAAGAAAAAACCTTAGAAGAAAAGTTCAGAGAAGAATGCAAGGAATACAAAAACAAGGTTCCGATGTTCATACCTCGCTTATGGAAAAAGAATAATTATTAACATAAGTTAAGCTCCAAAAGTTTCCAACCTATGCGCAATGAGCAACAAACACCTTAGCATGATTTAAATCAGTTTCTAGAAACTCGTAAAAAGTTTACTTTGTAGCCCTAAAAGAAATAGACTTATGGCATTTTTGGCCATTCAGCTAACTATCTTTCGTTCTCTTTTTATAAAAATTTTAATAATAGAGGGGACTTTATGCTCATGAAAAGCCATGGACAAAAAGCTTCTGCTTCACGATGATGGAAAAACACAGAAAGTTAAAGAGATTAAAATGTTCGATGATCCACAGAAACTTAAAATGATTTTAAATAAATTCAGTTGGAAGATTTTGGTTATGCTTTCTGAAAGGGAAATGTATCCGTTGGAAATAGCTAAGGCGTTGGGAATCCACGAGCAGAAAGTTTATTACCATATAAGAAAGCTTGCAAAGGCCGGGGCCATAACGGTTATTAGGCAAGAGGAGAAGAAAGGGGCAGTTGCCAAATACTATAAGGCTGAACCCTCAGCGTTTGGGATAGAGATTCCCAAAGAGTATACGCTTATCGAAAGGCTTCCAACAGTTGAGGACTATGGCAAATTGCAAAAATTCTTCAGCGAATTTATTCGAGAAGACGGAAGTTTCAATGGTAAAATTGTTGTGGGCAGTCCTACGCCCCATGGGCCATTCAAAACAAGTGCTAGAGACGGGCATTATGCTTCCCATTTGACTTTCTTCCTTGGGCGGTTCACCAAGACACCCGAGGACTTTGCCATAAAACTTGACGTTGACGTAAAAGCTGAAAAGGAAGAGAAAAACAACTTGGTACTTGTAGGCGGTCCAGGAACAAATCTTTTGACGCAAGAGCTGAATAATTATCTTCCCATAAAGTTTAATATGAGGCCTTCTGAGCAAGGCTTCCTATTTGGTGGGTTGGTATCCCAGAAAACTTCGCAAGTTTACACCGCAGACAGCGTTGGACTTGTGGCGAAAATCGTTAATCCATGGGATAAAAGCAAGCGGGTTATAGTTTTGGCTGGAAACAAGGCGGTGGGCACAAAGGCATGTGTTTTAGCCTTAACCAATTTTTGGGAAAAAACATTAAAAAACTATAAGGGCGAGGACACGTTTGCAACGGTAATACAAGGCTTCGACTTGGACGGCGACGGGAAAGTAGACTCAATAGAAGTTATGGAATAGGCTGGGCAAAGCGGTAACGGAGCATCTGGTTTGTTTGGAGATAAGCGAAGTCGTTACGGCATATGGACATGAAAACATACAAGCCACTCACAAGTCTACGCTTGAGATTACAAAAGAAAAATGGCTGTCAAAAAAGGGAGACTGCATTATTGCCACGTCTGCAGACAAGGGTTTAACCGAACTAAGTGAAAGTTTTAGGGAAAACCTGCGCAGGGAAAACTCTAAGCTTACCATTCTTATTGAGGCTGGGGGAATAAGCGAAATTGTAAACGCTTATGGAAGTCCGCTTCTCGTTTTCACTCACCCAACAGATATGGTTGTTAGAAAAAGCAGTTACATATGTGGTCGCACATTGGCAATCCACGCAGATAAAGCCGCATGTAACCTTTCAAGGGAACTTGTGGAAAAGCTTAAAAACCCAAGGGATAAAGTGCGAATCACGCTAACTGTGAGACTTTAACAGATTTTGACATCCAAAACGGCTTGCCACTCGTAAGGCGCTGTTTCCCGAACAAACCTTGAAAATAAGATTTTATCCACTTTCCTGCCGAACTTTTCAACCTCTCCTTGAAATCGAAGTTTTAAGTTTTCAAGGGAATCAGACGCGTTTACAAAACTGTAGAAATGTATGATGCCGCCTTCAAGTTTTAACGCTTCACAAGCAGCACCCACAAATTCTATGGCTTTTTCAGGCAAATTCATTATTACTCTGTCTGCCGACCCTGTAAACATCTTTTTAACAATTTGTTTCGCGTCTCCTAAAACTGGATGAACTTTTCCTTCAACCCTATTTAACTTAATATTCCTTTTCAGAAAAGCTACAGCGTCAGGATTAATGTCTAATGCGTAAACTTTAACGTTTTCATGTTTTTTAGCGATAAGTATGGAAAAAGGCCCAACTCCAGCAAACATGTCTATGACTGTTTCGCCTTCTCTGACTAAAGAGGATACGCGGTTGTGTTCGTGGGAGAGGCGTGGTGAAAAATAAGCCTTAGCCAAATCCACGTAATATTTGCAACCGTACTCCTTATGAATGGTTTCGGTTTTCGGTTCTCCAGCTATAAAAATGAATTCCCTTAAGCGGTATGTTCCAGTGACAGCTCCAGACTTAGCCAAAACAGTTAGCACATTTTTATGTGCTTTTAAAATTGCATCGCCTATTTCCTTTTTGTATGCTCCGAGTTCTGGAGGAATTTCGATTACTGCAATGTCTCCGATAAAATCTATTGCACGGGGAAGGCTTGCCAACAAATGAGGAGGAAGCTTATTCCCGAGAAGATCTAAGAATGTTGTTATGTGCTTTTTTCTTTCAGGAAAAACGCGGGTTGAAATTTCGATGGTTGAAACTTGTTTTTTAAGGTTTTCCATCTCATCTTGGGATAGGCTTCGGGTTGTGGGTATGTAGATGTGACTGTTATCTTTCTGGATTTCTAACTCTTTGTTGAGGATTTTAAGCTTGCTGGCTATGGTTATTAGTTTCTCCCCGTTGATTTTGGGGGTTTTAATGCACAGCGATTCTCTAGGCATGAAACCACTAAAATTGGCTTTTAGCTATTCTATTATTTTGAAAAAGTCTCTCTCAGTTATTATGCCTACAAGCTTCTCGTTTACAACTACTGGTAAAGCGCCTAGGTTTTTATCCCGCATAATTTTTGCTGCTTGTCCCAAATCTGCATCCGGCATGATTGTTGCAACGTCTTTTGCCGCTATTTCAATGGCTATGGTATTCAAGACTTGGGTTAGGGTTCCAGATTGTAGATGTTTGAAGACTTCCCCTGAGCCGAAGAAGCGTATAATGTCCATGGCGGTTATTATGCCTATAACCTTGTCGTCTGAAACTATCGGGAGCCTTCTGAAGCCTTGAGTGATCATGGTTTTTTCTGCTTCGAAAATTGTTGTTTTTGGCAGTGCAGTCGCCACTTTTTCAGTCATTACTTGGGAAACTTTTACTCCGCTAAGTCTGTCTGCAAACAAGTTGGCTATGTCTCTTTCTGTGACTATTGCCTTTACGCGGTTTTCTTCATCTAAAACAGGCAATCCGCCTACATTTTTCTCTTTCATCAACTGTATTGCTTCACTAATTTTTGCTGCGGTTTTAACGGAGAAGACTTTCTGAGTCATCAAGAGCTTTATTGGTTCATTTATGGCTTTGAAAATGTTTCCAGAGAATTTTTGCTGGATTATTTCGAATTTTTTGCCTCCGCCGAGATAGTCAACAATGTCTGTGGCGGTCACTATTCCTTCCAAGGTCTTTGTTCCAGGATTGGCTATGGGTATTCTGCGAAAACCTTCTTTGGCCATCATTTTGACGGCGTCGTAGACTGGCGTTGTAGGAGCCATCGTAACCACCGGACTTTTCGCAATGTGCAGTATTTCACTTTCGCGTTTTATGGTAGAAGATGTTTTCAAGGAAACTGGACCTTTACCGCGTAATGTTCTTCTAAAAGTTTCTTTACTCAACACTCCTCAACTCTATTTTACTATTAATTTTGCCACATCTTCGCGGTCCACAATGCCCACAAGTTTTCCATCTTCATTTATAACCGGCACTCTTCCAATGTCTTTTAAAACCATTATCTTTGCCACCCTTATGGCCTTTATTGACGGCTTTACAGCTATTACCTGAGTTTTCATGATCGATGAAATTTTTGTAGGCGATCGGAACCTTCCCTTGGCAGATTCAAATGTCGGCATTAGGGCTCCACTTTCTAAAAGATCTCTTTGTGTTACAATGCCTGCAAGCTTTCCATTCACGGTTACTGGCAGTCCTGCAAAGGCTTTGGTTTGCATTAGACGCCAAACATTGTCAACTTCGTCTGCTGGAGAGCATGTCAAAACGTTTGTTGACATTATTTCTGAAACTGGTTTTGTGAGTTTTTCCGGGCTTGTCTTAATTATGTTTTCTATGAAGTTTTCTAAGCCTAAAACTCCCTTTAGAATATTTTCTGTAGTGGAGTTTACAACGGGAATGTACCATTCGTCTAGGCGAATCATTTCCTTAACTTTTTGGAAGGCGTCGTCTTCTATTGTGGCGGTTTGTTTCGGTTCTGTCATTATGCCTTTTACTTTTATTGGCGATATGGATGAGGATATGGCCATTATTGTGCTGCGGGAAACTATGCCTAAAAGTTTTTTATCCCTGTTTGTTACTGGGAGGATCCTTACGGAGAAATCGCGTATGACTGCGCGGGCTTTTGTTGCAAGTTCATCCTCATAGATAAAGGGGTGTTTCTCGTTGATTATTTCTTTAACACGCAAAAAATCTCCCCTTTTATTCGCTTTCCAACTCGGCTCTGCAGTCTTCGCAGACGAATTCTCCGTTCATTTCTTTAAGGTTGTCTGACCATCCGCCACAGCGGTCGCAGTATCCGGCTAGAGATGCGCCTTCTTCCGTTGTTGTTTGCGCCATGTTTTCTCCTTCTATGAGGGCTTTCTCCTGAATGGTTTCTATGAGTTCTGGCATCACGCTTAAAATGTCTTTGCTTGAGAGCAGCCCTACCAGCTGTCCCTTGTATACTACTCCAAGCCGGCGTATGTTTAGTCTGTTCATTCTCTTGGCAGCCTCGTTTATTGTTTCGCTTGGTTCTATGGTTATTAGGGGTGTTGTCATGACGTCTTTAGCCTTTAGGGAGTCTGGCTTTATGTTCTTGGCAAGTACTCGCGTGATGAGATCTCTTTCCGTTATGATTCCTATGGGTTTTCCATCTTTGCTTGTCACTATTATGCAGCCTAAGCCGTGTTTGTCCATGAGTTCTGCAACATGGTTTGCTGCAGCTTCTTCATCGACTGTTATTACTGGGCTGCTCATAACATCCCTAACCAGCATTCTGGGCCTTAATCCAATTTCCGCCATTGTCTTCAGCCAACTTTAACACGCGATTTTCTTTCTAACTCAACTCAAAATGAAAACCGACATTTAAAACTTATTATGTCTCCTATGCTGCTGTAACTTGTTGGATGAGGAAGTTTATTAGACTGTGATTGTTTGGTTCTAGTTCAGCTGAGGAGAAGCCTATGTTTAGGACGAATGTCGATAGGTTGGTGAAAATTTCGGTTCTAGGCGAAGTGGCAAGCCCAGTCTATGGAAAAGGCGTATACAATATTTCCGCTGAAGGAGTTCCTATGGTTTTGCCCGGCGTCGGCGGAATAACCTATAACGTGAGAGTTGGGGATCCCGCGTGCGGTTGGGAGGCTGACCATGTTGAGCCAGGCGTTAGCATAGAGAATAAGGAGAATGACCCCCGTTTTGGACAAGGCGCAAACACGGCTTTGAATGTGCTTTCATGTGTTGGTAACGAGGCTGTGGTGGTTTCAGGTGATGCTAAAGGCGCGAAAGGGGTTGTGACGGGTAAGCATGGGGGAATAGAACATGTGCTAGTGGATTTTCAGCCTGAAGCCCTAGAGAAGCTTATGCTCGGCGACAAAGTGCTTGTGAAGGCTTTCGGCGTCGGCTTAAAACTTCTAGACTTTCCAGAAGTTAAGGTTATGAATATGGATCCGCGTTTTTTAGAGGCTTTAGATCCTAAACAAAACGGTGATAAGCTTGAGGTTCCTGTTACGCATATAATTCCAGCGGCGATTATGGGTTCAGGCTTAGGTGCCAATCAGACTTACTCTGGCGATTATGATATTCAACTTTTTGATGAAGCTACTCGCAGGGAATATGGTCTTGACGATTTGAGGCTTGGCGATTTGGTGGCCATACTTGATGCTGATCACTCTTATGGACGGATTTATCGTAAAGGCGCGGTTTCAGTAGGTATAGTTGTGCATACAAACTGTGTTACTTCAGGCCACGGTCCAGGTGTTACAACGCTTTTCACTTCGTCTTCTGGAAAGATTATTCCAAAAATTGACTTTAAGGCTAATATTGCTTCTTTGTTAAAATTGAGGACAGATATATAAGTAAGCATGGTTATATGTGCTGTTAGAATTATTAGTGAGATGTTGGTGTTATGCCTTACAAGAGGAAAAGTCGTGGGCGTTCCAAGGGTTCTAAGGGTAGAAGCGGTTTTGTCCAGTGTGCCAATTGCGGGGAACTTGTGCCGCGGGATAAAGCGAAAAAGGTTACGCGGAGAGTATCCCTTGTGGATCCTGCTTTGGCTAAGGAGCTTCGCCAGCGAGGCGCTTACATTTCTGCGCCTGTAGACACTAAATACTATTGTGTTTCATGCGCGGTTCATTATGGCATTGTGAAAGTTAGAGCCAAAGATGAACGCCGTACGCGTTTGGGCAGAAGATTCTAGGTTTAGGCTTTTTCCTTTTTCTTTAAGGCTTTGTAAGCGTGTAGGCTTCTTTGCAGTACTGTTAGGTTTGTTAGAATCGCTAATAGGATTATGGCGGCTTCTACGGCGTTTGCCAAGAAAATTTCTGTTAGGCTTGCGACTGCGAGTATCAGTATGCGTTCGGCTCTTTCCGCTATGCCTATGGTTTCCATTTTTATGTCTGCGGCTTCGGCTCTTGCGCGTGTGTAGCTTACCAGTAATGAGCCTATAAGGGCTATGAGTCCCCATTGGATGGTGCATAATCCGCCGAATATTATGCCAGCGTAGACTGCCGAGTCCGCATACCTATCCAGCAGCGAGTCTAAGAAGCCTCCGAAAGGAGTTGCCTTTTCGCATAGTCTTGCGATGGCACCGTCTAGGATGTCGCAGTATCCGGATAAGAGAAGTAGAATTACTGCCAACAAGAGGTTTTGGTGTCCACGGGTGTAGGCTATTGCTGCTAGAAACGCTAAAACTATGCCGAAGGCGCTTATCATGTTCGGCGTTAATCCTATTTTGTTGGCTGCATTTGCCTGTGCCGCTATAGCTGATTGCACCTTAGCTTTAAGTTTTGTCAGCATCTGTTTTCGCTTTTTCTGTGTTAACAATTCTTATTTAAGAATTGATGTGCAAACTACTGGCGTGAACGGGGCAGTATGCGAGTTTGATAACCGTGACTCAAGTGAAAGTTTGCGGTAAATGCGTATCTGGGGTGTGATTTTCAACTCAAAACTTTGCTCCCAAACATTTTATTAAGGTTAAATAGAAAATAGAATATTGGGTTTGGAGAACTGGTTCTATGAAGATTGGTGTGTGCGGGGTTGCTTGTGAAAAGTGTCCACGGATGGTTAATGGCGGATGTCCAAGTGGAGATGTTGGGTGTACTCCGAAAGAGAATAAGTTTTGTGCAATAGCTACTTGTGCCTTCAAGAAAGGAGTCAGCTTGTGCTTTGAATGTAAGGAATTCCCATGTGAAACTACGAAGATGGGTCCAATAAGCTACGGTTTCTGCCAATTCATATCAGGGAAAAATCCATAGAAAGTTGAAAAAGCCAAACAATTGAAACGCTCATAAATGGATTCCTAAGACTCTTTTCATCTATGGTACTTAGCCCAAAGAACACCAACTACAATCACAACTATCATTATAGTTACTAATCCGTAAAGTCCTAGGGCAAATAAGCTTGTCCAATTCATTTCTTTCTCCTCTCGAGCTCTTGGGGTGTGGATTAAATAAAACAGTTGTTTCAAGTAAAGGAACATTCTCTCTTTATAATATTGCGAAACAGAAAGCCTCTTTATTAGACAATAAAAGTGGAAATAGTCAAAATAAGGAGCGCACCTTCATGTTTAATAGGCTCTCATCGAAATTGGAAAGAGCAAAGCATTCCTACTTTAAGGAAAGAGTTCAGCAGCGGCAACATCTAAATAAAGAGTTTACTAGATTGGATGAGCTCCTTAAAGAGAATGTAATTGATGAAGATATTTATAGACGGCTTAGGAAACTGTTAGAAATTGGTTACCAACAGAAAATTCAGGAAACGAGGCGAAAATACGGTTTCCCATGCAATTTTATGCGTTCTGAAACTATACCTAACCTTAACAGCAATCCACATAAGAGTTTCCAATTGTAAAATAGTACGCCTTCTTTGGATTTGCAGCACAAGCTTAAAGGTTAAAAAACAAAAATTTTAATTAGCATCTATCAGCGAATCAGTTACATTTTCACCTTTCAGCCGCCCATTCCTTCATTTTTCTTTTAAATTAAAGTTTCAGAATGGATTATCATCAAAAAATAGGCAGGAGAATTTGCGGATTAGGTTATGCTCTCACCTAAAATCTTCTGAGTCCACTACCATCATCGGATAGATTCCTTCTGTTGGCATTGGAGCTTTTGCCAAGACCTTGCGAACTTCTTCAATGTTTGGGGCGTTCCATTCGCATAATATCTTAACTATCTTGCCCTCTTCGTTTAATTGGGCCAAACTGCGCACCCAGTATGCGTCAACTGTTGAATGAGCTTTTACCCACTTTCCTGCAGGAGTTGCCTCTGCGACGGTCGCAGTAGCTGGTAATGGATGAACCGCCAGAAACTTTGCCAAATTTTCACCTCCTACATATTTAAGTCATTACAGTGTCGGGAGCTGAACTTCACTAACACGTAAAGAAAGCAGCCTCGGATGCTCGCTTCACAAGCCAGCGAAACTCACTTATGGTATTGGGACCTCTCCTAATGAGACTTGCTAATGTAAATGGAAGTTTGTCTGTCTGTTTGTTCGTGTCTGTCTGACTGTGACTGCGTGACTGGCAGGGCAATGAAAGAAACGGAAAAGTGTGCGTGTGAATGTATGAAGGGTTTGGGGTAAAACTTTATTTTTATAGAGATGCAAAGAGGAATAGTTTTTGGTGTGTTGTGTTTGTCTAAAGAGGCTGTTCTTGAGGCTGTGGCTTCAGAAGTTAGGGTCTGCATGAAATGCGGTCTTTGGAGAACGCGTAAGAATGCTGTTCCAGGCGAGGGAAACCCAGACGCTGAAATCATGTTTGTTGGGGAGGCTCCCGGCTACTGGGAAGATATTAGGGGTCTGCCTTTCGTTGGGACTGCTGGAAAATTTTTAGACATGCTTTTAGCTGAGGCTGGCCTTTCACGAAACATGGTTTTCATAGCCAATGTTTTGAAGTGTCGTCCGCCGGGAAACCGTGAACCCTTGCCCATTGAAATCCAAACTTGCACACCATACTTGGATAGGCAGATAAAAGCCATAGAGCCTAGGCTACTGGTCACGCTTGGAAACCATTCAACAGCCTACATTTTCTCTAAGACTGGACTAGCCTTCAATGGCATAACCCAGGCAAGAGGAAAATTTTACCAAACTAATATCCTAAATTTGGCGGTTACGGTTTTTCCAACTTTTCATCCAGCAGCCGGACTTTACAACGCCAAATACAAGCAGCTGCTAACCGAAGACTTTAGGCTGCTTAAAGCAAAAATTCTTGAAATGGGGCTTATTTAGGCTAATCTAACCTTTTGGCAGCTTTCAACTCGTTTAGCAGTTCCTCTGCGTTCTTAAACGTTTTAGAGGGCAATTCCTCCAGCAAATCCGCAAGCCTAATCTGTTTATCCTCTTCTACTTCCACGAGACGCCAGCCAACCTTCTTAATCAGCATACTCTTCGGTGCAGGATAACGCGTTTTTCCAACAACACTTTTCACAGACTCCAAACCCACAGAACCCGTAACTTTTGGAAACTTTCCCTTCGCCAAAAACTCCATGAAGCGCAATCCATCTTCAAACATGGAAAGGTTGTTGAAAAACACGTAAACCTTCTTGCCTTCTTCTTCAAAAGGCTTCACCACATCCCATAGTTTTCGCAGTTCCAGGTCGCTGTACTGGTAATAGTATAGTTCCTTGCCTAGTCCATGCAGCCTAAAATAGACAATTCGACCAGTGTAGGCGGGCAAAACCCTAAACGGGTCTGTCACGTGCACAACGTCTAGGCTGCTTAAGACTTGCCCTAGTTTTTCACAAACTTCTGGCTTCTCCCATTCTGGACCGCGGGTTTCCCAAACCAAAACCAAGCCTTCACGGTCAACAGCCTTAAAAAATTTCTCAGCGTCGCCAAGCTTGTCAGGCCTAAAAGAGCCCGGCGTTTGAATAAGCAGTATTTCAGCCTTTAATGTTCTACAGATTTGCTTCATGCGTTCAAAGGCTTTGAGACATGCTTCATCCAGCTTCATTTTTGATTTGTGGCTTATCTCCTGATGGGCTTTAACTGTGAACTCAAAGTTTTCCGGGGCTTTTTCCCGCCATCCTTTAACAGTTTCCAGTCGCGGATACTCGTAAAATGTGCTGTTCAACTCCACAAGCGTGTAGTTTTCGAAATAGCGTTTCATTGAGGTTGGAAAGCCGCAGCATCCAACCTTAATCACGTCTTTCCCACTCGTTTAGGTGCTTACTTTTGGGGGAGGGCGGACGGGTTTCCCAAGCTTTCTGTGCAGTGCTATGCGGTAAAGCTTTCTCAAAGACTTCACAAGCTGTTCAACGCTTGGCAAAGTCGAATAAATTAGGGGTATGCGGTCGTATTCTGCCAAGCGAATTGAATAGTCGTCGGGTTTAACCCCGTGGAAGACGACGACACTTGGTTTTAGGCTACTCATCCGCACAAGCATCATGGGCGAGTTCTCGTTTCCAATATTCGTAAACACAAGAGCCCTTTCGGTTGTGGCTCCAAAAAGCTGCGAATATTCAAAACCTGAAAGCGTTTCAATAGTCTTCGCGCTGTCAACAACGGTGTAGCCGCGGACCTCTTTGACATGGAGGCTTGAGCACGCGGCGAATTCGCCTTTAATGGCTTTGCACAAATATTCAACGCGAACTGGAATTGGGAACTCCCTCAAATCCAAAACCGCCATGCTCGGCGAACTTGTGAGTCTAGCAAATTCGCGGATGAAACGGCTTCCGCGTTCCTCATCAATTTTCAGCAGAGCCCAAACAAATCTGCGCACAAACCTTGTTCCAGGACTTTTCCTTCGACCACTTTCATAATCGCTTATAACAGAAGGCGAAAGCAACATTTTATCGGAAAGGGTTATCTGGGAAACAGCGAAAAGCTCACGCCACTTCCGCATGGTTGCCCCAGGCTTGCTTGAGAGGATAATCTCGCCGGCGATTCTCCTCGCCAGAACTTCGCGGACACTGGGAGACACAGCCATATAAGCGCCCTTCCAACCCTGCCAAGTTCTCCCTTAAAAAGGTGCAAGTATAAAACTGTACCGCTCAAACTGGAAAAGACCAAGCTTATAAAACCCTTAAACTAGACAACGAAAATTAAGAAAGTTCCAAGCACAATAATTATGGAGCCTATGGCAACCTTCGCCGTGACCTTTTCGCGGAGAAAAACAATGCCAGACAATGTTGAAAATAGCGGTGTTGTAGAAGATATGGGAACTGCCTGTGATTCGGGAATGTAAGAGAAACTTAACGTTAGAAGAAACCACCCTAACCCTACGGCGATTATGCCTCCAACCAGCAGCATGGCAAGCGTCTTTTTCTTCATTTTAAAGAAGGTTAAACTTCTTTGGACTGTTGGAGTGAAAACCAGCAGAAAAGCCGCCAGCGCCGCTATTCTAAGGGTGTTAATTGCAAAGGCGAAGTCTAAACCGGGAACCTCTTTCATGGCCAAATTAACCATTGAAATACTTATAGACCATATAATCGCGGTTACCAAAGCAATAACCATCCCCTTAACCAAGAGGCTTTTCTGCAATTTCGACGTGTTGGCTTCACCCTCTTGGCTTAGCAGCCAAATCCCCAAAACAATTGCAACCGCTGCAAAAACAACTTGCAATGTGACGTTTTCTCCAGCCAGCAAAACAGCCCAAACAAGGCTGAAAAGCGGATAAGTGCAAGTTATGGGGACAGCACGTGACACACCTAAAATTTTCAAGCTAAACAAGTATAGGGTGTCGCCTAACCCCAAGCCTATCAATCCGCTTACACACGCAAGTAAAACCACATGGGCCGGCATGCTTGTTAAGACGCTAAATTTGCCAACAAAAGCTAAACATAGAAGCAGAAAAATGCTTGTTCCAATGCAGCGCACAGTGTTAGCTGGAAGAGGCTTAACCTCAGCCAAAGCCCCCTTATATAAGACGGCTGAAACCGTCCAGCAAACAGCAGCGCCCAAGGCTGCAAACTCTCCAAACATTCTGCACACACGGCGGTTTTAACGCGTTTATGAAGGGAGAATGCTAAAGCTGTTAAATATTTAATCCTTTACATTCATAGGTTGGGAAGTTGAATATGCAATATGTCGTCTATTGGTGCGCGGAAGTCTCTGAAAAATTTCCCAAACTCGCCATAGGTATAGGCACAATCAATAATGTAGTTGTGGAGAAGGAAAACGAGAAAATCCGCGAACTGAAAAAGGAAGCGTACTTCGAAGTTAAAGCCAAACACAACGTTGAAAATTTGAAGGATAACCCTGTCATAAGGGCTTACAGAGACTTCTACTGGAAACTGGACATAGACCCGACGAAAACAAGACCTTCAGGCGAAGCACTGCTCCGACGGGTTTTACACGGAAACCCGCTTCCAACAATCTCAACGGCTGTTGACGCCTACAATCTAGCTTCCATGAAAACAATGATTCCCATAAGCGGCTTCGACGAGGAAAAACTGAACCCGCCTTTCAACGTGCGCTTTGCAGAAAACGTCGAAGAATTCACTGGAATCGGAATGAATAAGCCTATAGCCTTAACAAGTAAAATGCTTGTTTTGGCCGACATCAAGCGTGTCCTATGCATATACCCCCACAGAGACGCCGACCACACAAAAATCACTGAAAAAACAAAAAATATCCTCATAGTTGGATACGGCGCTCCAGGAATAACCGCGCAGCAGCTTACGGAGACTGTGGAAACGGCTCTATCCTACATTAAAAAGGTTTCAGGAGGAGACATCGAAATGGTAAAAGTTTTCAGTGCCGCCCATGAATAAAGTGTGGGGAGGCTTCGGTTTGGCTTTTAAGGATAGAATAGCGGAAACTGCAAAATTCAAGGAATCCAACATTGTTTTAGCCTTAGACTTTCCCTTTGAAAAACTTGAAAACCGCGAAGCCCTCGCCCGTAGAGCAGAACATATTTTAGAGTCTGTGCATCCTTACATTTGTGCTGTAAAATTTAACCATCACCTAATTCTTCCTTTAGGCGTTTTCAACGGCGTCCAAAAACTTGTGAGAAAGGCGCATGAAAAAGGTTTGCTGACAATAATGGACTGCAAAGTGAACGACATAGGCGCAACAAACCAAATCATCGCCGAATACTATTATAGGGCTGGATTCGATGCCTTGATTGCAAACCCCTTCGTAGGCTGGGAAGAAGGCTTAAAACCAGTCTTCGAGGTTGCCGAAAAACTGCATAAGGGCGTAATCCTCTTAATTTACATGAGCCACAAGGGAGCCGCTGAAGGTTATGGGCAGACCGTGGTTGACGCTGAATCTGGACGCAAAACTCCCCAATACATACTGTTTGCAAGAAAAGCCTTAAAATGGGATGCTGACGGCGTCGTTGTGGGCGCCACATACCCAGAAAAAATAATGGAAGTCTGCAAGGTGCTTGACGGAAAAATCCCAATTTACTCGCCTGGCGTGGGCGCTCAAGGTGGAGAAATAGAAGCCACTTTAAAGGCTGGCGCCAATTACCTAATTGTGGGGCGGGCAATAACCCTTTCAGAGAACCCGGCTGAATCTGCCAAGAATATTAGGAACATTGTAAATCGCTTTAAATGATGGAAGTACTATCTTTCGCGTCTTTCCCATAGCTCTTTTTTAAGCATGTCTCTAACGGCTGACCTTATTGCGGCGCTCCTACTTGGGTACATGTTTGCCCTTACAAGTTCATCTAATCCTTCAAGGTAAGCTTCAGGTAATAGTACGGTTACGAGTTTCATGTTTCTCCCCTTCAAACATGTTATGCATATAACATGTGGCAAATATAAAACTTAACAAAGCTTTCGGCTAATACTCTCTTCAGTTGCTTGTATTTCCTTCATTATGTTTTGAAAGGTTTTAGGTATATCCTCTACGTGAAGGGCGCGGCGGCGTATTCCCTCCTGCACAGTTCCAGCTGCAACTAGGAGGCTGCCTACAACGTCGCTTATGGTGGGATCTGGGAAAAGTATTAGGGCCAAGCCAAACTTGATCAGCCAAGGTTTTTCGCCGTTTTTACAAAGCTTTTTCGTCGCTTTTACTTCTTTTACAGATTCTTTCATAGACTGTAGGAAGTCGATGTAGCTTTCGCTTAATTCATTTAATGTGCTTGCTAATTTTTTTACTTCATCTGTCTTCATTGAGAGTCTCCTCGTCTTCAAGAGTATAGCGTCTATGCAGAAAAGCTTTAACTTCCTAAAATTTCCCTTTGCACGGCTTTTTAGGCTGAAATGAACTGCGTATTTTAAAAATCCTTTTCAAACTTGAATAGCCTTTTCTCCAAGTTTTACATTTAATGAGTGAAATTTTTGCGGCGGTCAAGAGTTGGCGAGTTCACCAAAAATATTATTTCTGAAAGGATTTAATCTAAAATGTGCTTAGTGAAATGTGTTGGGGTTAAGAGCTTGGTGGATGAGCATTACGGGTTTATTTTGCTTTCCGACGAGAAGTGGTGGAATAGGCTTTGTGAGCGCAGCAGAAGCGGCAGCCAAACCCATGCCTTTGTGCGCAGAAGCCTTGTAGGACCAGTTGAAACTCAAAAACTGCTTTTCTACGTTAAACGCCCAGCCATGCAAATCCGAGGCATTGCAGATTTCATCGAACGCGTGGCTGGAGACTACAAAGAGCTTTGGAGCAAATATGGCAGCGAAACCTGCCTAAAATCCTTAGAAGATTATTTGGATTTTCTCCAAGGAAAACGTAAAGTCACCTTCATCAGGTTTACAAATTTTTGCGTGTTTGAAGTGCCAGTTTCAATAGAAGCGATAACGAAGGTTTTAGGCGTTCCAAGGGTGCCGAGAGGCGGTAAATACATAAATCGTGAAATGGTAAATCAGTTAACTATTTGAGGAGTGTGCATTTAGGCTATGAAAAGTTTTGACCCGAAAGAATTTGTTGAGAAACAAATTGAGGAGATACGGAAAAACATCGGCGGCGAAAGAGCTTTAGTTGCCGTTTCAGGCGGCGTGGACAGCACTACATGCGCTGTTCTAACGCGTAAGGCTATAGGCGAAAACCTTGTCTGCGTGATTTTAGACGACGCCTTTATGCGGGAAGGCGAACCGGAAAAAGTGGCGGAAAGCCTTTCAAAAGAGCCTTTTAAAGTGCCAGTAAAAATAGTTGATGTCCGCGAACGCTTCTTAACAGCCATGAAAGGTTTAAGGGACGCTGAGGAGAAGCGTAAAAAGTTCCGTGAAACCTTCTACACAGTCTTAAGTGAAACCGCTAAAAAAGAAAAATGTCCAGTTCTGGTGCAAGGCACAATTCGCGCCGACATTGTGGAAACAGTGGGCGGCGTTAAAACCCAGCATAACGTTCTCGAACAAATAGGCATAAACCCCATGGAAAAGTTCGGCTTTAAAGTTGTTGAACCCTTATTGGCTCTTTACAAGGAACAGGTGCGGATGGTTGCAAGATATTTGGGTTTGCCTCCAGAAGTTTCTGAAAGGCAACCGTTTCCCGGGCCAGGCTTATCAGTGCGGGTTGTTGGTGAAATTCGCTCGGATAAATTGGATGCTTTAAAAAAAGCCACAACCATCGTTGAAAGTGCCCTTGCAGAGCATAAGCCAAGCCAGTACTTCGCCGCTATAATTGACAATGAAGTGTCTTCAAGGGAGTCCTCTGTAACGCATATGCGGGAAACTGTGGCGCGGTTCCTAAATGTTCCTTCAAGAAGTGTTGATGTGAAAATTTTCATGGATAAGGCTACGGGGTTGAAGGGCGGCGAAAGGCGTTATGGTAAAATAGCTGGCATAAAGGTTGAAACAGCAAACGGGAAAGTGTATGAGACGGCTATTCGCAATCTTGTCTCTGTGCAAGCAAGAATAAATGATGAAAACCCAGCCGTCACAAGGGTCTTTTACGCTGTTAGG
>Ga0209102_1000307_pt1 | contig 33447 bp, 32 predicted proteins | sample ConPoolayeHmetaG_FD_185483 | JGI IMG/M metagenome (GOLD analysis project Ga0209102, IMG submission 185483) | Hot spring microbial mat communities from California, USA to study Microbial Dark Matter (Phase II) - Cone Pool mat layer H metaG... ...
ATCGCTTTGGGCCGCCATCATCTTTCGAAAATTTTCCATAGGAAATTTTGAGTCGACCGGGATAATCCCAGCGGCTGTTTTTATGGCTGCATCAACTTTATCCCCTGTTTTAAAGGTGTACTGCAGATTAAAAGATTGTTTAGGCAAAAATTGATTAAGGAGTTCTTTTAGAACTTGTTCTCCTATGTTTCCCCTTAATTTCGGACTCGTCAAAAATTCTTGTAAGTCTTTCATTCCTCGACCTATTTCGCTCATTTCCCCGATATTTTTTTGAACCTGGGAGATAACTCTGGCCGCATTGTCAAGTCTCTCATTGAGAGCCCGGGTATTGTTTTGTAAAGACTCTAGAAGGACCTTTCGATCCTCCTTGGAGCCCGTCTGAAGCATCTTTATTATCTTCTCCAAGAATTCCTCTGATGGTTTCTGGGCTTCCTTTATCTCGGCAAGCTTTTTATTAATAAAAAGTAACCAAATAATCAAAATTACAATTACCAATATCAACAGCGGACCCATTGTAAGCATTTTACACTATAGATCGGATTCAGTTAAAATAAAACTGTTGAAAAAGGAGAACCGAAAAAGAAAAATTAAGCTAAGGAAAAATGTCCTTCCTGCTTTTTTGGTAACGGTCGTACTTTGGGGACTGATTTTTTTGATCATCTATTTTGTTGAACCAGAAACGGTTGGGGCAATTCCTCTTTTCCTTCTTATCCTTTTCCTGGCCCTTGTTTTTACTTTTTCCTTTGCATTTGCCCACGCTCGGCGGGGATTTTTGGCCTCCATGGCCTTAATCACTTTTCTTATTCTTCGTTATTTGGGGATAGGAAATTTCTTAAATTTTGTTCTTATTCTTGGCTTGGTGGCAACTATCGAGCTCTACTTTTCCAATAAATAAGATCGTTATTTCCGGAGAGTTGACAAGGTTTTCCTAATTGTTATACTTCTGCTAATTTATTCGAACAAACAAATGCGAATTTCCGAACAAAAACTAAATCCGTCTTTAAAGAACCAGATCGTCAAAACCTTTGCCCAAACTCTTGCTGACTTAAAAGATCTCGGGGAAGCGGAAACTTTCCTGAAGGATTTTTTCAATCAAAACGAATTGGAAACATTTGCCAAAAGACTCGCGATCGTTTATTGGTTAAAAAAAGGGAGAAGCTATGCTAACATAAAACAAAATCTAAAAGTTTCGAGTGCCACTATCGCCTCTGTCCAAGGCCTCACGAAAAAGGCGGGGCTAAAACTCGCTCTTCAAAAGATTGAGGCCGAGGAATGGGCCGCTGTTTGGGCTGAAAAGATACGAAAATTTGTCAGGAAGTAGATAGTCTTCTCTCAGAACTGTAAAATATGCCTATGGACAAGAAATTTTTTGTTACGACACCCATTTATTATGTCAATGACGTTCCGCACATTGGACACGCCTATACCACTTTGGCCGCCGACATTTTGGCCCGATATTACCGGGAAAAACTGGGTAGAGAAAACGTCTTTTTCCTGACCGGAACAGATGAGCATGGCCAAAAAGTTAGCCAAGCGGCCAAAGAGAAAGGGGTTTCTCCCAAAGAATTTTCCGATTCAGTTACTTCACGTTTTAAAGATGCCTGGCGGCTCCTTAATATAAGTTATGATTACTTTATCAGGACAACAGATCCTAAACACGAAAAAATAGTTACTTCTCTTCTTCAAAAAATTTACGACAAAGGGTATATCTATAAAGGAACGTATGAAGGTCTTTACTGTATCGGTTGTGAGAAGTTTTTGACAGAAAGCGATCTTGTTGGGGGGCGCTGCCTTCTTCATCCTAATAAGGAGCCGGTAAAACAGAAAGAGGACAATTATTTCTTGAGGCTTTCTGAACTTTCAAAAAAGGTTTTAGGAAAAATTGAGGAGGAAGAATATGAAATCTTGCCCAAAGAGAGGAAAAATGAAGTTATCGGCAGATTAAAAAGCAGGGTCGAAGATATTTCTATCTCCAGAGGGGGCGTTTCTTGGGGAATTCCTGTTCCCTGGGATAAGTCTCAAACAATTTACGTCTGGGTTGATGCTTTAATAAATTACTATTCGGCTACCCAATTTTTGGAAGGAAAGACAAAATTCTGGCCAGCAGATTTGCATTTAATCGGTAAGGACATTCTTTGGTTCCACGCAGTAATTTGGCAAGCGCTTTTAATCGCCGCGGGGGTAGATTTGCCGAAGAAAATTTTTGCACATGGATTCTTCACTATCGATGGCCAAAAGATGTCAAAGTCCTTAGGAAATATCATTTCCCCCAAACAATTAGTTGATAGATATGGGGTCGATGGAGCAAGATACTTGTTAATTTCGGCCTACCCCTTCGGGGACGACGGCGATATTTCATTAAAAAGATTCGATGCAAAATACAACGCCGATCTTGCCGACGCTTTGGGCAATTTAGTCTCCAGGGTGGCTAAACTTTGTGAAGGTTTGAACATTAAGATATCTCAATCAAAAAAAATACCCGCACGTTATTGTGAAGATATTGAACATCTTGACCTATATGGAGTCCTTAATAATGTTCATAGCCAAGTAATTCTCGCTAACCGATATATTGACAAGAATGAGCCATGGAAGATAAAAAACCAAAAAAAACTGAATGCTGTTTTGGGATATCTTGTAAAAAAAATTTTAAGTTTAGCCAACCAACTTAGACCCTTTCTCCCGGAAACTTCTGAAAAAATTGAAAAGCTGTTTAGTGGACCTGGAATCAAACTGGGGGAGCCTTTATTTCCTCGCCTGAGATAATCTATGAGGAACCTTTTCGTAAAGCATGATAAACTCATCCACCGTTTCTTAGAAATTCTCCCCGGTCTTTTTTCTTGGAACGCTATTCTTTTTCCTTATTGGGGAATTTTTATAATTCCTAATGTAGTTGCTTATTTCGTTCTTGCTTTTAATATCTATTGGTTTTACCAGTCTCTTCAAATAGCTCTCGCCGCCTTTATCTCCCATTTAAAAATTCAGGCTTCTTTGAGTTATGATTGGCTTGGGGATCTCAAACCATTTTCTGACTGGAAAAAGGTCCACCACATAATTATTGTCCCCACCTATAAAGAACCTCTTTATATCCTGGAAAGAACACTTACCTCATTAGCCAGGCAGGATTTTCCCAAAAAACAGCTAATTGTAATTCTGGCAATGGAAGAGAAGGAGGAAAAAGAACAAAGACTTGGGAAAGCGCTGGCTCTCACCAAAAAATTCGGTAAAACCTTCGGCCATTTCTTTGTAACTGTCCATAGGCTGGGGCCCGGCGAGGTTGTAGGAAAGGCTTCTAATGAACGCTATGCTGGTATTTGGGCTAAGAAAAAACTTATAGACGAACTATTGTACGATATAAATTATTTAACTATCACCTCTTGTGATGCCGACCACGTGTATCATCCCAAACACTTCTCATGTCTGACTTTTAAATTCCTTGATAATCCAAATCGTTACCGATATTTCTGGCAACCGGCAGTGATGTTTTACAACAATATCTGGGAATTGCCGGCCATTACGCGAGTTCCCAACACAATCTCTTCGATCTGGAATCTTTCCCAATTGTCGAGAAAAGACCGGCTCATCAACCAGCAAAACTACTCTCTTTCTTTTAAACTCCTTGATGAGGTTGATTACTGGGACCCAGATAAAATTCCGGAAGATTGGGGAATCTTCTTTAAGGCCTATTACAAAAAACGGGGAGGGGTCGAAGTTGAACCCATTTATCTACCACTACATGCGGATGCGCCTCAATCGACCTCTTTACTGAAAACATTAAAAAATCAATACGAACAATACAAAAGGTGGGCCTGGGGCGTTTCGGATGACCCCTGGATAATAAAAAATTACTTTTTAACGCCCGGGGTCCCCTTTTGGGACAAGACCATGCGATTAATATACGCTCTCTGGGCTCATTTTATGTGGCCCGTCAATTGGTTTATTATCACGCTAGGATTAACTATCCCCTCAATTTTAAACCCCGCTTTTGCCAAAACTACCCTCGGCTATACCGTCCCCCGACTTTCTTCTTATGTGTTGACTGTAGCACTCGGCTTCTTAGTAATAATGATAATTATCAATAATTTCTATAAACCAAAAAGGCCAAAGGAGGTTCCTCTTTGGAAGGCCCTCGTTGCCCCATTTGAATTTATTCTTATGCCAATCGCCGGCTTTTTTTTCACCGCCCTCCCCGGTCTCGACGCCCATACCCGCCTTATGCTAGGGAAATATATTGAATATCGGGTAACCGAAAAGGTATAGTGAAAACGTGAATCAATTTACTGCCAGCCTTTGGGGGGACGAGGCGTTCTCCGCTATTCTTTCTTTGAAGGGAATTCCCGAGATAATCAAAATTTCCACCAATGAGCCGCATCCGCCTTTGTTTAATATTCTGGAAAGTCTTTGGTTTAGACTTTTCGGCGCCAGCGAGGTCTCTATTAGGATTTTGGCTTTTTTATTTCTTTTAGGGGCGGTTTATTTTACCTATAAAATAGGGGGGTATTTTTGGGATAAAAAAACCGCCATACTTGCCGCCCTTCTTACTTTTTTTAATCCTTTTTTGTTTACCTATGGTTTTGAGGGAAGAATGTATTCTCTTCTGGTGGCAACCGTTACCGCTTCGTTTTATTTCTTCCTAAGAAGAAGGTGGGGCTTTTATATTTTGACTACGACCATGGCTCTTTATACTCAGCATTTCTGTTTCTTCGCCCTTTTGGTTCAGGCCCTTCTTTTTTTAGGAGAGTTGTTTGGGGGTAACAGAAAATTGGCAATGACCATGCTTAAGGTTTTTCTGGTCGTCGGAATTCTTTATTCCCCTTGGTTGATACCCCTGTATAAACAAACAAAACTTGTTGAAAGCGGTTTTTGGCTGGGAAAACCGACGTTTAAAGATTTGGCTCTTTTGTTTTTCAAATATCTTAATGCAAGCCTGTTTCTTCTTCCTTTACGAAATTGGCGTCTAAATTTCAGGAAATCATTACCTCTATTCCTCTGGGCTACATTACCAGTTTTCTTGTCATGGGGAATATCCCAGAAATTTACCCCCCTTTTTTATGATAGATATCTAATTTACACAATTCCGCCAGCTATGCTTTTGGCAGCGAGCCAGAGAAGAAAAATTTCTAACATTATCTTGGTCATTATTCTGGCCATTTTTATTTTGGTAGATTTTATTTATTTTACTCGCCCGACAAAACGACCATTTCGAGAATTTTCTTCGTATGTAAAGGAGGTGAAACGAGGAGATGATTTTTTAATAAACTGGAACTCGGCCGCCCACCATCTTTGGGAGGCGAAATACTACGGGATACCGGCGCCCTTATACGTCCCCCAAGGAAGGGACAAACTTCCTTTCTATGTCGGAACCGCCCTTATGGGACCCGATGATGTCATAGAAACTCTTCCCAAGAAAATTAACCGCCTTGGAGTTATTACCAGTGGCCCTATTGAGGAGATTCAAATACCCGGATATACTAAGAAAGAAGAAAAGATATTTGATTCCCTTAAAATTATTTGGATGGAACGAGCTCAATGAAAAACTTTCTAGATAAACTTCATCTGCCTAGTTGGATAATTCTCGTTTTGGCCCTGGTTTTAGTCCTCAGAATCCCCTCCTTTCTAGAACCTTTTTCTTACGGAGACGAGATGATTTATCTCTCTGTCGGAGAAGGAATAAAACATGGACTGCCTCTATACTCAGGAATTTATGACAATAAGCCTCCTTTGCTTTATCTTCTGGCTGCTTTAGCTGGAAACGTTTTCTGGTTTAAGACAATCTTGGCTTTCTGGAGCCTGGCAACCATAGTCCTTTTTTGGAAACTATCTGAAAAACTTTTCCCGAACAAAACTAAGGTTCAAAAAACTGCCGTCGTTATTTTTGCCCTTCTCACGACCCTTCCGCTTTTGGAAGGAAACATTGCCAATGCTGAAAACTTTATGATTGGCCCAATTGTCGCCGCTTTCTTGCTTCTTATGGATAAAAAGGGTTATTCAAAAGATATTTTTGTTGCCGGTGTTCTTTTCGGAATCGCCGCCCTATTTAAGATTCCAGCGGCCTTTGATTTGCTGGTTATCATTGTTTTCTGGCTCGTCATCTCCGGCTTGAAAAAGGAAGCCTTGAAAGATACGTTCACCAAATCACTCTATTTGGTGGCTGGTTTTTTAGTGCCAATTTGCATATCTCTTGCTTGGTTTCTTTTGGCTGGCAATCTTGGCGATTATATTCGGGCAGCCTTCCTACAAAATATCGGATATCTGTCTAGTTGGCGGCCCCAAGATATCAACAAACCATTCTCACTTAGGAATCTGCCGCTTTTGATTCGATTGGGTATCGTGGCTGTAGGAGTGGCAATTCTTTTTTTAAAAAGGTCGAAACTTTCGAATAAATTCATATTTTTGACTGTTTGGACCTTTTTCGGGCTTTTTGCCGCTACTCTCTCCGAACGCCCTTATCCTCATTATCTACTTCAGATTGCCGCTCCACTTTCTTTTCTCTTTGCGATTTTGTTCGCGGAAAAATCGCTAGAACAATCGTTGGTCATCTTGCCCATTGTTTTGGTCTTTTTCGCTTCCTTTTATTTCAAGTTTTGGTATTATTCAACTTCGGGCTACTATTCAAGATTTATCAAATTTGCCGTCGGCAAAAGCTCTCGAGAGGAGTACCTTGCCAGTTTTGGCCGCCAAGTTCCGACCCATTATGAAATTGCTCGTTTTCTTGCGAGCTCAACTAATCCTTCGGAAAAAATCTTTGTTTGGGGGCCCGATTCCTCTGCCGTTTATGCTCTATCCAGAAGACTTCCGCCGGGAAAATTTGTCGCCGATTATCATATTAACGATTTTTCTTCCAAAGAAAAAGAAGTCAGAATTCTTGAGAATAACCCTCCAAAATTCATCATTATCCTTCCTGAAGCTGGAGGATTTCCTCAACTTTTGTCTTTTCTAAAAAAATCTTATATGCTTATCTTCAATATTAACGAGGCAGAAGTTTGGCGGCTGAAGGGAAGCGTCAAGGCAATTTAATTGCTCCTTTCTCTTCCTTCGAGTAAAATTGAAGCTAGTCTCTTATGAAATTGGGGCTCGCCGACCTGCCGTTTCGAAGACTTATTGTCGTTTGTGTAATTCTAAATGCTGTTCTTGCCGGAATCGTTCTCCTCAGTCAAAAATTTCTTCCTCCGGTAGTCCCCCTTTTTTATGGATTGGCCGAAGGGGAGGACCAACTTGTAAAAAGTTTTTTTCTGGTGATTCCCGCCCTGGCATCGTTAGTGATTATCTTAATTAATTCATTAATTGCCTTAAAAATACAGGAGGATTTCCTTAAAAAAATAATTATTTTTGGGGGCGTGGCGGGAACCTTTTTTGCCTATATTACCACCCTTAAAATAATCTTTTTGGTGGGCAGTTTTTAAATTGATGGAAATAATCAGATTGGCACTTTTGCCGGGTATAATGGCGGGGATTTTGGCTTATCTAACTACCCCCCTTGCCATTAGATTCGCTCGAAAATTTAATATTATCGACGACCCCAAAGTCCATAAACATCCAAAAGTTATTCATACATACCCCGTCCCTCGGGCCGGTGGACTGGCTACTTTTCTTGCCATCGGTATTATTTCTTTGGTTTTCTTACCAATAGACAAGCACGTCGTAGGAATTTTGGCCGGGGCAACCTTTGTTTCTCTCATCGGAATATTAGACGATAAATACGACCTTAATCCTTATCTAAGACTGGGGACCGGATTTATCGCCGCCACTATCCCTATCGTCGCCGGAATCGGCATCGCCTATATTTCAAACCCTTTCGACGGCCTGATTGATCTTTCCCGGCCGCAGATAAGTTTTAATTTTTGGGGACAACAAAGAAGTATTTGGATAATCTCAGATCTCTTCGCCTTGATTTGGATAGTTTTTATTATGAATATGCTTAATATGGGTGCAAAGGGGGTTGATGGTCAACTTCCGGGAGTGGTGGTAGTTTCGGCCGTTACTATCGCCGCTCTTTCTTTAAAATTTTCGGCCGACATCACTCAATGGCCGGTTATTATCCTGGCTTCTATAACCGCCGGTGCCTACTTGGGATTCCTGCCTTGGAATTTTTATCCTCAAAAAATTATGCCCGGATATGGAGGTTCGACTTTGGCTGGATACTTATTAGCAGTCTTGGCTATTCTTTCAACGACTAAGGTGGGAACCTTGATGGTAGTCTTAGGAGTTCCTTTAATTGACACTGGATATACTATTGTGCGACGAATTTTATCAGGAAAATCGCCCGTCTGGGGCGACCGCGGCCATTTACATCATCGGCTTTTGGATATTGGCTGGGGCAAAAGACGGGTGGCCATATTTTATTGGTTTATCTCTGCATTTCTGGGAATTTTGGCCCTTAATTTGAATGCTTCGACCAAGATGTATACAATGGTCGGGGTTGCCGTTCTTCTGGGAGGATTAATATTGTGGCTTACTTATCGTCCAAAATATTGATGATTAGCTCGATAATAAATATCATCCGCCCAATTCATTGGATCAAAAATCTTTTCCTTTTCGCCGCCATCATTTTTAGTGGAAACCTTTTCAATGAAATTCTGTTTAGTAAAGTTCTTTGGGCCTTTGTTGGATTCAGTTTAGCCTCCTCCGCTTCTTATACATTTAATGACGTTATGGATGCTAAATATGATAGGTTGCATCCAATCAAAAAATTCAGAGCGGTGGCATCGGGAAAAATTTCCTCCCCAGTCGCAATTTTAATCAGTTTTCTTTTTACCCTCTTCTCTCTGGTTTTAGCCAAAACTCTCAATCCCTTGTTTTTTTGGGCCGTTATTGCTTATTTGGTTCTCCAGTTTTTTTATAGTCTCGGTCTCAAAAAGATAGCGATCATTGATATTTTGATTATCGCCACCGGCTTTATCATAAGGGTTTATGCCGGCGCCTTTGTCATTGACGCCCATCTTTCAGTCTGGTTTCTTTTATGTGTTATCTCCGTCTCTCTTTTCCTGGCTGCCGGTAAAAGGAGGGCCGAGCTTAATTTACTGCCTCAAGAAGGGATAACCCGGGAAAGCCTGGCCCATTACCAGAGAGAGCTTCTTAATTCTTATGTCACTATGTTCGGGAATGCCGCCTGGATGAGTTGGTCTCTATTTACCTTCTTTGAGTCCCCTCGGGCTTCCTTGCCTGTCTGGCTCTTTTTGGCCGAATTATCTCGCACTACTACTATCAATAAACTTCTTATGTTTACCATTCCCGTCACAATATTTGGAATAATGAGATATGAAAGCCTGATTTTTGAAGGCCGGAGCGAATCCCCAGAAAAACTCCTCTTGACTGATATATACTTGATGTCCTCGGTTTTCCTATGGTTAGTTATGATTATTTGGATTTTCTATGGAGGTTTGGCGACTATTGGCTAGGCGTAGCCGCGGGACTTGGGGTCGGAGATAAAATTCCTTGAACCTTTTTGGCGTACTGACTTGATACCCACCCTTCTCTGTCTTTATCAATTTCAATCTTATACCAACCCGTTAATTCATCCTCTCCCAAAAAGAGGTATTTTTCGCCGGGCCCCACCTGGGCAATTTCAACTCCCGCCAATCCTGGCTTGTCTCTGACCCTCAGAAAACCCGTTGGCGTAGAAAGAATCTCTACTAGGGTTTGTTCTTCTTGGATAAGTGGTATTTTTTCTGTTTCTTTAACCGCCGGGGATAGTTTGACAACCGCCGTCACTTTGTAACCCACCAGTGTTTTTATTTCAAAAACTCTCTGTTGATAATTCGTAGCGAAAACTTTTATTTCGTGTCTTCCTGCGACCGTAGAACTCTTAATCGGCGCAAAGCCGCGACTATGGCCATCCAAGAAAACTTCGGCTGAATTAGGAATAGATACAACGGCAATTTCTGCCTTCTTCCCGCCGATTTTCTCGAAGGAAACTATTTCTCCCGCCGAGTCTTCCTCGGTTTCCTTCAATTCCCGACGAATTATTGTCAAAACGCCTGGAACTAGGGTTATTTTTGTCTCAAAGGAAGCAAAATTATCCGAGAGGGGGGCAAGTTTGACCGTCGCTTCGCCGGGGCGGGTTTTGTATTCTAAGGGGGTCTGACCCACCTCTTGGCCGTTGATATAAACAAGACTGACTGGGTCCGTTTCAATCAGAATCCCAGCCTCTTTTGGATTTAAATATCCCAAAAGAAAAAGTCCGGCCACCGACAAGAATCCCAAACCTAAGACGAACAGAAAAACCCCCCACAGCTTTTTCATTGCGTAGGCAAGTTTAACACGAGGCTGGCTAAACTGACAAGATTTTTATTTTGTATTAATCACAACTTTGAGATAAAATAAATCCTATCAACGGCCGGATGGCGAAGTGGAAACGCTGCGGTCTGCAAAACCGCGATGCGCGGGTTCGATTCCCGCTCCGGCCTCCTAAAATTTGCAATTTCCGATTTCACAAGTTATAATTGCGACACATCTCGCCTAGTGCGGGATTTTTTAATTATCCAAAGTATCTACTCTGGATTATATTTTCCCCTGCCCGACAATGATAAGGTTCTCATTTCAGTTTCCCAAGTACCGCCTCCAGATTCTGCTCTCAAAAAGGCGGGGGGCTTTCATAGATAATTCACTTTTACCCGATCTCGAGAAAATTAAAAATATCAGAAGGGGTCAAAAACTTTCCCGTTTTTTCCGACTCATTTTTGAACGTAGAAAAATCAAAAAACTTCTAGGTACAAATTTAGCCTTAATTCTTTTGATCAGCACTTTTATTCCTAATAATAGCCTGGCGAACATTGAAAATGAACAGGTTATTATTACAGAATCAAACAGCCCATTAATTACTAAAAGCGCCATACAGTACCCTGTCAGCGAGATTAGAATTAGTCAGGAATATCAACTTTTCCACCCTGGCCTTGATTTTGATGGAGAAACCGGAGATGAAATCCGCCCAATTAAAAACGGGGTGGTTGAAATGATTGGTAAATCAAAATTTGCCTATGGAAATACAGTTATCATTAACCATGGAGGAAAAATTACTTCTTTGTATGCCCATCTCTCAAAAATCTCTGTTTTGCCCGGTCAAGAGGTTACCACTGATACAATTATTGGTGAAATGGGCTCGTCGGGCCAGTCTTCCGGATCCCATCTTCATCTCGAAATCCGTGATCATGGAGTCCCGATTAACCCGCTTTCAGTACTTCCAAAATACTAATCCTGAAATTTCCAAATATACCACGAGGCGGCCGTTCTAAACGGCTTCCACCTTTTAGAAATTTGTTCTATTTCATGGATTTTATAATTTCTTTTGAATAATTTAGATACTCCCTTTTGTATCCCCAAATCATCAGCCGGAAAGACATCCTTTCTGGCTAAAGTAAACATCAAAAACATTTCAGCGGTCCAACGACCGATACCTTTCACGGAAACAAGCTTTTTAAGTATTTCTTCGTCGGTTTGCCTGTCTAATTTCTTTATTTCAATTTCTTTCCTCTCAATTTTGTAGGCTAAATCCTTAAGGTAGTTTATTTTTTGTTTTGAGAGCCCCCATTTTCTAAATTTTGTCTCACTGGTGGACAAGATCTCTTCGGGAATAATCTTGCTATCCAGTCCTTTTTTAACCCGGCTAAAGATTGCCGCGGCGGCCTTACTCGAAATCTGCTGAGAAATAATCGCCCCAACCAAGGTGGAAAAATACTTTCCTTTTTTGCTTGGTCTTATTTTACATGGACCATATTTTTTAACTAGCGGTCCAAGATATTTATCCTTCGCCAAAAATTTTTCCGCCTTCTTCCACATTTTTGATTTCTTGATCCAGAAGCCCAGTCTTCTCATCAAAACGAAACCATCCCTCTATCTTCTCTCCTAACAACACCCTCGGTAACCAGAAACGATCATCAGCCCACATTTCTTCGAAAGGAAGATCGTCAATTTTAAACCACTGAGGATTCATTTCCTCGCTCTCCTTCGGCTTACCCAACCATCTTTTAATAAAGAAAACATGAACATCTTGATTCCAATCTTTTTTCCCTTCATCCTCAGGGAAGTAAAAATGTAAAAGGGCAACTTTTTCCGCCTCAATAACGTGTATTCCTATTTCCTCCCAAGCCTCTCTGCGAACCGCTATTGACACTGATTCTCCTAGTTTGGCTTTCCCGCCTACTCCGTTCCAAAAACCCGCCCCAAAACCTCTTTTCTTCATTGCCAATAAAATCTGATCTCCTTCCATTAAGAAACATAATGTGGCTTGTTGGACCTGACGATTATTTCTTTCGGGGAACCGCTCTGTTGTCATTAGGTGACAGTCTAATACTCCGGTGCGGGGGCTGGAGACTCTTTCTTTTCTTCAGGAATATCTGTAACTAGACCCTCCGTGGTCAGTACCATCATCGCTACCGAGGCAGCATTTTGAATTGCGCTTCTGGTAACTTTAAGGGGGTCCAATATCCCAAATTTAGTCATTGAACCAAATTCTCCGGTTAGGGCGTTAAAGCCAAAATCTTCATCCGTAGCTTCTTCAATTTTCTTGAGGACATAACCATCGTCCTCGCCGGCGTTTTTTGCTAACCAGCGCAATGGTTGCTCCAGAGCTTCGTAGACAATATCCCTAGCTGTCTGCTCGTCTTTGCTATTGGCACCTCCCGGTACTGGCATATTTTTCAATATCTTCCTGGCTTTAAGTAATGCGACCCCTCCACCCGGTAATATTCCTTCTTCGATGGCCGCCTTGGTTGCACCGACAGCGTCCTTGACTCTTTCTTTCTTTTCGTTAAGTTCGATCTCTGTGGCAGCTCCCACATTTATTTGGGCCACCCCACCCGAAAGTTTAGCCAGGCGCTCTTCCAGTTTTTCTCTATCAAAATCCGAGTCGGTTTCTTCTATTTGTCTTTTGATCGAAGCAATTCTGGAATTGATTGCCGACTTTTCTCCCTTTCCTCCAATTATCCTAGCGTTTTCTTTATCGGCCCAGACTTTGTCTGCTTTGCCCAGCTCTTCCACTTCAAGTGATTCGAATGTTCTTCCAGTGTCTTCGCTAACCACCGTGCCGCCGGTCAATATAGCTATATCCTCGAGCATTTCTTTACGCCTGTCGCCAAATCCGGGAGCTTTAATTGCCAAAATATTAAAGGCACCCCTTAGTTTATTAACAACCAATGTTGCCAGGGCTTCGCCCTCAATTTCATCGGCAATAATTACGAGGTTTTTTGAAACCTTGACAAATTTCTCTAAAAAGGGAAGCAGGTCCTGAATCGAAGAAATCTTTTTGTCCGTCAACAATATATAGGCATCTTCTACCTCCGCTTCCATTTTCTCCGGGTTGGTAACAAAATAGGCTGAGGCGTAACCCCTGTCAAACTCCATCCCTTCTTTGTATTCAATATCGATAGTCAGACCTTTTCCCTCTTCAACCGTGACCACTCCATCACGACCAACTTTATCCAGTGCTTCGGCAATTTTTGCTCCAATTTCGGCATCCCCTGCCGAGACAGTTGCCACCTGGGTTATTTCCTGTCTATTTTTGATGGGCTTGGCTATCTTTTTAAGTTCTTCGATAACGGCGGCCACCGATTTTTCTATTCCTCTCTTAATAATCATCGGGTTTGCACCAGCCGTAATGTTTTTCATTCCCAACGAAGTCATGACTTGGGCAAGAAGGGTGGCGGTTGTTGTTCCGTCTCCCGCAGAATCGTTTGTCTTACTGGCCGCTTCTTTGACAAGCTGGGCCCCCATGTTTTCGAAGGGGTCGGCCAGATCGATCTCTTTAGCTACTGATACCCCATCATGGACTATGTTCGGAGCGCCCCATTTTTTATCCAAAGCAATATTTCTCCCCTTTGGCCCAAGAGTCGTTACTACCGCCTTGGCCACAATATCGATGCCCCTCATCAGGGACTGTCTTGCTTCATCTGAAAATTTAAGTTGCTTTGCCATAATTAGCTTTCAATGGCCAAAATATCCTCAAATTTAGCAAATAAATATTCCTTATTCCCGATTTTGACTTCATTGCCCCCCCATTTTTTATAAATAACAACATCTCCTTTTTTCGCCGGGGGCTGTCTTTTGAGACCCGATTCTGTTATTTCTTCTGGTCCAACGGATAAGACTTTTCCTTTCTGGGGTTTCTCGGTGACTGATTCAGGAAGATAGATACCCGCAGCGGTTTTTTCTTCCGCCTCCAGAGGTTCTATGAGAAGATATCCAGCAGTCGGATGGAGATTTAATTTCGTTGATGTTTTTCTCGACATATAACCAAGAAACTGTTAGCAATTACTAACAGTGAGTGCTATTTTAGCTATAAGTTTTTGCTCTGTCAAGAGGTTAATCTGGACCGAACAATGTTTCCCCAGTCATATGGATGAAAAATGGCCCGCGTGGGAGTAACTACCTCGCGGGTGATTTTTTTCTTCATGTACAAATATTGTAACCGATAAGCAACTGGTTCAATCAATTTTGACAAAAATGACGCCATAGGCAGAAAAGATGCTTTCAAAACAGGATTGGATGGGTTTTCAGATTTTGATTTAGATTTTTGATTTCTAAAGTTTACTTTTGGTATTCTAACGGCCGAGGGCCAATAATCTAGAATCCACCTATTTTTCCAAATAAGCTTTTCGTAGGCATTATCTCTATTTATTAAGGGGATTATTTGGGCAATTTCATGGGCAGTATAGGCATTTCTGTCGTTAGCCGGCCAAACTAAATCTCTTTCGTCTATCCACATATTTAGACAAAGCTTGTCTTTCTGCTGTTTATCTCCAAATTTTCTCAATGGGAATCTTGTCAGTTTTAAAAGAAGGAGGACTATTAGACGGCTTGTCCAAAGAAAGCCTTTTTGAGTAATGAAAAGGAGGTCGATATCTGCCTCTTGGGGAGCGTTTTCCATCGCCAGCGCTCCGGTTACTCCAACCATCTTTATCGTTGGTATGAAATTTAATATCTTCCCGGCTTTTCGGGCTTTTTTCATTTTCTGGGCGGAAAATCTTTTTCTCAAAAGCCTTTTTGTAATTAGGCCCCGACTGTCTCTCAAAAAATAAAAACCTTTTTTGGAATCAACAATTATTTTCTTGTCAATATTTATCTTCTCTCCCGCTTGCCATTTTATTAACTCCCTAGCCGTCAGTGGGTAATCAAAAATATCGTGATAAAAAACTGCGGCGAGCATTTTCTTTTCGAGTCTTTTAGCGGGATAAATCTTCGGGAAAAATAACATTCTAATCAGCGTACTGAAATTCCGTACTGGGAAAGTACCTGATTGACTCCGGCGGCGGCGGTTTCGAGAGCTTTATTAACCTGGCTACCGCTATTTACAGCGTTAATGGCATCTTCAAAATATTTGATTATTTGCGAATTTATACCGGTCGGGCCATCAAATGTCCTCGACACAAGATACCAACTCTGGGCGTTTGGAGCTTGAAAAATAATACTCCCTAAAACAAGGTCGTCAGCCAGTAAGGAGGCCATTTCTGTTCGAGGATAGGGCTCACCAAATAATCTTTGATTTGAGGCAATCTGATACATTTTCTCCAAAGACTCTCTGCTCGAAATAAATTTCAAGAATTCCCAGGCGGCATCTCTATTTTTACTGCGAGACCAAACTCCTTCAACCCAATATGTTGCATACGAAATATCCGTCTCTTCGGGGCTTCCCTTGGCCAATTGTGGAAGGGGAACGGTTTTAAATCTTAGATTTGGATTTTGTTGCTTTATTTCAAAAACTCTCCAGCTGGGGGCAAAATACATTGCCAGCTTTCCGCTCGCGAAGGCAATTGTTGACGGAGGCAGGGAGGCATCCCAAACACCGTCTATCGAGGAAAAAAGCGTAAAAAAAACCAAGGCGTCTTCGGCTAACTTTCCCGTTAGATCGGAAAGCGAAACGCCGTTTTGGAGCATCATCAACGCCAAAATCTCCGGCCAGTGATCAACATTTTCTGTTCTTCCAAGGGCAATCCCCGCTTGGATGATTGTCCCTTGTTCGTCCTTAATGGTAAGTTGTTTAGCTAATTGTCTCAAGTCGTCCCATGTGGTTGGCGGGGCCTTGCCGCTTCTTTCAAAAATTTCCTCATTGATATAAAGCGTCAAGCCGTCATACATCAAAGGGATACCAACCAGTCCCGCCCCGCTAGTTAAATCAGCAGTCATCACAGGATAAAAAACCTGAGCAAACTCGCTGGCGGTCATTACCGAAGCTGGGATTGAAGATAGTTCTTCTCTGAACATCGGCACCCAAGTATTGTGGAACCTGAAAATGTCGGGGCCTTCTCCTCTTGCCAGCGCATTTGTCAATCGCTCTCGATAGTCTTGTGGGGATTGTTTGATATAAGTTATTTTTACCTTTGGATTTCTTTGTTGATATTCGGCAATTAAGGGGGCCACTACCGATTCATCTTCCCAAAGTCCCCACCAGCTGAGTTTAACCTCTCCCCCACCCCGAATTTTTGAAAGTGCTGTTCTCGCCCCTAAATAGCTAATTATTACCGCCAAAAAAAGAGCCGCAACAATTAGTACCTTTTTTAAGGTGCTTTTTTTAGGAGGGGGCGGCGTTACCACCCGCTGAGGTGCGGCTTGCTCTTGACCTCCCGTCTGTCTATATGCTTCCACCGGGGGCATAGTTGAAGTTGGCAAGTTATTAGTTTGATCCATCGGCGCCTAAGTTAATGTTATCATACATTTATGAAGATACTAAAGAATATTTTAGGGGGGAAAAAGTCAAGAAAAAAATCGGTCGTTATTGTTTTCTACTCAATTACAACATTTTTTCTGCTGCTTATTTTTTTCTATAATATTTACTTCTGGGGGCTAATTTTCCCAAATGTTTACATTGGCGGAATTCCAGTTTCGGGAAAATATCCTCAAGCGGCTGCCGAAGAGTTATCAAAAAAAATTACTGTTCCAGAAAAAATTCTGATTGTCGGAGGCGGGCAAACTTTCGAGCTGGCGACTGAGGAGGTAGACCTCAAATATGATTTTCTCAAATCTACTTGGTATGCGCACGACTTTGTGAGGACTGGCAATTTTATTTATGATTTTTGGAAAAGGATAAGTCTCCTTTTCTATCCCGAAAATCTGGGGATTAGATTAAATCTCGACGAAGAAAAGCTCGAGGAAGCCGTAGCGGTTATTGCCGGCCAAATAACGATTGATCCCGTTTATCCTTCGGCAAAACTTGTTGGAAAAGAGATTGTTGTCAGTGTGGGATCTCCGGGTATAACGCTTAATACTCGCCTACTGAAAGCAGAAATTGGAAAAGCCCTTGCCTACGCCAGCGGTGGTCCAATCTCTCTGCCCTTAAACTCCATCGATCCTTCATTAAGCGAAGAGGAGGCAAAAATTTTTGAGGCGAGAGCAAAAAAACTTATTGGAAAGTCGCTGGTCATAATGTTTGAAGATCAGACTTTCGTTTATAAAGACAGTTCGTTATTTAAATTTCTTGATCCGAAAAATGAATACGTTGAGGCCTTACTTGAAATTACTGTCGAGGAAATCGCGTCCCAAATCAACCGAGAACCCCAAGAGCCTGTATTTGTTTTCCTACCGTCTTTGGAAGGTAAAGAAGGCAGGGTTAAGGAGTTCATTCCGGCCAAGGATGGTCTTCTCGTCAAAAAAGATTTTTTGAAAGATATGATCCGCGGCAACCTGAGAACCCTCGAAACCTCTGATGAGAAAATCCTTTCTTTCGATGTACCGGTCGAAAAAATGGCCCCCAAAATTCAAACGGGCGATATCAATAATTTAGGGATTAAGGAGCTAATCGGTCGAGGATCGTCCCGTTTTGTTGGGTCTATTCCCAATAGAATTTATAACATTAACTTAGCCTCTTCCAGATTTAAGGGCGTCTTGATAAAGCCGGGGGAGATTTTTTCCTTTAATAAGACCCTTGGTGATGTCTCCGTTTTTACTGGTTATAAGCAGGCTTACATTATTAAAGACGGAAAAACTATTCTAGGGGATGGCGGTGGGGTTTGTCAAGTTTCTACCACTCTCTTCCGGGCGGCTCTGAACGCCGGCTTACCCATAATTGAGAGGCGTGCCCATTCCTATCGAGTTGGATATTATGAACAAGATTCGCCCCCGGGAATTGATGCTACTGTTTATGCTCCGACAACCGACTTGAAATTTAAAAATGACACTGACAGCTATCTATTGATTCAGCCAGTAATCGATACTCGAAAAGCAACGCTAGTTTTTGAAATTTACGGTTCGAAGGATGGAAGGGTGGCTACAGTCTCCAAGCCGGTCGTTACCGATATTGTTCCCCCGCCGGAGGATCTCTTTATAGAGGATCCGAGCTTGCCGTTAGGCACAATTAAACAAGTTGAGTACAAGGCATGGGGGGCAAAAACAACATTTAATTACAAAGTGGAAAGGGATGGAAAAATCCTTTTCCAAAAAGCTTTCGTTTCAAACTATCAACCTTGGCAGGCTGTTTTTTTGCGCGGGACAGGTCCGACAAAGTGATGGTTGTTCCAGCTTTTTGATATTGTCGTCTAATAGGCGCAAAACCGATTTTAATGCTTCGACATAGACTTTCTGTTCCTCGGCAACAGGTTCGATATCGCCGGTTCCGTCCCGGAAAGTTCTTTCTACCCTCAAATGCCTGATTAACCCCGTTGTCATTCTCTCTTCTTTCTTTTGTTTCTTTGCTCTAACTAAAAATGTGGCACTTGCACCCTCGGTGGCAACAAATATTTGGGCAGTGCTTTCGTCATTACCGTCTTGGGCAGAAACGCCAATATTAACTAAATAATTTCTTTTTCTGGGTAACTCAAGAAATTTTCGAAGGCCGTAGGAAAGTTGGGTTTTAAGAACCCCGCAACGAAGTTTCGAGTCTTGCCTACAAACCCCTGGAAGTGATGGCTCGAAGGCCCACGCCCTTGAAAATACTCCTACTAATGGTTCTGCTTCCTTCCTGTGAAACATTATATAAGTTTCTCACATAGTATAATTCAGAGACAAGATGAAAATTTTAGGAATCGAGACATCATGTGACGAAACGGCTGCCGCGGTTGTTTTAAATGGAGAAAAAATCTTATCTAATGTAGTTGCTTCCTCGGCCGAAACTCACGCTGGGACGGGAGGAATTATACCCGAAAACGCGGCTCGACAACAGGTCAAAAGCATTTTGCCGGTAATTGAAGGTGCCATTACCTGCGCCAAATGCCGGATGGCGGAGATTGATGCTGTTGCAGTTACCTCCGGTCCGGGACTAATGGGTTCTTTACTAGTTGGCGTTGAGGCCGCTAAAGTCCTTGCCTATCTCTACAAAAAGCCGCTTATTCCCATAAACCATTTGCTTGCTCATATTTATGCTAATTGGCTAAACCGTCCGGCACCTGTTTTTCCTCTTCTGGCCCTGGTTGTTTCGGGCGGACATACGGATCTTGTGTACATAAAACGACACGGTCATATTCGCTGGGTAGGAGGGACGAAGGATGATGCTGCCGGCGAGGCTTTCGATAAAACCGCCAGGCTTTTGGGCCTTCCCTATCCTGGCGGGCCAGCACTAGCCCTCGAGGCGTCTAAAGTTCAGTCGCAGAGCGAACCATCTTTGACCGACAACGAATTACAGATGTTTCCCCGGCCAATGATAGACGAAGACAACTTTGATTTTAGTTTTTCGGGTCTAAAAACTGCCGTTTTAAGAGAGGTCCAAAATCCTGACTCCAAAATTCCAAGAGAAAGGCTGGCAGCGGAGATTCAAGAAGCAATTGTTGATGTTTTAGTGAAGAAAACCCTGAACGCGGTTAAAAAATTCAGCCCCAAATCTCTTCTCCTCGCGGGCGGGGTTTCGGCCAATTCCCGCTTGCGTCAGGTTTTTATGCAAAGAATCGAGAATTCTAAATTGAAAATTGAATTTAGAGTTCCCGAACCAAATCTGTGTACGGATAATGCTGCCTACGTGGCGGCTTGTGCATATTATAATTATCACCCCGCTCCGTGGTGGAACATCAAAACCAACCCCGAATTATCAATTGCCGGCCAAGTCTAGTATACTTTGCCTAGAATGGACAAAACATTCGACCATCAAAAATTTGGGTTGGAAATTTATAAATTATGGGAGCAGTCGGGGGTTTTTAGTCCAAAGAAGAATCCCAAACGAAAACCCTTTTGTATGATCATGCCGCCCCCCAATGCCAACGACAATCTTCATATCGGCCACGCCAGATTTGTTACAATTCAGGACGCCATAACTCGGTATCACCGCATGAGGGGCGAACCGACCCTTTGGCTTCCGGGCGCCGACCATGCCGGGATAGAAACCCAGTATGTTTTTGAGAAAAAGCTAGAAAAAGAGGGGCGTAGTCGTTTTGATTTTAACAGGGAGTCTCTTTATCAAATGATTTGGGAATATGTCCAGAAGAACAAAAAAAATATGGAGTCTCAGCTTCGCGCCCTAGGTGCTTCCTGCGACTGGTCGAGAAATAAATTTACATTGGACCCAGATATAATAAAAATAGTTTATAAGACTTTCAAAAAACTTTATGACGATGGACTTATTTATCGAGGGGAAAAAATCATCAATTATTGCCCCCGCTGTGGAACAGCTTATTCTCAGCTCGAAGTAGACATTATCGAAAAAGACGATCTGCTTTATTATCTCGATTATGGTCCGGTTAAGGTGGCTACTACCCGGCCGGAAACAATTTTTGCCGATGTTGCCATTGCCGTTAACCCCAAAGACCCTAGATACAAAAACCTTATTGGCAAAAGGGCAATTCTGCCTTTAGTTAAAAGAGAACTTCCGATTATCGCCGATCCCCTTGTCGACATCGACTTTGGAACCGGCGCCCTCAAGATAACCCCAGGCCACGATGCCACCGATTTTGAAATTGGCAAAAAACATAATCTGCCCATAATTACCGTAATCGATAATGAAGGAAAAATGATTAATCTACCTAAAAAATATATCGGATTGAAGGCATCAGATGCCCGTAGAGAAGTCGTTAATGATCTTGAAAGGGCCGGAAAAATCTTAAAGAGAGAAACTATCCATCACCTTGTCAATGTCTGTTACCGAGATAAAACTATTATTGAGCCTTTAATCTGTAAGCAATGGTTTATCAAAGTTGCCCCCCTTGCCAATAGGGCACTGGCGGCGATAAAGGAAAAAAGAGTTACTTTCCTATCTCCTAGATTTGAAAAAGTTGCCAAACACTGGCTGAGGAACCTTAAGGATTGGAACATTAGCAGACAAATTGTTTGGGGTATTCGTATTCCCGCCTTTCGTTGCCAAAAATGTCTAGAGTGGACGGTTACCGAGGGAGAAACTCCAGTAGAATGCCGGTACTGCCGAGGCAAAAAAATCGTCCAAGACGTAGACACTTTTGATACTTGGTTTTCTTCCAGCCAATGGCCGTTTGCTACGCTTTTGAGTTGTTCGAAACCAAAAACAAAAAATGACAAATCAAGATTAATAATCAACATTCCCACAACCGACGACTTTAAATATTTTTATCCTACCTCGTTGATGGAAACCGCATACGATATTATTCCTTTTTGGGTGATAAGAATGATAATGCTCGGGCTTTATGCAACCGGCGCGGTGCCTTTCGAAAAAGTACTGATTCATGGTCTTGTCAGGGATAAGGAGGGTCAGAAAATTTCAAAATCTAAAGGAAATGTTATTGATCCAATGGAAATGATTATGAAATACGGAGCGGACGCTTTAAGAATGGGGCTAATCTGGGGAGCTCTAATTGAAAACGATATATCTTTGTCCGAAGACAATATTCGTGGCCAGCGGAACTTTGCCAACAAACTGTGGAACATTGCTCGTTATGTATTTTCAAAACCCGCGGGGGAAAAAGCAAAAAAAGACAAAGACGATATTTGGATCATTGAAGAGCTTAAAAAAACAATCAAGAAAACGACAAGGGCCTATGAAAGATATCGACTAAATGACGCCGCTGAAGAAATATATAATTTTATCTGGCACAAATTTGCCGACGACTATCTAGAAAAAACAAAAAAACGTCGTGAAGATTCTCAGAAAAATTTAGAATATGTCTTACAAGAAAGCTTAAAACTTCTCCATCCCCTCATGCCTTTTGTCACCGAAACCATCTGGCAGCGAGGACGTGAAAGGTTCGACTCCCCTACTTTGATAGGGGCTTCTTGGCCTAAAAGCGAGGACTAGCCGTCGGTGAACTTATAGGTTCGGCTGAAGGAGTGGCAGTTAAAGTTCCACTAGGGCTTGCCAAAGGGCTTTCCTCCGGAATGGGTACGGGCGTCAATTGCGGTGTCGGACACGGGGCAAATTCGCAGTTTGGACCAACCCGCCCAACGGCTGTTCCGTCGGGACAAATCATTACTTCTTCCGTACAAGCAGTTTTTTTAGATAAGAACCCCCTGTTAATCATCTCGTACGCTACTATCCCCACAATCGATAAAACTAGAAAGCCAACTGCGAACCACAAAATCTTGTTTGATTTTCTTGGCAATTGTTCTGGAACCGGCGGTGGGGTCATAGCCGGCTCCATCGTTGCTACTGCTGGAGGTTCAGGGGGCGGGGGCGTTGGGCCCGCCGGAGATGTTTGCTTCAACGCCGGCGCCTGAGGATTTTCTTCGCTTGGTATCTGGGTTTTCTGCTCGGTGACTTGCGTTTCCCCCGTATTCTCATTCATACTTAAAACCAGCTTAACATAAAGGTTCAAAAAATTGCAATGGTCAAGTCTGCACAAAAGAAAAATTCTTCGCGAAAATACAATTTTAAAAAACAAATTATACTTTTTTGTTCCTGCTGCGCCACCTGCTTAATTCTTTTGATAACTTCTTTCAATATTAATTCATATTTGTCCCACAAACGGGTCTTGGGAGTAGCCACTGAAACAACTGATTATGTCTTCGTTGGTTTGAAGAAAAACGAAGAATTTTGGAAAAAATTTCTTCAACAAAATCCGAATTATTTTTACGCGTGGATTGAACTGGCCACCATAAACCTAGATCTTGGCGATCTGGCCGAAGCGCGCTTTGCATACGATAAGGCAAGAATAATTCACCCAAATTCTACGGAGATCCGTATTATCGAAAACAGAATAAGGTAATTATCTTTCCGCGTCCGGTTCCTCAGCCGAGTCTTTTTCTTCTTTTTCTGATATTTCCCGCTCTTCGAGAGTCTCTTCGACTGCAACTTCATCTTCGGACGAGACTTCGGGTGATGGCGGAACAATTTCTTCCTCTTTTTGCGGAGGCTCAATCTTTACAATAATTGTTTCGGGTTCAGATTTTATTGTTATTTTAGACTTGTCGTAATTTAGGTCTTTGACTTTAACCGATTGATCTACTTCCCCTAAAAGGGAGGCGTCAATACTAAACTTTTCGGGAAAATTCCCTGGGAGGGCTTCTACCTCGACCTCGTCCATGTATTTGACGACTGTTCCAATACCTGTTTTTTCTGCCGGAGATTCTCCAATAATTTCGATCGGTACCGCAGCGGTAACTTTTTCTTTGAGGTCTACTTGCCTAAAATCTACATGAATCGGCGTGTCGGAAACGGGATCATATTGAACATTGGAAACCAACACCGTCCGCTCTTCCTTCCCTTTTTCCCGAGAGAGCCGCAAAGAAATGAGCCCTGTTTCCCCGGTTTCGGCAAAGACCCTTTTAAAATCATCGGCTTTGACCTGAATAGGGCATGATTTTATCTTTTTGCCGTAAATATTAGCCGGCACAAATCCCTCTCGACGCAGGGTTTTAACCTTTCTACCAAGGATTTTTCTGGTCTTTCCTTCAAGTATTTGTCTGTCCATTATTACCAAATAATACGCGAGAACAAATCTCGCGTAAGACTTGTATTATAAATGAGTGTCCCATCCTCGGTCAAGGTAAAGGCTGGTACCGTTGCTGCTGGGCTTGCGTTGCGGGGAAAGTTTAAAGCAATAGATATTAAATCTCCCTCGGTCCCCGCCTGCTTCCTCCAATAAAGTCGGTACTCTCCACTTTTATTGAAAGCCAATTTATTGACCTCCTCCCAAGAAAAAACGGCTTCCTTTGTTTCATTCGGCAACACCTCAATTAAAACTCCAATTTCTTTCCTCCCTTTTAATTCGTGGACCGTCGGTTTCAAATTGATTTTCTCGTTCCTCGACGCAATTTCAACATCGTTTACCTGGGAGTCTGCAGGAATCATAATTCTTAAATATGATTTATACCTCCCAGCCTCTCCAAAGTTAGAAACGGCTTTATTTTTAAATTGAATAGTCAGGTATCTTTTTAGGTTATCGCCAGACAAGTATACCGAAAGAGAAGCGTTCCGCGTTAAGAAATAATTAGCCTTATTAACGCCAACATTGGCGTCGATAATCCCTAACCAGTCTGTATAACAATTTCCCTCGCAACTGGGTTGTTTTACTTCCCCATCGAAACCCAATTCCCCTATGGCCCTCTGGGCTGTTGAATTGTGGAAAAAAATTTGTATGTGACGTTCAGCCAAGCTTTCCCAAATAGATTTTATGAGCAAGGGGTATTTTTCCTTGCTGCTTACAACAAGCCTGTTAATTATTTCTCTGGCCAAGGAGGTTAAAAAGTTAGTTTTTTTATACGAACCCGGGAAGAAATTTTCTTCTACTTGTTTTTGTGTTTTTTCATATAAATTTGTGTAATCGATAACCTCGTTGAAATCCGCCAGAGAAATTGGCCCAAGTATCTTGAGAAGCCTTTTGGCCACTTCCAGGTCAACGGCGATTACCCCTTCTACAGACTTATCCATTTCTTTGCCAAGAAACCACTCCGCCCGGGTGGCCGAAGTAGGAAAATCGGCGTCCCAATTAGAATCCCGCAAATACCAATTCGCTTCCCCAAGATATTCTTTAATCTCACTGGGGGGCTCGACGTGTCCTTTAAGCTGTCCGTCGGCTGAATACACGTCGTAAACGCTCATCCCTTTCAATCTTCCCCTGTCAAAATCGATTAAAGCAAAAGACCCTATAAAACCGCCGGTGGGGCGAAGCTCCATATTATTTTGAAAAAGAATTAAATAAGAAGCAGGCTTGCTTGACCCTAATAAGGTCGGGGTCTCGGAAAAAATGGTTTTCAGTTGCCAGAGAGTTTCCCGAAAGTCGTCAAGTCGCGAAGATGAAAAATATTTTTTAGCCAAATTTCCCCATCTGCTATCTAATTGAAAAATCTCGCCCTGAAGAAAACCGCTTTCCTTATAGATCCAATCGAGTTCAACCTCGATTTCTTTGCATATTTCGGATGGATTATAATCTTCCCGACCCAAAGAATCGGAAATTAGTTCGGACACTTTTTCGGCCGCCCCCAATCCGCTTTCTATTAAGTCATATGTCCGCCCGACAATTTTCGAAACGCCGTAGCCGGCATAAAATACTTCCCCAACCCAAGGTGTTTTCGAATAAACTTCAAAAATGTTCTGATTTATGGTTGTAAGTGTTTTGCTAACAGGCAACAACACTTTAATGCTAGTCAGCCTTCCCTCTTTTATTTTTTGTCCCACAAAAAACAGTGAAAATCCTGAGAAAAGAAGCAAGAAAAAGGGGAGTACGAAAACAAGAAAAAAAGCTGAGAGGCCTCCAAATACAACCACACTAAAAGACCGTCTTTTTTTCCTGCCTTTTTTCTTGGGTATCGATGTGAGTTTTTGTACCTCTATTTCGCGTTCTGGTTTTTTTGTTTTTTCTTCGAGCCAATCAAGACTTTCTTTAACCATCACATCAATATGTCCCTGGATCGTCATTCTCGATTCGCAAGATACCTCTGTCCGTTTTAAAAAAGGGTCATACGAAATCGTTAGCGAGGGAAAATATTTTCTTAATTTTTGAAACAGCGCCTCTTGGGATACCGCGGGACCCAAAATCCCCAATGAGCCGCCTCGGGGCCCAAAAGAAAAAAGCGATTTGACTATTTCCTTTGACAAAGTAGCACTATCGACCGGATAGTAATTCAGGGCTCTTTCCGAGTAGGAGAAATTACCCCTTTCTTTTGCTCTTGTTAGTACCTTAACAACGGTGCTTGAGTAAGAGAGATTTACTCTTGGCCCGAAAACGTCTCCTACAAAAACCGTTGTTGCCTCATCAATATGAGGTGAAATGGTCTCTATAATTAATTTGAGCCGGTGCCGGGCAGATTCAGAATCGGTCGAATAGGGGAAAATTAATAAGGATTTCGGTTTATTTTTCCTATAAATATTTAAAAAACTTTGGTAAATTGAATCTTTTATAGTAAGCTCGGGGTCGGAAACAATAATGTAGTCGCATTCCTCCCCGCCAGGCTCTTCCAATATCTCGAAAAATTTTGATTCGACGATGTGCGAAGTCCTTTTTTCCCAGTCCCGTACGTTGTTACTTATAGTTTTTATATAACAACGATTAGCCAAGATTTTTTCGAGGACTGATAATGATAGCGGGTCGGGGTTTGCAAAAAGAAAAACCAGCGGTCGGTATTCCATATTCATTTTATCCTATTTCAATTACCGCAGATTTTCAATTTGTTGAAAAATTTTTTCAAAAAGTTTTTGCGATAAAAGTTACTTTTTCAAGTGACAAAACGGGGGTTGAAACAGGGGTACGTGAAACTATCTAAAATTTTCATCCAAGGTTTTGTTTACTAAAAAATCGGCCAGTTTGTTTTTGTTGCGAGATACTGATTTGTAAAACAGGCCGGCTTGGATCTTCCTTTCCAGCTCCTTTATACTAAAAAAATAGTTCCTTAATTTTTCGCTTTTGATTTTAAAAATTCCTGACAGTTGTTTCGCTACTAATTCGGAATCCAAGACGAGCAGAACAGCAGTGTCATAGTTTTTTGGGTTTTTTAACAACCAGTGAACCGCCAAGAGAACAGCCGCATATTCAGCTTCATTATTGGTTGCCCTGCCTAGAAATCGCGACTCTTTGTGTATCACCCGGCCATCTCTTTCAACTACAAATGCGGCCGCTGCCGGACCAGGATTTCCCCTTGCCCCCCCGTCGCAATAGACCGTGAGTTCTTTTTTCATCGTCTATTAGGCTATCAAAGCGTCCTCCTAAAGGAAAGCCCTAAAATAAAAGAGAGTAAAATCTCGTTCTGCTGAAGAGTGAGCCAATAATGATCGGCGTAGCCGGTCAAAAAAATTGCCAAAAGGGGGAAAACGGTTGCGCCGCTAAATCTTATCGCCGATATAATCGCTTTTTGAAAAAGCAAAAAAAGGATCACCAGCCCTATTAGTCCAGCTTCAGCCAATGTTAAAAGGAATATATTATGCACCGGTTGAAGCCACCACGCCAATTCTGGCAATCTCCCCGAGCTTAGAAGCTTGGGAATAAAATTGTTTAACCCTATCCCCCAAATCGGCGAATCAGAAAAATTTTTTCCAACAACCTCGGCCAAAATAAGTCGTTTTTTTATATTCTCGCCGACAACGCTATCTCCCGCCTTTAAATAGGTTCGGGCGACAAGTGGCAAAAAAATACTGAAGACCATCAAGAACGGGAGGAAAACATGGATTATCTTGCTGGCAAACCCTCTTCTATAAATCATAAGAAACCTAAAAATTCCCATCGTAATGAAGGCTAATATTGAAGAAAGAGACGCCGAGATCAAGATTGAAAAGATACCAAAAACCAAGGAGGTCCTAATTATTCGATTACTAGCTGAGTTTGCAAGGGAGAGCAAAAATAAAACAGCCACCAACATAAAGCCGGCCATGGAGTTCGGGTGCGAAAAAGTGGAATATGGTCTCAGGAATTGCCTGCCAAAAACTGTAAAAAGGGATATTCCTGGAGTCGTTGAGCTAAAAGTTCTTTCGCCCAAAAAATAGAGTAGCCCACCGATCGATCTTTGGAGAAAAAATTGGACTATTCCTATCACCGAAAAAACAATGACTGATAATGCCAGTGGGGGTAAAACCCGTTTCTTGATCAGAAGGTTTCGTTTCGAAAAAACATAGTACCCAAAAAAGATAGCTTCACCAACTTTAATCCATTTGTAAATACTCGCGGCCGAAAAATTTGAAGTAGAAAGGTTTATTAAAGCAAATCCTCCCAAGGCCAAAGCCCAAGGCTTAATTTTTATTTTTTGGACCCGAGCCAGACAGAAAATAAAAAGGGCCAAAATCAAAATATCGGTCAAATAAATGGTGGGGGCCAAATAATCAATTCTGATGCCGTAAACATAAGAGGACTTAATAAAAAAGTGGTAACCAAGTTGCGATGGAATTAAAAAAACAATAAGAGAGAAAAGGAAATTCTCGCCCCTTTTTAAGAACCTTTTCACTTTTTTGGTTTAATAACCAAGAATCTTTCCTCTCCTTCCCCCTGTGATCCGGTCTCTACCCCCGGATCCCCCGAAAGAGCAAGGTGAATAATCCTCCTCTCTCCGGCGCTCAAGTTGTAAAGAATTTGGGGTTCGCCCGTCTGCTTGACTCTGTCGGCAGCAGTTCTGGCCAAATCTCGGAGATAAGAGTTTTGCTTTTCCCTCCAATCCCCAACGTTAACAATAATCCTCTTCCATTCACCAGCCTTTTGCCTAAATATTATTCCTAAAATTAACTCTAGGGAGTTCAGAGTTTCACCCCGGTGGCCGATCAAAAGGCCGGCTTCTTCTTTGGAGGAAATGTTAACAACAATTGCATCGTTTTCTTTATCCTCCTCGGCCACTGCCGAGGCCTTTGTCCCCATCAGGACCAAAAGCTCACTTGCTATGTTTTCAATCTCTTTTAAATAATCTTTCCCCATGTTAATCTTTGAGAAACTTCATCCTTACCAGAAAGGGCGTTAGGCCTCCCCACCCCGAGGTTTTATATTGCTGATAAAACTGCCAAAAAGAAAAAAGCAACCAATAAAGGGCAAGGCCCGACGGGAAACTAAGTCCGATTATTAAGGTAAATAGCGGAAAGGTATAAACCATGCTTTGTTGGATGGCAACTTGCATATCATCGACAGTTTGCCGGGTTCTTTTTGCCAGTTTCTCTTCTATTTTCTGGTAAGGTGTCATAATTTTGGCCGAAGCAAATTGGAGGAGGGCGGCTAAAATTAAAGTCGGGCCCGGAATTGGAAAGGGAACCCCCGGAAGTCTAAAGGCGTCGGGGCGGGTAATATCCAAGTAAAGAAATTTTGTATTTAGGGTTTCTCCCGAGTTAAATTTTAGCGGGGCATATAACAGCTCATTAAATTTAGACATTGTATCTCCGTCGGGAGCAAGGGCTCTAGAAAAAACGTTAAACAAGGCGATGAGAATAACTATCTGTAAAAGATATGGAAGGCATCCTGCGCCCGGATTAACCCCTTTTTGTTTGTATAACTCGGACTGCGCCTGAAGAAGTTTTGTTTTATCGTCTCTGTGTCTTTCTCTGAGTTTAGCTATAGCCGGCTCTAACTCCTTCATCTTCTTCATCGAGTCCAAATATGTCCTTGTCAGGGGTAAGGTCAAAAACCTAAGGGCGGTGCTAAAAGCAATGATGGCGAGGCCCATGTTTCCCCATAAGAGCCGGTAAAAAAGGATAAGGCCGTTGGCCAAAGGTTGAATGAGTAACGCCGTAAAGATATTCATGGTAATTTCTGCGGGGCTGGATCAACTCCTTGCCCGCCAAAAGGATGGCAACAAAGAATCCTCTTCATCCCTAGGGCTATTCCTTTTAATAATCCGTGTCGGAGAATCGCTTCTTTAGTATATTGACTACAGGATGGGTAAAACCGGCATCCCCCACCAAACAAAACAGGGAGGAGGGGCGAGACCGACTTTTGATAAAAGTCAATAATTGATAATAAAATTTTTTTCATTTAGACAAGCCTGCCTTTTCTAGCGCCATCCTAACTTCGCCCATTAGTTCATCGGTGGGTTTTCTGGCGCTTATCCCCTTGGCCAAGAAAACTACGTCATACCCCGGTTTTATATATGACATTTCAAACCTAACGGCTTCGCTTAGGGCTCTCTTAATCCTATTTCTCTGGACCGCCTCTTTCGATATCTTTGTTGAGACAACAAATCCGAACCGCGATGGCCCACCGTCTTCCCTTTTATAAATTCCCAACCCAAAAGACTCCGATTGGAAAACCTTTCCTTCTTTTTCAATCCTTTCAAATGTTTTTTTGTCGCTGAGAGTATACTTCCGAGCTAACATTTCTAATCGGGGACGAGTGTCTGTCTTTTTTTAAGCCTTCGTCTTTTAATCACTTTTCGGCTTTTTCTGGTTCGGTTTCTTATCCGAAATCCATGGGTTTTCGCTCGTTTTGTTCGGCTCGGACGATAAGTTCTTTTTGTTGACATGAGCATCATTATATCAGTAACTAAGGCGAATTAAAATCTCTAAGGATCTCTTTTTGGGGATTGACGAGATGTGGATAACTTCAATATTATGCTGGTACTTCTTTTGGGGGTCTTCTGCCCAGGGTAAACAATGAAAAAATTCGACGAAAATCAAATCTGGAGAGAAACCTTGGAAATATTAAAGCTTTCCGTTTCTCCGGCTATTTTTTCTACTTGGTTTTCCCAAACTTATTTAGAAAAACTGGAAAGAAATCGGGGAAGGGTACTGGCGCGGGTTGGATGTAGGTCGCCTTTTATTAGGACAACAATTGAGAGTAGATATTTTGGACTTCTTCAGGATAGCTTAATGAAAACGCTTGGTACTCCTTGCGACCTAGACTTTGTAGTTAAAGCCAAGCCCGAAAACGTGCAAGCGGCCAAAATATCCTTTCCTCTTTTTGATAGCGAAAAAAACGAAAAAGAAGAGCTCGGGGTCGCATTTGCCAGAACGGGCGTCAGGCCCGGGTTTTCCTTTGAAAATTTCGCCGTTTCTTCTTCAAACCAGATGGCTTGGGCGGCAGCCGAAGCCGTTTCCAAAAACCCCGGCAGCGCTTATAATCCTCTCTTTATCTGGGGAGGCGTTGGCGTCGGCAAGACTCACTTGATGAACGCGGTGGGGGTTGCTCTTTTAAAAAAGGATGCGAGAACCAAAGTTCTTTTTTGCACCGGGGAAGACTTTACAAACGATATTGTTGAGGGAATTAGAAATAAAACAACCCAATCCTTTCGAGAAAAATATCGAAAGCTCTCGGTACTTCTTTTAGACGACATCCAGTTTATTGCGGGCAAGGATGCTGTTCAGGAAGAGTTTTTTCACACTTTTAACGCGGTTACTTCTTCGGGCGGGCAAATTATTATGACGTCCGACCGCCCTCCGTCAGAAATTTCCAGATTAGAAGAAAGGCTCAGAAGTCGTTTTGAAGCCGGGCTTATCGTGGATATCTCTCCGCCAGATTTTGAGCTTCGTTGCGCTATTCTCCAAATTAAAAGCAAAGAAAGGGGACTAGAGCTTCCCATGGACTTAATACAACTAATTGCCGGCAATATTGACACCGCAAGAAAAATCGAAGGCTTTCTTGTCCGCCTGACTTCGGAGGCAAGGCTCAAAAAAATCGCAATCGGGGAAGAATTGGTTAGAAAACTTTTAGGGGAGAAGGAAAAAGACGTTGGAGTTATTAGAACCACCCCAAACAATCTTGTTTCCGCAGTAGCGAAATATTACTCCTTGGGCAAGCGCTCTCTCTTGGGGCCTTCTCGAGCTCGACCAATTGCCCGACCTCGTCAAATTCTCATGTACTTGTTAAGAAGGGAGCTTGGTCTTCCTCTAGAGGAGGTCGGAAGGGTTGTTGGAAGAGATCATACCACGGTTATGCATGCGGTGGAAAAAATAACCCAACTAGCCTCGAGCGATGTGCAAATAAGAGAGGATTTATTGGGGATAAAAAAGACCCTTTGAGGAAAAGTTTCTCGACTTTTACACTTATCAACAATGTTTCAATTTTTATCCACAAAGAAATACACAATTTCTTATGGCTATTTTAAACAACAATTCTGGAGCCACTCGACGCGTCTTTTTCCACTTATCAACGCTTTCTACTACTAGAACTACTGTTTTAAATATGGTAATAAAAAACAATGAAAGTTAGAGTTCTTCAAGAAAATTTAGTCAAAGCATTAACCGTTGCTTCTCGGTTTGTTAGTCCAAAAGTCCAGCTTCCAGTTCTTGGAAATATATTTTTATTTTCTAAAAAAACAAAACTTCAAGTTGCCTCAACCAATCTTGAAACATCTATCTCAATAACCGTTCCAGCAGATAGCCTTCAAGATGGACAAATTACAGTTCCTGGAAAAGCAATAACCGAATTGATTACCAATCTTCAGGCAGGAACCCTAACTCTTGAGGGAGAAAAAGAACAATTAAGGATTTCTGCTGCTAACTTTGAATCCACATTGACAGGGATGAATGCCTCCGATTTTCCGCCTGTTCCCTCGGTTATTGGGAAAGAGGAATCTCTTATTTTGCCTAAAAATCTCTTTTTAAATGCAATTTCGCAGGTTTCCTTCGCCACCTCGACTGACGAAACGAGGCCAATCCTAACCGGCGTTTTGTTCATTTTCCAAAAAAACCAAATTATTTTTGTGGCTACAGACGGATTTAGACTTTCGCAAAAAAAGATGAAAACAAAGGTTTCTCCAAAAATCGAAAAGTTAATCCTTCCACGGGGGACGATTGTCGAGGTTTCAAGGATAATAGCCGAAAATGAAGAGATTTTGATGGCGTTTAATCCCAATCAAAACCAAGTTCTTTTTGGAAACGAAGGGATGGTTTTGTCTTCCAGGATCTTAGAAGGTGAATTTCCGGACTTTGAAAAGATAATTCCTAAGGAAACGATAACAGAAATTTTGTTGGACAAGGAAGATTTTTTAAGAGCTATTAAACTAGCTTCAGTTTTTGCGAGAGATGCCGGCAATGTCGTAAAGATTAAAGGGGGAAGATCCTTTGTCGATATTTTCGCCGAAAGTTCCTCCTCCGGGAATCAGACAACGAGAATTGATGCCAAGATTGAAGGGGAGGAGAAAATTGAAATCGCCTTCAATTACCGGTTTTTAGAGGAATTCTTACATGCGATTTCCGGAGAAGCGGCTAAGATAGGGCTTTCCAATTCATCCTCCCCCGGCGTTTTTACCGACCCCTCCGACCCCGACTTTCTTCATCTGATAATGCCCGTCAGGATTCAGGAATAGTAATAAGGGAACTATTGGATAGGCCGATGGGTTTTTGAATAGTTTGGAGCCCATCTTCGCTGAAATTCCTCAAGCGAGATTGGTTGAAAATACCAAACTTCCAAAATAACAGGTTCTGCAACATGGCCGACATAGGCGATTCCTTTATCAGGGTAAACATAAAGGTTAAAACCATTGACCGAAGCGGGTCCATAGAGAAAGTGAGGGGCAGTCCCATATTGTGAAGTGATATCGTCGGCGGTTTTTCCGTCCTTCGTCGTGACGATTTCCTTGATAAAAACTACTTTATCGTCAACAAAGGAAATTTCCATCGGAAGATTGGGATTGCTTGAATTGAAACGGAGCAGACTTGAGGAATCATCGTTTAAGGGCTTTCCCAAGACAGCAATAACTTCCCTTTTTGTACTTATTCCGGGGGAGAGAGATTTGTAGCTGGCGCCCCTGACTGGCAATTCTACTGGGGATTTTTCCGGTCGGGGACAAAAGAAAACA
>Ga0209102_1000308_pt1 | contig 33411 bp, 30 predicted proteins | sample ConPoolayeHmetaG_FD_185483 | JGI IMG/M metagenome (GOLD analysis project Ga0209102, IMG submission 185483) | Hot spring microbial mat communities from California, USA to study Microbial Dark Matter (Phase II) - Cone Pool mat layer H metaG... ...
TCTTTGGAGGAAACAAGAGTTATTTCAGGATTAACAATAGGATTTAGGTTATTCTTTCTTAATGCTTCTTCATAATAATTAGGAATAAGTTCCTGAATAACTTGGGAATAAATTTTAGACTTATCCAAGTTTTCCTCAACTATTTTTTTTGGGACCTTTCCTTTTCTAAAACCTTTGATCTGCAACTCTGAAGCTGCTCTTTCAACGAGCTTCTCATAAGTAATTTTTATTTCTTCCCAGGGGATAACAATTATAATTTCAACTTCAGATTTTGGAAGTTTTTTAATTGTTATCTGTCCTTTTATCATTTTTTAAATTTTTAATTTTAAATTTAAAATTGAGATTATCCGCGATGTTGAGTACCCCTGAAAGAAATTGGTTTAATTTTTAAGGGTTCTTTTTGGAAAGTTTTTCCTTTAAACCAATCAGGGGTTCTAAATTTTAAGCTCTGACCAGCCTGGCTTTTTTGAAATTTTTTCATAAAGTGATTAAATTTTAGCATAATTTTGAAAAGTTACAACTTGACAAAAAAGTATTTTAATGTCAGGATAGATAAGAAAGTTCATATGAGTAAGAACTTAAAGATTGTAATAACTAGGAAACTGCTTTTGGCGGCCTTATTTTTTAGTTTAACCCCCATAACAATATTTTCTTCTTTTTTATTCTTATTAAGTAATTCCCAAAAAGGGGAAGTTTTAGGCTCGGCCGTTTCCCCCGTTGGTTTTGTTAACCGCTTATACGGGGCTCTTCCACCGCAGACTGACGAAATAACGTTAAAGGCAAAAACTGATGATGCACGTTGTTTACTTATAGAAAAATACCTTAAAAAGTATTCTTCTCCCTTAATTCCTTATTCAAATCTTTTATGTGAGGTAGCTTTGAAATATAATCTTGATTATCGCCTAATGGTAGCGATTGCTCAGCAGGAGTCTAACCTCTGTAAAAATTCTCCTCCGGAATGGTATAACTGTTGGGGTTGGGGGATTCACAGTAAAGGAACAAAAACCTTTGAGAGCTATCAAGAAGCAATTGAAACAATAGCCAAGGGTCTTAAAGAAAAATATTGCGATAAAGGATATTGTAATGATCCATGTTTGATGATGAAAAAATATACCCCCCGTTCAAATGGAAGCTGGTGCTTTGGGGTGAAGCAATTTATGGAAGAAATTGATCAAGGTTCCTAATGCCGGTTCCCTATGATTTTTTTGATTACCAAAAATACTGGAAAGGAAGAGATTATGAAGATGGGGCTGAAAGAATTGCTTTAAGTCGTTTTTTAAATTCTGTTGGCAAGAAAGAATTGCTGGTGGACATTGGTGCCGGTTTTGGAAGACTGACAGAATTGTATTTGCCCTTTGCTCAGAAAGTCTTTCTTTGTGAGCCGTCTAAAAAGCTTTCAGGAATTGCAAAAAAGAAGTTTGCGGATATTCCAAAAATCACTTTTTGCAAAACTTCACTACCAAACTTAACCCTTAAAAAATCTTCTTTTGATGTTTCTTTAATGGTAAGGGTAATACACCATTTTCAGGATTCAAAAAAAGTCATAAAAGAATTGTTTCGGGTTTTGAAACCTGGTGGTTTTTTGGTTTTGGAATTTGCTAACAAAATTCATTTTAAAGCGTTGATGAAAGCTATTTTAAAAGGAAATTTTTCTTTCTTATCAGATGTCAAACCATATGAACAAAGGACAAAGGAAAGTATCGCCAAAAGAAAAATTTATTTTTTTAATCATCATCCAAAAAAAATTTTAAAAGACTTAAAAGATTGCGGGTTTGAAGTCAAAGAAATTCTTTCCGTTTCAAATTTTAGAGACCCTATAATTAAAAAAATAATTCCCTTAAGAGTTCTTTTGTTTTTGGAAAAAATTACCCAAAAGCCGCTTTCTTTTATTTACTTCGGCCCTTCAATCTTTATCTTAGCATACAAGTCCCATAATACTTGACAAATGAGTAATTTTTTGGTATATTACAGAAAGATCCCGAGGTAAGCCTGCTGGCCTACTTTGGGATTTTTTTGTGGTAGAATAGAATCATGCCGGAGTGCTGGAATTGGTAGACAGGCACGGCTTAGGACCGTGTTCCTCCGAATCGGAGGGTTGGAGGTTCGAGTCCTCTCTCCGGCACTTGTTATTTTTCCCTATTGTTTTTAAACTAAGGATATAATGAAAAAAATTCTGCCCATTGTCTTTCTTTTAATTTTTTTAACCTTAGTTCAAAAAGTTAACAGTCAGGACATTTTCCAGGAATATCTTTCTACTGCTTCTAAATATAAATCAGATTATGAAGCGTTCGTTTTGGCAAAAAGCAGATTTATGACTTATAAATCTTTAGATTCAGAACAGGAAGCGATTGAAAAAACGAAAGCAATGTTGTTTTCTAAAATTGAGTTGGTTAAAAATTACTTGAACTTAATAAGAAGCAAATTTGCTGCGGAAACGGGGGTTCAAGACTATAAAGAAAATCTTACCTATCTTCAACTTGATAATCAAATTGCTGATGTTTTAAACCTAAAAGATAAGATAATTGCCTGTCAAACTCTTTCGGAGCTAAACGAAGTAGATTTACAATTTGAGAAAAAATATTTAGCTTCTCAGAAACTTGCTTTTAAGACCCTCGGTCTTATAAATCTTAGGAAATTTACAAAATTCAACGATATTTTTTCAGAGCAAATTAGTCTTTTGGGAGGAAAAATTGGAGAGATTAAAACTGAAAACGCTTACGATGTTTTTCTTTGGGAAAAAAGAACTTCAGAATTAAAAAATCAGGCAGATCAAGAAAAAAATAACTTAACACAAAGTTCTAAGTTATTCTTGGAAAATGTCGACTCAAATAATCCAAAAGAAACTTATCTTGAGTTTATTAATTCTTTGGAAAAACTAAGAGGAAATTTGGTCTCTTTGGTTTTATCTTTTCAAGAAGTAATTAATTCAATTAAAAAATTATGAAAAAGAAGATTAATTTTGTTATGATTGGTTTACCGTTATTATTTTTGTTTATTTTGTTCCTGATTGTTTCTTCTAAATTGAAAGAAGAGCGTCCCTCTTCAATCTTTTCCCCTTTTTTGTTTCCTTCGCCTACTACCGTTCCGGTTATGGAAACTAGGTGGTCAACTGATTCGGGAGTTTTAAAAATGGAAAAAAGTATTGAGGAACTTAAAAAGGAGCTAGATTCAATCATTCTTAAGGATAATTCATTTTTTCCTCCCCAACTTAATTTTGGGCTGGAAATTAATCCTTGATGTCAATACAGAAAAGCTTAGGTGAGGCTGGTGCGGATCGAACGCACGACCAACTGCTTAAAAGCCCTCCGATTCGGAGGGTCTACCACTGAGCTGAAAGAAATAATTTTTTAAAATATTTTTAATTACCTCATGACCACGGCCTGATTTATAGAATCTTTCTTTTTCTCTGGCATCTTTCTCGTTAATGTAAGCTTCATAATAAATTAATTTTAAGGGTTTTCTGTATTGGGTTGATGAATTTAATCCCAAATTATGATTTTGAACTCTCTGTTTTAAATTGGAAGTAAAACCAATATATAGCCTTTTGTCTTTTTCTGATTGAAGTATGTAAACGTAAAACACCGGTGAGGCTGGTGCGGATCGAACGCACGACCAACTGCTTAAAAGGCAGCTGCTCTACCACTGAGCTACAGCCCCTTAACTAAATTTTTCTAAATTACTTAAAAGCCCTCCGATTCGGAGGGTCTACCACTGAGCTACAGCCCCTCTATAAGTCCTTAATTTTATGTTAAAATTATAACAGTTTTTAAAAGATGTGGCAATCATATTTTTCAATAGGCTCAATTACTATTTATTTCTATGGAATTTTTATTTCCTTAGGAGTTCTTCTGGGATATCTTTTTGCCCGTAAAAGATCCCCAAAGTTTAATACTCCCAAGGAATTTTTGGATACCCTTTTGTTAATCCTTCTTCCTTCTTGTATTTTGGGGGCGAGAATCTATCATATTTTAAGCTGGTTTTCCTATTATAAAATTTTTCCTAAAGAAATTTTTTTTCTTTGGCAAGGAGGATTTGGAGTTTATGGGGCGATTATTGCCGGATTAATAGTTATTTTCTTTTTTGCAAAATTTAAAAAAATTCCATTTTTGTCAGTTTTGGATTTACTTTCTCCTTCAGTCTTGATTGCTCAGGCGATTGGAAGAATTGGGAACTTTTTTAATTTTGAAGGATTTGGACCTCCAACGAATTTACCTTGGAAAATTTATATTCCTCCCGACAAAAGACCTATTAATTTCTTGGACCAATCATATTTTCATCCAACATTTTTTTATGAATCAATACTTTGTTTGATCTCACTGTTAGTTATTTTGTACTTAGAATCAAGAATAAAACATTCTCCGGGTTTTGTAGTAGGACTTTATCTTGCTTTTTATGGTTTAATAAGATTTTTTCTTGAATTTCTAAGATTTGACACCTGGGTGGTTTCGGGAATTAAAATAGCTCAAGTACTATCGCTAATATTTATCTTCGTTGCTTTGGTTTTGATTAAGAAAATGATAAAATAATCCAAAGGCCCCATCGTCTAGAGGCCTAGGACAGCAGGTTTTCAGCCTGTTAACCCCGGTTCGAATCCGGGTGGGGTCACTGAATGAAAATTCTTGGAATTGATCCAGGGGTAGCCACCAGTGGATATGGAATAATTTCCTGTGAGAAAAGAAAAATTTTGACATTGGAGTCTGGGTGGATTTCTACGTCAAAAAATGACGGCAAAAATGAAAGGCTCATTTCTACTTTCAGACAAACAAGGGAGATTATTAAAAAGCACCACCCAGATGTAATTTCTATTGAAAAGCTTTTCTTTTTCATTAATGCCAAAACAGTAATGTCGGTGGCCGAATTTATGGGAGTGATAAAATTAGCGGCCGCTTTAGAAAAAGTACCGGTGGTTGAATATGCTCCTTTAGCCATAAAAATGGAGGTAACTGGCAATGGTAAAGCAGATAAGAAGGCAGTTAAATCCTCGGTTAGAAAACTTCTTAATATTCGTTCTCCAAAAAGAAAAAAAACTCATTTTGATGATGTTTCCGATGCTTTAGCCGTTGCCATTTGTCATGCTAAAAAATGTGTGTTAAACTTAAAGAAAGGAGGTGATTAAAATTAATGGCAGAATTTAAAGTTGGAAAAATTACCCATTACTATAATAAAATTGGTGTTGCCGTAGTTGAATTGACTGATACATTAACGGTTGGAGATACAATTAAAGTTTCTGGTCACGGTCGAGAATTTACTCAGGTTGTTGCCTCAATGCAAATCGAACATGAGCAAATTCAGGAGGCAAAAAAAGGCCAAACGATTGGATTAAAAATTGATCAAGAAGTAAAAGAAGGCGATGAAGTTTTTCGGGTGACTCCATAAAATGCCTATGGTCTTTCATTTTGCTCCTGATATTCAAGACAAGATAGGCAAGATTGTCTTAAACACAGGATTAAGATACATTGATCCAACCAAAATAAAATGCTTTCGAAGCGTTGGGTCCAAATCCAAAGTGAGGGCGAGAATTTGGTCTTTCCCAAAAATTTGGCAGTTAGCATTAAAAGTAGAACCCCATTATATAATTGAGGTTATATCAGAAAAATTTGATAAATTAAATGAAGCTGAGAAGAATAAAATTTTAATTCACGAACTTTTACACATTCCCAAGAATTTTTCCGGATCTTTACTTCCCCATCGAAGCAGGGGTAGATCAATTAATTTAGACGTTATAAATAAATTGTTTAAGAAAATGGAAACAAAATGATTTGTGTTCTACATGGTGAAAATATTGTCCAGTCAAGAAGACAGTTGACAGGTGAAATTGAAAAAGCGCAAAAAGAATTTATAGAAGTTGTTCGTCTTGATGGCAAAACAATTTCTTCCCCTGATTTAGTCTTGGCTTTAGAATCAAAATCTCTTTTTAAAAATTCCAGATTGATTGTTATAGAAAGGCTTTTTTCTCTTCCAAAATTTTCAGAAAAAGAAAAATTGATTAAATTAATCTCTAATAATCAAGATGAAAATATCATCATATGGGAAGACAAAGAGATTCCTTCCCAGACAGTGCGTAAATACTCTCCAGTTTTTTCATTTCAATTATTTAAATTGTCTTCAGTTGTTTTTAATTTTCTTGATAGTTTAAAACCAGGAGACAAAAAAGATAATTTGGAAAACTTTCACCGCTGCCTTGCTCAAGAGGAACCTGAGATGATCTTTGCAATGCTTATCAGACAAATCAGATTATTGATTTTGGCAAAAGAAGGAGAAGAATTTCTTGAAGCACTTTCTGATTGGCAAAAAAGAAAATTTTTTTCTCAAGCAAAACTTTTTAATCTAGAAACCTTAAAAAGACTTTATCAAAAACTTCTAGATATAGATTTCCAACAAAAAACGTCCCAGTCCCCTTTTGACCTTTCTTCGTCCCTTGACCTTTTGATTTCAGAAATTTAAAATTTAATCAAGATGGATTTTGATTTTTCAGTCTTTAAAGATTATGATGTCAGAGGTATCTTTCCTACCCAAATAAATCCTGATTTCTTCTACAACATTGCCAAAGAGTTAGTTTTGTTTTTTAAACCAAAAACTGTTTGTTTGGGATGGGATGTAAGAAATTCAAGCTTGACTTTGGCTGAAGGAATGGAAAAAGGATTTATGGAAATGGGGGTTGACGTAATTAAGGCGGGAACAATTTCCACGGATATGATTTATTTTATTGCCGGAAAATTTGGTTATGACTTAAATATTGTAATAACTGGTTCCCATGCAAAAGGGCAAAACGGTTTTAAGGTTTGCCAAAAAGGAGCTATTCCAGTAAACGGAAGCAATGGCCTTTATCAAATAAGAGACAGATTAATTGAAAGAAAGATTTTCCCCTTATTTAAGTTAAAAAAAGGAAGGATTGTCGAACGTGACTTTTTGGAGGATTGGATAAATCATTCCCTTTCCTTTGTGGATATCAAAAAAATAAAACCTTTAAAAGTGGTTATCGATGCTGGCAATGGAGTTGCTGGACTAATTATGGAAAAGATAGAAGAAAAAATCCCCGGCGATTTTATTAATCTTTTTTTTGAGCCGGATGGAAGCTTTCCAAATCACTTCCCCAATCCATTAATAGAAGAAAATTTAAGATTTATAAAAGAATCTATTAAGAAAAACCAAGCTGATTTGGGAATAGCTTTTGATGCCGACGGCGACCGTGCTTTTATTTTAGACGAGAAAGCTCAAACTATAAATGGAAATGTTCTTACGGCGCTGCTTGCCAAATCAATTTTGCAAAAAGAAAAAGGTCCTGTGCTTTATAACGCCGTTTGCGGCCGGATTGTTCCTGAAACTGTAAAAAAGTACGGTGGAGAACCGATAAGGGTTAGAGTTGGCCACTCAATTATTAAACAAAAAATGAGAGAGTTTGAGGCAATTTTTGCCGGAGAGCATTCAGGTCATTTTTACTTTAAGCAAAATTACTATTCAGATAGCGGATTAATTGCCGTTTTAAAAGTTTTGGAGGTTTTTTCAAAAGATGGAAGAAAAGTTTCCCAAATTGTTAGAGAATTTGATAAATACCCACGCAGTGGGGAAATTAACTTCAAAGCAGATGATAAAAAATTGGTTATGAAAAAATTGGAAGAAGATTTTTCTTTAAAAGCAGATAAAATCGACTGGCTTGATGGAATTACTGTTTGGTTTGATAATTGGTGGTTTAATGTAAGACCATCGAATACCGAGCCACTTTTAAGATTAAACATGGAAGCCGATAGTCAAGTTATTCTAAAGGAAAATTTGGAAAAATTGGTCCAAAAAATAGAAAAATTAGGCGGAGAAAAAATTAACCATTAGAAAAATGATTTTAGACAATTTAGATAAAATAAAAAAACTAGATAAATCTGATTTACTGGGTTCAATTGAGCAGTTACCCGACCAATGCGAACAGACCTGGCAAGAAGTAAAAAATCTTAAGATTCCCGATGGATACTTAAAGATTGCCAATATAGTAATTAACGGAATGGGAGGTTCTGGTTTAGGCCCCCATGTAGTCAAATCAGTTTTTTTTGATTCCTTAAAAATTCCTTTAGAAGTAATTAATAGCTATACACTTCCTGGATATGTTAATGAGAATACTTTGGTAATTTTGTCTTCTTATTCAGGGACAACGGAGGAAGTTTTACAAACAGGTAAAGAAGCTTTAAATCGTAAAGCAAAATGTTTAGGAATAACTGTTGGAGGAAAATTAGAAGAATTTTGTCAGCAAAATAATTTTCCTTACTTTAAAATAAATCCCAAACATAATCCCTGCGGGCAACCAAGAATGGGATTAGGATATTCAATTTTGGGAGTTGTTGGGTTGATCAACCAGTGCGGCTTAATCAAAATTGAAGATAAAGAAATTGACTTCTTGGTTAAGACCTTAAGAAAAATTAATAATTTATATGAGGTAAAAGTTTCCACCAAAGAAAACTTGGCGAAAAAAGTCGCCTTGAAGTTTTTTGGAAAAATAACCATTTTGGTGGCAGCGGAATTTTTGGCGGGAAGCATTCATACATGGCAAAATCAGCAACATGAAGTCGCCAAAAATTATGGAAGCTATTTTTTGATTTCTGAATTAAATCACCATCTTTTGGAAGGAATGAGTCGCCCAAAATTAAATTCAAAAAATTTGATAAGCTTTTTTGCTGTCTCTGACCTTTATTCTCCTTTAGTCATAAAAAGATTTAAAATTACCAAAGAAGTTTTTGAAAAAAATAAAATTGAGGCGGTTGAATATAAATGCCAAGAAAATGATAAAATTAAACAGGCTTTTGAACTTATTCATTTTGGCAGTTATGTTAATTTTTACTTAGCCATACTTAACAATATTGATCCATCCCCTATTCCATGGGTAGATTATTTTAAGGAAAAATTAGCAAAATGAAGAAAGATTCTTACATTCTTTGGTTTAAAGAAGTTGGAAAGGAAGATGTTTCTTTGGTTGGGGGGAAGGGAGCGAATTTGGGAGAGATGGTGGGAATTGGTTTGCCGGTTCCGAATGGATTTATTGTCACCTCAAAGGCCTATTATGATTTTATTGATAAAAATAATTTAAGGACTAAAATAAAATTGCTTTTAGGCAAAACCAATAAAAATAACCCTCAATCTTATCTTGAAACTTCCCAGCAAATAAAAAAACTAATAATAAGCGGGGAAACTCCAAAGGAAATCGCATTAGAAATTATTAAGGCATATTTAAAACTTGGCGGATTGTTTGGGGATGTTTTGGTGGCGGTTCGCTCTTCGGCTACTGCTGAAGATTTGCCCACTGCTTCTTTTGCCGGGCAACAAGTAACTTTTCTGAATGTTAAAGGAGAAACTGAGGTAGTTGAGAAAGTCAAGGAATGTTGGGCTTCTTTATTTGAAGCTAGGGCAATTTTTTACCGAGAGGAGCATAATTTTGATCATTTTAGAGTAGGAATTGCCGTTCCAGTTCAGAAGATGGTTCAGTCAGATACTTCTGGAGTAATGTTTACTTGCGATCCGGTCACCTCACAAAAAGGGAGAATTGTTATTGAGGCAATTTATGGATTAGGGGAAATGATTGTTCAAGGGACGGTAACTCCTGATTTTTATGAAGTTGATAAAGATTCCCTAAAAATTTTAAAGAAAATTATTTCAAAACAACCGATTCAGTTAATTAAAGTAGGTTCTTCAAATAAAAAGAGCTCTGTTCCAGCAAGTAAGCAGGCTAAACAAAAAATTACCGACAAGCAGATAATTGAATTGGCAAAACTTGGTATAAAACTTCACAACCATTATTATTATCCACAAGATATTGAGTGGTCGATTGAGAAAAACAAGATATTTATACTTCAAACTAGACCAGTGACAACTGTTCAAAAAGAACAGAAAGACGACCAAAAAGCTGAGGAAAAAATAAAAATGTTGGGTGAAATAATTTTGGAAGGACAAGGGGCCAGTCCGGGAATTGCTACTGGACAAGTAAAAATAATTAATTCCGTCAAAGAAATAGGTAAGGTTAAGAAAGGAGATATTCTTGTTACCCAAATGACAACTCCGGATTTTGTTCCGGTAATGAAAAAAGCGGTAGGAATTGTTACCGATAAAGGTGGCCAGACTTCTCATGCTGCAATTGTTTCCCGTGAGTTGGGGATTCCTTGTGTGGTTGGCACCAAAGAAGGTACCAAGATATTAAAAAAATATAATTATGTTACTATTGATGGCTTAAACGGGAGAATTTATAAAGGTAGTCTGGAAACTTCCAAAAAAACAATCCAAGAACTTGAATTACAAAAAGCAGGTTTGGCTTTTGAACAAAGAAAGGGGCCAATTAGAACGGCAACAAAGATTTATGTCAATCTAGCTGATCCTGCCTTGGCAGAGGAAATTTCCAAAAAAAATGTTGATGGGGTTGGGCTTTTAAGAGCGGAATTTATGATTGCCCAATTAGGAAAGCATCCCAAAAAATTTATTCAAGAAAAAAAGGAAAAAGATTTTATTGATGAACTAAGTAATGGTATTGCCCAATTTTGTCAGGCTTTTTCTCCAAGACCAGTAGTTTACCGAGCAACTGATTTTAAAACAAATGAGTATAGAAATTTGAGAGGAGGGGCGGAATTTGAGCCCAAGGAACCTAATCCGATGCTTGGTTTCAGAGGAGCCAAAAGATATATCACCCAATCAGATGTCTTTGAAATGGAACTTACGGCAATCAAAAAAGTAAGAAACAAGATGGGTTGGAAGAACCTTTGGTTAATGATTCCTTTTGTTAGAACCCCTCAAGAGTTAATAGAAGTAAAAAAGATCATCGTTTCTTGCGGGCTCTCTCGCTCCCCTTCTTTTCAAATTTGGATGATGGCAGAAATCCCCTCAAACGTGATTTTACTTGAAGATTTCCTGAAGGTTGGTATTGATGGTATTTCTATTGGTTCTAACGATTTAACAATGCTTATCCTTGGAGTTGATCGCGACAATAGCGAAGTCGCTCCGGTTTTTGACGAAAGGAATCCGGCGGTTTTATGGGCAATTGAAAAGTTGATTAAAACCTGTCTTAAAAATAAAATAACTTGTTCTTTGTGTGGTCAAGCCCCAAGTGAATATCCGGATTTTGTGGAAAAGCTTGTAGAATGGGGAATAACTTCAATTTCTGTTAATCCTGATGCGATTGACAAAACCAGAGAGATAGTTTACGAAACAGAAAGAAAAATATGGTCAAAATAAAGTCAATTCAAGCCAGAGAAATTCTTGATTCCCGTGGCAACCCAACTGTGGAAACGAAAGTCGAGCTTGATGATGGAGCGGTGGGAATTGCCTCTATTCCTTCAGGAGCTTCGACCGGAAGTTTTGAAGCTTTAGAATTAAGAGACAATGATCCGAACCGCTTTGGAGGAATGGGAGTTTTAAAAGCAGTTGCTAATGTCAATCAAGAGATTTCCGGAAAATTAATTGGGGCCGATCCTTTTGATCAACAAAAAATTGATCAAATTTTAGTGAATTTAGATGGAACTCCAAATAAATCAAGATTGGGAGCCAATGCCCTTCTTTCAGTTTCTCAAGGTATTTGCGAAGCTTCAGCTGCCAGCCTTAAAATTCCTATTTATGCTTATGTTTACAAATTAACAAAAGATTTTGGTTTTAAAGGTTTTGATTTAAAAATTCCAATCCCCACTTTTAATCTTATTAATGGAGGAAAACATGGAGCTGGTAATCTTGAATTTCAGGAATTTCATATTATTCCCACTTCTTTGAAATCCTACAGCGAGGGCTTGGAAATGGCGGTTGAGATTTACCAGTCAGTCAAATCAGTGCTTATTAGACATGGAGCAATTCATTCAGTTGGTGACGAAGGTGGTTTTGCTCCCAATCTTTTTACAAATCTTGATGCTTTGGAGATTTTGGTTGAAGCTTTTGCCAGCTCGGGGAAAATCTTAGGTAAGGATGTAAACCTTGGTCTCGACTTGGCGGCAAGTGTCTTTTATAAAGACGGTAATTATTCCATCAGGGACAGGGGTTCGCCGATGACCGCGGACGATTTTATTCAATTTTTGGCGGATTTGCAGGAGCAATACCCCTTAATTCTTTTAGAAGACCCACTTTTTGAGAATGATTGGAGTGGTTGGCAAAAAATTACCCAAAGATTTGGCCAGAACACGACAATTATAGGTGATGATTTCCTTTGCACAAATCTTGATCGGACTAAAAAAGCAATAGCGAGCAGATCTTGCAATGGGATTTTGATTAAACCAAACCAAGTTGGAACTATAAGTGAGACTTTACAAGTAATTAAGCTTTGCAGGGAGGCTGGATGGAGAATAAGTGTATCCCATAGATCGGGAGAAACAAACGATGATTTTATTGCTGACTTTGCTGTTGGCGTTGGGGCAGATTACGCCAAGTTTGGGGCTCCGGCTAGGGGCGAAAGAGTGGCTAAATATAATCGCCTTTTGGAAATTGAAAAACAACTAAAGGAAAAACCCAATGGATAAACCCTTAGTTTTGGTTATTCTTGATGGTTGGGGAATTGCTCCGGAAGGTCCGGGTAATGCCGTTGCCTTGGCTAAGACTCCAAACTTTAACGCCCTTTGGGCTAGTTATCCTCATACTCAGCTTTTGGCCAGTGGAGAATCTGTTGGTTTACCCAAGGGCGAACCAGGAAATTCAGAAACAGGGCATTTGAATTTAGGGGCAGGAAGGGTAATTTATCAAGATTTACCAAGAATCAATCTTTCAATTGCCAATGGGACTTTTTTTAAAAACACGGCTTTTTTAAAAGCAATAGTTCATGTTAGGCAGAATAAATCCTCCCTGCATTTGATGGGGTTAGTTGGTTCAGGAGGGGTCCACTCGAACATAGAGCATCTTTATGCTCTTTTAAGATTAGCTAAAGAAGAACAAGTAGATAATGTTTATCTTCATCTTTTTACCGATGGAAGAGATTCACCTCCCACCTCTGCTCTGATTTTTATAAGTCAGGTAGAAGCGGAATTAAAAGAGATAGGGATTGGAAAGATTGCTACTGTGTGTGGCCGATATTATGCTTTAGACAGAGACAATCGTTGGGAAAGAACACAAAAAGTTTATGATGCTTTAACTTTGGGAGTTGGGTTAAAGGCTAAGAACGCAGAAGAAGCGATTAAAAATTCTTATAAAAAAAGAGTTTTTGATGAATTTATAGAACCAACTGTCCTCGTTGGTGACAGGAATCAACCGATAAAATTGATTGAGGATGGGGATGCCGTAATTTTTTTTAATTTCAGAATAGACCGACCAAGACAGTTGACAAAGGCTTTTGTTCTTATAGATTTTGAAAGTTACCGACCTAAAAAAGCTTCATTTGATCCTTATGCAGAAAGGTATGGACACAAACAGTTTGAGGAAATTAAAAAAATAAAGACTTTTTCGAGAAAAAAAATTCTTAAAAATCTTTTTTTTGTGACTATGACTCAATACGAAAAAGATTTGCCGGTGGAAGTTGCCTTTCCTCAAACAAAAGTTGATCTTCCTTTAGCCAGAATTTTTTCGGAAAAGGGGAAAAGGCAATTCCATATTGCGGAAACGGAAAAATATCCCCATATCTCAACTTTTTTTGATGGATTGATGGCAAGGCCATTTCCCCAAGAAGAATGGGCGGAGGTTCCTTCTCCCAAAGTTCCAACCTATGATTTAAAACCAGAAATGTCTGCCGAAGAGGTTACTAATCAGTTCTTAAAAAGATTTCAAACTGGGCTTTATTCTTTTGCTTTAATAAACTTTGCTAATCCTGATATGGTGGCTCACACCGGAAACCTTCAGGCTTCAATTAAAGCTTGTGAATCAACAGACTATTTTTTGGGAAAAATCGTTGAGAAAGTACTAGCTTTCGGAGGCACAGTAATTATTACGGCTGACCACGGTAACGCTGAGGAGTTAATCAATTTAGAAACAGGGGAAGTTGACACCGAACACTCTAACAATCCTGTCCCTTTCATTTTAGCAGACAAATCATTAACTGGCAAAGGCATAAATCTACCTGGGGGCATTTTGGCGGATGTTGCCCCAACCATACTTGCTTTCTTAAAAATCCCTATTCCAAATATAATGACGGGGAATGTGCTTTTTTCTTAGTATTTTCTGATTAAGCCAACCAATTTCCCTTGAATTTTTACATTTGTCGTATAAATTGGAGGAATGGCAGAATTTGCTGGTTCAAGTTTAATCCGAGTGGCCTCTTTAAAATAGCGTTTTAAAGTCACCAGTCCATTTTCCAGTAAGGCGACTACAATTTCTCCATTATGAACTTCTTCTTGTTGCTCAATAATAACAAAATCACCATCCAAAATACCCTCTTCAATCATAGAGTTGCCTTTTACCTGAAGCACAAAAGAGCGTTTTTTACCCGAGACCATCTCAGAAGGGACAGGTAAGGCAGCGTTTGGGTCAGTATATGGCTCAATTGGCTGACCCGCGGCGATAAAACCCAAAATTGGAAGCTCGATTCCGGGTTTTAATTTCAGATGTTGCCATTCATCTGACAACTTAATTCCCCTTACCGTCCCTTTGCTTCTTTTTATGATTCCTTTTTTCTCCATTACTTTAAGATGTTCATGAATAGTCGCCAATGAAGAAACACCTAAAGAGTCAGCAATTTGTTTTAAGGTCGGAGAAAAACCAGTTTTTTGAATATACTGATTGATAAAATCAAGAATCTGTTTCTGGCGGCGATACAAAGTTACTGTCATATTTTTAAAATACCCGAACAAAACCCCAATTGTCAAGAGTTAATTAAAATGAGTAAAATAATCTTAATGAAAAAGATTATTACCAGTTTTTTTCTGGTTTTATTGTTAAGTTTTTACTCAAATACAGTTCTTGCCCAGGAGGATTTCAATACATTTTGCCGTCTGACTTATCGGTTTTTTGAAAATGGGAATGCGGCCGTTACCCAAGAAATCTCTTTAATAAACCAAAGGCCAGATATTTATGTGACTGAATATTCCCTAAAATTAAGCGGAGATGAAATTAAAAACATAAAAGCTTGGGATAATTTAGGGCCCCTACCGCTGACCACCACTGTCTTTGACAAGACGACTACTATTGCCCTTAAGTTTAATGAAAAAGTTGTTGGCAAAGGCCAGACTCTCTCATTTATCTTAAAATATGAGATTCCAAATTTAGCCAAAAAAGAGGGAAATATTTGGAGAATAATTTTGCCAAAACTAAACTGGGAAAGTCAACCTGTTGATTACTCAATGGAGGTAAAAGTTCCGTTTTCCTTTGGTTCAATTGCCTTTGCTTCACCTTCCCCTAGGGAAACGGTAAAAGAGGCTGGCTTTATTAATTATCTCTTTGAAAAAAAGGATATTTTAAATACCGGTATTTTACTTGAATTTGGTCATTATCAGGTTTTTGATTTTACCCTAATTTATCAATTAGAAAACACAGATGAAAACAAAGTCCTCAAAAAAATAACATTGCCTCCAGATACTCCCTACCAAGTAGTAAATTATTCAAAAATTGAGCCCCCTCCCCACAATGTAATTGCCGATGAGGATGGAAATTGGCTGGCTGAGTTTATTTTGGAACCAAAATCTCGGACGGAAATTAAAGCTACCGGTAAAGTCAAAATATTTCCGAGTCCAACAAATAAGGATATTATTCCAGTTACTAATCTGCAAAGTTATCTTGAAGAAAAGTCTTTTTGGGAGAGCCAGGACCCAAGAATTAAGGAAATCTCCAAAAACCTAAAAACTCCAAGCCAAATTTATAATTTCGTCGTAAATAAACTTAATTACAACTACGAAAGGGTCGGGAAAAATAAAATGCGGTTGGGAGGAATTGGAGCTTTAGATTCCCCGAATGACGCTTTATGTCTAGAATTTACCGATCTTTTTATTACCCTGGCAAGATCAGCCGGGATACCCGCAAGAGAGGTGGAAGGATTTGCCTATACCGATAATCCAAAGTTAAGACCCTTAAGTTTAGTTTCTGATATACTTCACGCCTGGCCTGAATATTATGATTTTGAAACTTCATCATGGAGAATGGTAGATCCAACTTGGGAAAAAACAACTGGTGGTTTTGATTATTTTACTAACTTTGATATGTCCCATTTCACCTTTGTCATTCATGGAATAAACAGTGAATATCCCCTTCCCCCAGGTTCTTACAAATTTCCTGGTGAAGAAAGCAAAAATATTTTTGTTACCTATGGCCAAGATTTTTTACCCCAAAAGAAAAACCTGAATATTAATTTAAACATTACCAAACCGAACCTTTTAAAAAGAAGGGTTGACGGCTTTTTAGAAATTGCCAACTTAGGCTCAGCTGCTTTATACAATCTTCCCATTATTGTTACCGGAGAAAAAAAATTTAGAATAAATATTACTGAGGAAAATCTCTCCTATATCCTCCCTTATGGTAAAAAAAGTCTCCCGTTGACGATAGAATACTCCACCCCGCTTTTTAAAAATGTTAGTTATACTATAGGTGTAAAAGTAGGTGACTTTCAAAAGATTCAGAATATTTCTATTAAATTTTTGGGTCAAGAAATTATTGCAACTCTCTTAGTCGTCTTGATTATTTTCTTTATTCTTTTTCTTGTAAGATTAAAACGAAAATGTTAAACTTGAACTGATGAAAAGAATTTTAAGAAGTTTTTTTATTAATTTTATTGCCTTTTGGTTAATTTCTTCTCTTCTTGGAGCAATTGATTTTTCCGGTCGGATGGAAATACTAATCCTGGCTTCATTATTGCTGGCCATCGTCGACCTAGTAGTAAAACCTATCTTAAATTTAGTTCTTCTTCCACTTAATCTGATTACTCTTGGTGCCTTTCGCTGGATAATTAATGTTATAGTGATTTATTTAGTTACATTATTAATTCCCGAATTTAAAGTAAAACCATTTATTTTCCCGGGCCTCCAACTTTATGGGTTTGTTATTCCCCTACTCCATTTCAACTTGTTTTGGACATATATTCTAGTTTCTTTTATTCTAAGCTTAGTTTCTAATTTGACATATTCACTTTTTAAATGAAAAACGGATTCGTTTTTTTTCAAATTATTATTAGTCTAGTTTTAATAGGTTTGGTTCTTCTACAAGCAAAAGGAACAGGGTTGGGAAGCAGATTTGGTCCACAAGACTCAAAGTTTTTAAGCAAAAGAGGAATCGATTTGGTGGTATTTAGAATTACTATTTTTATTTCCGCAATTTTCCTCATTTCTTCAATAATTCAAGTTTTGGCCTTTAAATGAATTTGTTTTTTAAAAAAATTAGATTTATCTTCAGACTTACGTTAGCTTTTTTCAAGAAGCGATTACCAGTTATTTTGATCGGAATATTTTTGGGGGCAGTGTTTTTTCGAGTAAGTCCTTTAATTATTACTTTCTTTCCCAGAGCAAGAAAAGTGGAAAAAATTGGATTGGTGGGTAAATATTCAATTACTGAATTACCCCCAGAAGTTCTTTCAAAAATCAGCAAAGGGTTAACCCATATCACCCCTGAGGGAAAAGTTGAACCAGAACTGTCTGATCGATGGGAAGTTTCACCAGATGGGAAAGTTTATACCTTTTATTTTGGAGGCAAAAAACATTTTTGGCATGATGGAACAGAGTTTAACCTCGGAGATATAAATTACAATTTTAAAGATGCAAAAATTCTCCAAATTGGATCCGGTATTTTAAAGATTGTTTTAGAGGAACCCTTTTCGCCCTTTCCCTCAGTTGTCTGCCAGCCTATTTTTAAAAAGGGGTTGATTGGATTAGGGAGCTACAAAGTCAAAAAAATAGAAAAATCAGGAAAAACTTTGAAATCAATTGTTTTGGTTCCAGTTGACAAAAAAAGTAACCTTCCCGTTATTATTTATCGGTTTTATCTGAATGAGTCTCAAATTAGGACTGCTTTTAAATTGGGGGAAATAAACAAAATTGAAGAATTGGAGTCGCCAGGCGAGTTTGAACAACTTAAAAATGTCAATATTTCCAAATATCAAAAAAATGACCGCTATGTCGCTTTGTTTTTTAAAACAGATAATCCACCGTGTGATGAGAAAAGCTTTCGTCAAGCGATTGCCTACTCCATTACCAAAGAGAATAATAAGTCAAGAGCAATTGGTCCAATAAGTTCTTTATCATGGGTTTATAACCCTGGAGTTAAAAAATATGAGAAAGATATAAGTAAGGCAAAACTGTTGATGTCAAAGGTAAAATTAAACCAAAAAGCCCCATTTTTAATTTATACCTTCCCAACACTTGAGGAAGAGGGGAAAAAAATTTTAAGCGAGTTAAAAGAGATTGGTTTGGAAGTGGAAATTAAGATTACCAATTTTCTTCCTGAAAATTTTGATTTATTATTAGCAGTTCAAAAGATCCCTGCTGACCCAGACCAGTATTCATTTTGGCATACCGGACAGGCTTCTAATTTAACCCATTTTTCCAACCCAAGAATTGACAAACTACTTGAAGATGGTAGAAAAACCCATAACGAAGAAGAAAGAAAAAAGATTTATTTCGATTTTCAAAGGTTCCTTGTTGAGGAGTCGCCAGCCGTTTTTTTATATTATCCAACATACTACACTATAGAAAGAAAATAGCTATTCTGGTATAATCTTTTAAAACCGCCCTGATGCTGGAATGGTAGACAGGCTAGCTTCAGGAGCTAGTGTCCAAAAGGACGTGAGAGTTCAAATCTCTCTCAGGGCACTTTTTTTAGCGCTCGTGGCGGAACCGGTATACGCGATAGCTTGAGGAGCTATGCCCACTAGGGCGTGGGAGTTCGAGCCTCCCCGAGCGCACAAAAGGAGATCGGAGGGGTAGGCGCTGGTCGCGCCCGCCCTCGTGGCCAGCGCCGCAGAGGCTTCGGATAGGGAAAATTCGAGCCGGAAAGAAAGAAAAGAAGTAGAGAAAAAGCGCGAAAATTTTTAAAGTACAAAACTTATTAAACTTTAAAGGCCGCACTGGTTGTACCCAACTCGATCTCTCAAGTTGTCCAATGCGGCCATCAAAAAAGAGATCGAAAATGTTGGGTACAATATTAGTCTAGAAAATTTTTGTGGAAAATGCAATAGCTTCTTGATATAATGTGTCTAATTATCTGTCTGAAAGGAGGTGAACAATGCCAAAAGCCGAAATATTTCGGCCCCTTAGTCTTTATTGTGACATTGGGCAAGTTCAAGCCACTGTTATGGTGAATGCCAGTGCGGATTTGCGCGATAATGTTTATAGTTATGTCGAAATTCCTTGTCCTGGTTGTAAATACTGGTCTGTAGAAGAAATTCGTCACACTGAAGCCGAAATCAGAGCTGAGACTTTAGCACAATTTGGAAGTGACGATGATGGTCTTACCGGAATTAAAGATGGCCGTGCAAATCAACTTGAACAATTACTTGTAAATAGAGCACGTTTTAAGGGTGGAGAGCATAAACTTGTTGTAGGTTTGTGCACTCCAATTACGAGAGGTAAGTTTTAAAAGTCGCCCGAAGGGCGACAAAATAGCGCGCGCAAAAAATAGCGGAGGCGCGGCGTCAGCCGCGCCAGAGCGTGGCGAGGGGCGTTAGCCCCGAGCCTGCTGTTTAAAAATAGTTCGAAGTTGTTCGTAAATAGAGCACCTATTCGCAAGATCGAGTGAACTGGCCGCTTAGCTCAGTTGGTTAGAGCGTTTCGTTTACATCGAAAGGGTCGGGGGTTCGAATCCTCCAGCGGCCACAGGGCCGGGATAGCCAAGGTAGTCACGGCGCGTGTCTGAAAAACATGAGATCTCAGTGCAACTCTGAGTCCCGGCACATTAATAAATTAAATAAGTTGGGAAAACCGCAGTTTTGTCCCAATTAAAACAAGAATTAAGGTTGTAGCACAGAAAAAACTTTTAAAAAAGATTAAGAATTATCTTGCGAGGCGTAACTTTTGAAGATATCGCAAGATACCCTTAAGGGATAAGGGAAATCGTTGGAAAAAAACGTAGGTTTGTCCCATGAAGCGGAAGTAGTTCATCGGTAGAACGTCTCCTTGCCAAGGAGAAGGCGGCGGGTTCAATTCCCGTCTTCCGCTCATTTTATTCCGGGGTCGTCTAAGGGTAGGACGACGGCCTTTGGAGCCGTCTATCTTCGTTCGAATCGAAGCCCCGGAGCACTTGTGATATAATCTTAATATGTCATCAAATAGAAAGGTTTTTACAATTTTAATAATTTTTTTTCTTTTCAGTGGGTTACTTTTTTTAATTAAGAAAAGCTATTTTAAAAAAGCTCCAAAAATATCAGAAGAGATTACCCCTACTTCTACCCCTTTTCCTAATTGGATTCCTAAACCCAACTTAAGAAGGCCTACTATAACTTATGAGAAAGTTCCCTTTAAAGCCTCAGATAAAACCAGAAAAGTAGAAATCGTCGGTTGCGTAATTGATAATTCAGAATGGGGAATGTCATATCCTAAAAAAATAGTTGAAGTTCCAAATGTTTCAAAAATTATTACAGAAACAATGAAAGTTTTTTTGGCCCAAGCGGCTCATACTGGCTGGGGAGGTTTCCCAACTAAACAAGAAATTAAAAATTATTTTGGCTATGAAGGAGAAGTAACCTTAAAAAATTTAACTTTAGATAAAAATGGGGTAGCTAGAGTTTATTTTTCTAAAGAAGTCAAAGCTTACGGAGGGGGTTCAGGCAGGGTTGCCTGCATGCAAGACTCAGTTGAATTAACCCTCAAACAGTTTCCCTCAATAAAAGATGTAGTTTTGTGTATAGAAGATACCTGCGCTGATCAGAAAGGTTCAGAGATTTTTTAGCCTTAAATCTCCTTGTTTTCTTCTTTTTGATAATTTATAATCTCATTTAAAGCCGCGGTGTTGGAATTGGTAGACAAGCAGGACTTAAAATCCTGTTCCGCTAATCACGGAGTGTGGGTTCGATCCCCACCCGCGGCACCGGGGATTAGCTCAGTTGGTTAAGAGCGCACGGTTTGGGACCGTGAGGCCCGCGGTTCAAGTCCGCGATCCCCGACTTAAAAATTTTACGGACTACTTAAAAAACATGCGATGGTAGTTCAACGGTAGAACGTCTCCCTTCCAAGGAGAAGGCTGAGGGTTCAATTCCCTTCCATCGCTCAAGGCAAGCCCCTGTAGCTCAATGGATAGAGCAAGTGCGTTCTAAGCACCAGGTTGGGGGTTCGACTCCCTCCAGGGGCACAAGATGTTTACCATATCTTTGTTCACAGGAATATTAGCAGTTTTTATTGCTTTTTTATTTGGTTTAAAAACTCTTAAGCAAAAAGTCAAAAACGCCAAAATGGCGGAATTGGCAAATTATATTAAGACTGGGGCAAGTTCTTATCTTAAAAGACAAACAAAAACTATTCTTCTTTTTGTCCCTTTTTTATTTTTAATTCTTCGTTTCACTTTAGGATGGCAGGCAGCGGCTACTTCTATTTTAGGTGTTTTGATTTCTCTTGCCGCTGCTTTTGTGGGAATGTCAGTAAGTGTTAGGGCCAATTTAAAAACTGCTGATATGGCCAAAGAATCTCAAACAAAATCATTTCAAATAGCTTTCAGGGGAGGCTCGGTGACCGGACTTTGTATAACTGGATCAAGTTTAGCTGTCCTTTCAATTTTATTTCTAATTTTTAAGAAACCTGAACCATTAGTTGGTTTTGGTTTTGGAGCAAGTTTAGCTGCCCTTTTTTGCCAAATAGGAGGGGGAATTTTTACCAAATCAGCAGATATCGGTGCAGATTTAGTCGGAAAAGTGGAAAATCGAATTCCCGAAGACGACCCGAGAAACGCAGCCGTTATTGCAGATTTAGTTGGTGATAATGTCGGTGATTTTGCTGGTCGGGGTTCTGATCTTTTTCAGACTTTTTCTGACGATATTGTTACAGGATCTTTAGTTGCTTTAGATGCAGTTCCAAAATATGGTGTGAAAGTTATCTATTTTCCAATCCTCCTACAAAGCATGGGTGTTATCAGTTCTTCTTTGGGTATTCTTGGAAGCAGACAATGGTTAAAGAAAATGACTCCCTCGCAAATTTTTAATTTTGGACTAATGTTAAGCTCCATTTTTAATATTTTAGGAACATATATTTTGACAAAATATCTTGTAAATGATCTTCCAATATGGTTTGCTTCAATGATGGGATTAGCTACCACTTTGGTCGCGGCGGTTGCCACCAGGCATTATGCTGGTTTAGAAGGTTCTAAAGTTCCCTTAATCGCTCAAGCTTCAAAAAGAGGGGCGGCTTTAAATTTAATTACAGCATTATCTTTTGGGCTTAGAAGCCCAGCCGCCTCAATTTTGATGATTGTTTCCTCAATTATTTTTTCCTACAAACTTGCTGGAGAAGTTCTTTTAGCAATTGTAGCAGTTAACATCGGAACCGATCTTTTAATTTCCTATATTATGGCCGCTGACGCTTTTGGCCCGATTGTTGATAATGCCGCGGGGATTTCAGCAATGTCAAAGGCTCCATCAGCAATTGTAAACTCTCTTTCGTCTTTAGATGCAGTAGGCAATACTATGAAAGCTGTTACTAAAGCTTACGCTATGTCTTCAGGAACAGTAACCGCTTTTGTCATTTTTGCCACTTTTTTTAATATCACGAAAATTTCTTTCCTAGACATTGCTTCTCCTTATAATCTTGGATTCATCTTTCTTGGTTCAGTTCTCCCTTATTTGATTTCCTCTTTAACAATTGAGTCAACGGCAAAAACTGCCCAAAAGATAGTCGACGAAGTGAGATTACAATTTAAAAAAATCAAAGGTCTATTACAAGGAAAAGCTATGCCAGATTATGCAAGATGCATTGATATCGCAACTGTCCATGCCTTAAAAGGAATGATACTTCCAGGAGTGATAAGTACAATTGTTCCTGTTTTAGTTGGTTTTGTTTTTGGTCCAGCTGCCCTTGGAGCTCTTTTAATAGGCTCAGTTGCCTCAGCTGCCTTACTTGGACCTTTCTTTAATAACCTTGGCACGTCTCTAGATAATGCCAAAAAATTAATTGAAAGTGATGAAGAATTGATAGGAAGTTTTGAGCATGCAGCGGCAGTGGTTGGTGATACTGTTGGTGACCCTCTAAAAGATGTTGCTGGACCATCTCTTTTAATCTTTATGAAATTGATTGGGATGACTTCTTTATTAATCTCCCCTCTCTTGAAATAAAGTTTTCTTTTTTGCCTTTTTTTGCTAAAATATTTTCAATATTTCTAATTAACTTAAAAAATTGGAATTTATTTATGGTGGCTGTAGCTCAACGGTAGACCCTCCGAATCGGAGGGCTGTGGAGCAAAACACAAAATGTTTTATGTGTATGTTTTAAAATCTGAAAAAGATTAAAAATTATAAATTGGTTTTTCAACAGATTTAAAAAAGAGGTTGGAATTTCATAATTTGGGAGTTAACGAGTCAACAGCTTGTCGTAGACCTTTAAAATTAATATACTACGAAGGATACGTTTCAGAGAAAGACGCAAGAGTAAGAGAGAAATTTCTTAAGTCTGGAGGGGGACACGAAGTAATATATAAACAACTGGAAAATACTCTTTTGAAGTAAATGGTGGTCGTAGCTCAACAGCAGAGCATCGGCCTGTGGAGCCGAGGGTTGCGGGTGCAATTCCCGTCGATCACCCAAAGAGCTCAACGGTAGACCCTCCGAATCGGAGGGCTGTGGAGCAGGATGTTGGCGGTTCGAATCCGCTCAGCCACCCCCTAAGCAGAAAATTCTACAATAGTTCCTTCCTGGGGAACAAAAATTAAAGGAACTTCTTGATTTGGATATTTTGCTCCCGGGCCAAAAATCTTTGCTTTCTTAAAAGTTTCTTTTTCGCAAATAGAAATTCTTTCCAAAATATCGTTTAAGCTCTCCCCTAACCTGATGATAAACGGATTTTTAAAATCAGGCTGGCAGTCTTTCTTTTTAAGATAAATTCTGACCAATCCCAACTTGTTCCAAATTGCTTCTTTTAACTCTTCAATTCCTATTCCTTTTTCCGCGCTAATTGCCAAATTTATCAATTTTGGCTTTTTAAAACCAGGCAGTAAATCTACCTTGTTTAAGACCGTCAAATAGGGCAAATAAACGCGATTGCCGGCAAAAGCATCAATTAACTGGTCAAAAGAGATTTTTTCTTTTATAGTGATTTCCCCATTGATTATTTTATATTCCCCGGCCACTTCTTTTATAGTCAGTTCAGAGAAAGGTAAAGAAAAAACAGAATTTATTTTTAACCCTCCTGAAGATTTTTTTAAAATTGTTATTTTGGGCGGTTGTTGGTTTAATCTTATTCCTGCTGTCTCTAATTCTTTTTTCAAAATTTCTAATTTGTTTAGATTTTTGGGGTCAACAATAAGAACAATCAAATCCGCTGCGCGAACAACAGAAATGACCTCTTTTCCCCTTCCTTTTCCCAAGGCCGCCCCCTCAATTACTCCCGGAATATCAAAAATTTGAATTTTTGCTCCTTTGTATTCCATCATTCCCGGAATTACTCCTAGGGTAGTAAAATCGTAGCTTGCCACTTTTGATTGAGCATTGGTTAACTTGTTTATTAAGGTAGATTTTCCTACCGAAGGAAATCCAAACAAAACAACGGTTGCGTCTCCGGATTTTCTTATTCCGTAACCTTTTCCTCCTCCGCCCCCGCTTTGTTTTTCCAATAATTCGTCCTTTAATTTTGCAATCCTTGCTCTTAGTTTTCCAATATGGTGTTCGGTTCCCTTATGGTAAGGAATTTTCCTTATTTCTTCTTCGATCTTTTTTATTCTTTCCTCAATTTCGTTCATAGGTTATAATTAGGCTCAATGAAAAAATTAATTATCACTATTATAGCGTTTATAATATTAATTTTTCCTCCTTGCTTGGCTTTGGCCGCAGAAAATAAGTTCGGCATTCATATTCTGGAGCCTTCAGATTTGCCTAAAGCTGCAGAGTTGGTAAATTCCTCCGGTGGAGATTGGGGCTATGTAACTATTGTCATTCGCGATGACGATATGAACTTTGAAAAATGGCAGGATTTTATGGATAAATGCCGAGAAACTCATTTGGTTCCCCTAATAAGAATCGCCACCCATCTTGAAAATGGAGTTTGGGTAAAACCAAAAATTGAAGATGCCCAGAAATGGTTGGAATTTTTTGGAAGATTAAATTGGCCAGTAAAAAATCAATATGTCATTATTTTTAATGAACCAAATCAAGCCAAAGAATGGGGTGGGGTAATAAATCCTCGAGAATATGCACATATTCTCTCGGATTTTAATGAAAAATTAAAAATTAAAAATGAAAATTTTAAAGTACTGAATGCTGGTTTTGATTTGGCAGCGTCAAATTCCAAATCTACGATGGATGCTTACGGATTTTGGCAAGAGATGAACTGGGAAATTCCTGGTATCTTTGAAAAGATTGACGGTTGGGTTTCTCATTCTTATCCAAATCACGGCTTTGTCGGCAAGCCTTGGGAAAAAGGAAGGACTTCGGTTAAAGGTTACGAATGGGAACTGGGGATTTTGAAAAACCATTTTGGTCTCAAAAAAGATTTGCCTGTTTTTATTACCGAAACCGGTTGGCCATCTGACAATTTCAAATTTCAAATTTCAAATTTCAAATTGAGAAGGAAATTTAAATATTATCCAAGAGAAACGGTTGCTGATTACATAAAGTATGCTTTTGAGAATGTTTGGCTAAGAGATGGAAGAATAAAAGCTATTACTCCCTTCTTGCTAAATTATCCTGAAGAATTATTTTATAATTTTTCCTGGATAGATAAAAATGGTTCCCCTTTTCCCCAATATGAAGTAGTGAAAAATTTGCCAAAACCAAACTGGTGGCCAGAACAAGAAGAAAAAATTTATCTGGGAGAACCCAATTTACCCCCATTTTTAGTCACCCAAAGTGTTTTTAAAGGAAAAATTTTGCTGATTAATGAAGGCCAGTCAATTTTGGGAGAAAAAGAGGAATTTTTATTAAAAACTACAGTTGTTAATGATTTTCTTGAAGTTTCTGACCTAAAATTAACTGAAAATATTTTAAAGCCTTTTCAAAAAACTTTCTTGGATTTTGAGATAAAGACTGGAACCAAATCGGGTGAATTCAAATTTGCTTGGGAAGGAACTAAAGAGTATAAAGTCAGAGTTCTGAAACCTACGCTTATCATCAAAGCAAGATTAACTTTTTGGGAAAAAATTCTTTCAAAACTCAGACTTTGGTGGCAGAAATAAGCAATTTAAGTTATAATTAAGTACAAGCGCCCGTAGTTCAACTGGATAGAGCGCGTGACGAAGTTTATACCGCAGGCCTCTGTAGCTTAACGGATAAAGCGCTGGTCTTCGGAACCAGATATGGGGGTTCAATTCCCTCCGGAGGCACAAAGACTTGGTGGAACAAGTCGGACCCTCCCAATCGGAGGGTTGGAGGTTCGAATCCTCCCGGGCACATCTTTATCCCACTTAGTCTGGGTAAAGATAAACTAATGGAAATAAAAAAAGCAAAATTAATTTTAGAAGTGGAAATTGAAGGCCGAGAGGCAAAATTAGAATTTAATCTTACTGACGAAGAAGCCCAAAAAGTAATGAAAATTTTAGAGAATGAGCAGGAAAACCGATAAAATTGGGTCTGTAGCTCAATTGGTAGAGCAACTCCCTCTTAAGGAGTAGGTTGTGGGTTCGAGACCCACCAGACTCACTATTTATTTTTTCTTAAATAGTACAACTTAGCCCTTTTGGTGTCTCCCCTTTTCTTAACCACAATTTTGCTGATTGTTGGAGAATATAAGGGGAAAATTCTTTCAATTCCAATTCCATCAACCCCTATTCTTCTGACGGTAAACATTTTGTTTATTCCCCTCCCTTTTATAGCAATTACTGTTCCCTCAAATGGAGATGAACGTTCCTTTTCTCCTTCATGGAATACCTGAATTACTCTCACTAGATCCCCAATTCTAAACTCAGTTTCTTTAATTTTTGCCTGAATTGCCATTGGTTAATTTTAGCAAGAAGTTGCTATTTCTTCAACAATTGGTTAATTTGCCCTTCAAGTTCTTTGGAGAAGTTAACGCCAAAATTTAAAACAAGCTTTTTTGGTAAACTCCCCCCATTTTCAAAAATTAAAAGCCCTTTTTTATCTCCAGGGTTACTCTTTAAAAGACGATTCAGCTCCATTAAGGTAGCAGAACTAGTCCCTTTTGGAATCTTTATCACATAATCAATCCCCTTATTTCCCAATTGAGTAAGCAAATACGCTTTGTCAACAATAATTGTCGGGTTTTCGTCCTCTTTTCTATCTGGTTTTCCTTCAACTACAATAATTTTCTCCTTTTCCCAAATACTTCTGTTTTCTTCAAAAACCTTAGGAAAGACTACCAGCTCAACTTTTCCTGTTCCATCATCAAGGGTAGCAAAAGCCATTTCAGAATTATTCTTTTTGGTCGTTACAATTCTTACAGAAGTAATAATACCCCCTACTTTTAGTTTTTGACCTGGAGTCAAGTTATCAAAGTCCACCTCGTTGATTTTTGTCTTGGCTTCCATTTCCAATAAAGAAAATAAAGGAGTGAGAGGGTTCTCTGTTAAATAAAATCCCAAGAGCTCTTTTTCAAGGAGCCTTAAGTCTTCTTTGGAAAATTCATCAATCTCCGGAAAATCATCCTTGGGGATCGCAAGCTCGCTGTCTTTTGATCCAGTTCCAAATAAGCTCGTCTGACCGGCTGCTTTTTGTTTTAAAATTAAATCACATTTATTTCTCAAATTATCAAGACCAGCCAACATGGCCGCTCTTTTTCCAAACCTGTCCAAAGCTCCAGCCTTGATCAAGCTTTCTAAAACTTTTTTATTAACTTTCTGACCATTAACTCTTAAATAAAAATCAGAAAAATTTACAAATTGTCCCTTACTTCTTGCTTGAAGAATCTCATTTAAGGCAGCCTCGCCAACATTTTTAATAGCGTTCAGACCAAACCTGATAGCTTTGCCGTTTAAGGAATCTTTATTCTCCTCAATTGAAAAATCAGCCTGAGAAAGATTTATATCAGGGGGTAAAACTAAAATTCCCATTCGCCGACACTCATTAATGCCTTCAACCACTTTTTCTGTATCCCCTGATTCAGCCGAGAGCAAAGCTGTCATATATTCAACAGGAAAGTGAGCTTTAAGATAAGCAGTCTGATAGGAAACTATGGCATAAGAGGCAGCATGAGCTTTATTAAATCCATATCCTTGAAATGGAACAAAAAGGTCCCAAATTCTTTCTGCTTGTTCTTTAGATAATCCCGAATGTTCAACACACCCTTTAACAAAAACATCATGTTGTTTGGCCATTTCCGAAGGAATCTTCTTGCCTATGGCGTTTCTTAACTTATCAACTGTTTCCCAATTGTAACCAGCAAGTTCTAAGGCAGTGAATAAAACATCTTCCTGATAAACTAAAATTCCATACGACTTTTCTAAAAATTTTTCCATTTTTGGGTGAAGCCAAACAATTTTTGATTTTTTATTTTTTCTGGCAATGTACTCAGGAATGTTAGCAATTGGTCCTGGACGGAAAAGGGCAATCATCACCATAATATCTTCTATCCTGTTTGGTTTTAATTCTTTAAGCCATTTAGTCATTCCCGAACCTCCAAGTTGAAAAACACCCATCGTTTCACCTCGACCAAGCATCTCAAAAGTTTTTTTATCATCCAGAGGAATTTTTACTAAATCAACCTCCATTCCAAGGTTCTTTTTAATAATCTCCACCGCCGCTCCCAAAATTGAGAGATTTCTTATTCCTAGAATGTCAAATTTCACTAAACCAACATCCTCACAGGCATGCATCTCATACTGGGTTATGACCTTTGTTCCATTAGGCTCTAGCTGGAGAGGAACATAATCAATCATTTGAGTGGGTGAAACAACAATTCCCGCGGCATGGACAGAGGCGTGTCTGGCGTTTCCCTCAATTTCGCAAGCAGAATCAAGTATTTTCTTTGCATCTTTATCGGTCTGGTACAAATTCTTAAGCTCAGGCGAAATCTCTAAGGCATTTTTAATAGTCATGGGGAAGCCCTGAGATCCAAAAGGAATCAATTTGGCAATTTTGTCAGGGAATGAATATGGATAACCTAGTACCCGGCCAACATCCCGAACCGCCGCTCTAGCAAGCATTCGGCCAAAAGTACAAATCTGGGCTGTTTTCTCAACACCATACTTTTTAACAATATAATCTATCACTTCCTCCCTTCGATTATCAGCCACATCAAGGTCAATATCTGGTGGTTTAGGCCGAAAGGGATTTAAAAACCTTTCAAAAGGCAACTGATATTTAATGGGGTCGACTGTTGTAATTCCTAAAACATAGGAGACCAAAGAACCGGCGGCAGATCCACGAGTATTAGTAATTATCCCTTTTTTGGTACACCAATTAACTAAATCTGCCATCATTAAAAAATAGGGAGCATAACCTTTTTTGATAATGACATCTAATTCATATTGAAGCCTATCCTTGACTGATTGGTCAGCTTCGACATATTTATTAGGTAAACGACTCCATGTCAACTCTTGTAGATACTCAGGGGCAGTTTTCCCTTGGGGAATTTCAATTTCCGGAAAATGCCATTTCCCTAACTCAATTTCCAAATCAACTTTCTTGGCAATTTCTAGGGTGTTCTGAAGCGCATCAGGAATATCAGAAAAAAGTCTTCCCATCTCCTCTGAAGTTCTTAAATGTAAAGTTGGGGTATCAATATATCGAAGACGATTGACGTCCGATACAAAACTTACAGTTGAGATACAAATCAAAACATCCTGGGCAAAAGCGTCTTTCTGATCAAGATAGTGAACATCATTCGTCGCCACCAGGGGTATTCCCAACTCTCGGCTTAGTTTAATTATCCCTGCTGTCCATAAGTCCTCTTCTTTTTGGGAAACTTTAACTTTATCTGCTATTTTGGGGTCTTTTATTTCTTTTAAGTATTTTGAATGCTCGTGTCTTTGAATTTCAAGATAATAATTCCCCTCCCCAAAAATTTCCTGATACCACAAAGCTACCTCCTTAGCTTTCTCATACCTTCCTGAAATTAGTAATTCTCCCATTTCACTTTTGGGACAACCAGAAAGACAAATTAATCCATCGGTGTATTGCTTCAGAGTTGCTTTATCTACCCTCGGTTTATAATAAAAACCTTCAAGATGAGCAATTGTCGTTAATTTCATTAAGTTTTTGTACCCAGTTTGGTTTTTTGCCAAAAGGGTTAGATGATGATATTCTCTGTTACCACCTTCCTTTCTTTTGTGGTCTTTCTCAATCACATAGGCCTCCATCCCAATAATTGGTTTAATCCCCGCTGCCTTACATTCTTTGTAAAACTCTATTGCCCCATACATTACCCCATGATCAGTGAGGGCAACTGAATCCATCCCCAGCTCCTTTACCCTTTTTACCAAATCAGGAATTTTTGGTAGACCATCAAGAAGCGAATATTCAGAATGGACATGAAGATGAACAAAATTCGCCATATTAAAACCTGCCCTATTAAATGGTAGTTTTAATTGCCAAGTTTTTCAAGAAGAATTTTTTGAACAATTTTGGGATCGGATTTTCCTTTCGTTTTCCTTTGAACCTGTCCTACCAAAAACCCTAAAGATTGAATTTTTCCTTTCTTATAGTCTTCAACAGCGGCGGGAAATTCTTTCATTACCTCCTTCGCCATATGACTAATTTCCTCCTCACTTACCGTAAAATTGCTTAGTAAATTAATTTTCTCAATTAAAGCTTTTGGGGAAAGATCTTTATATTGTATCCTTTTATTAACCATAATATTGGCAATTAACTGTGGGGCAATGCCATATTTTCTTCCATACTTAACCGCTGCCTGAAAAAGATCAGCTTCATTAAGATCCTGACAAAGAGTGTTTGCGAAGGAAATCGGAATTTGGTATTGTTCAACAAATCTTTCAATTTTTTTATCCGGGGGTTCTAATTTTTCAATTTTTAATTTAAAATTTTCAATATCTTTATCTGTCCATTCTATTGGGGGGATGTCAGGCTCAGGAAAGTAGCGATAATCCGAAGCTTCTTCTTTGGCTCTTTGTAAAACAGTTACCCCCTTTTTTTCATCCCAACCGCGAGTCGTTTTGTTTCCTGCCTTTTTCTCTACCCGAGTTTGCTTAAACTCTTCAAATAGGCGATTCACTTCAAAATCTATAGCTTTTTGGGCAAAACGAAAAGAGTTAATATTTTTAATTTCTACCAGAGGAGTATAAAATTCTTTGTTGCCATCTTCAATCTTTAAATTTACCGTCGGCTCGCATCGCATCTGACCTTTTTCCATTTCCGCATCAGATACACCTAAATACCTTACAATCATTTGGAGTTTTTCCAAAAATTCTTTAGCTTCTGTTGAAGAGCGAATATCTGGTTCAGTAACAATTTCCATAAGAGGAACACCACTTCTATTGAAATCAATTAGGGTACACTTCTTACCATCAACTATCCCATGAATTAATTTCCCAGTATCTTCTTCAAGATGAACCCTTCTTAATCTAATTTTTCTTTTGTTTTTTAGTTCCAGCCAACCAGATATTGCAAAAGGTGAGTCATATTGACTGATCTGGTAACCTTTTGGCAAATCTGGATAAAAATAATTTTTCCGATCAAATTTTGAAAATTTTGGGATTTGACAATTTAGAGCTAATCCCGTTAAAACTGTCCACTCTATCGCTGTTTTGTTAGGAACAGGCAACGCTCCTGGTAGACCCAAACAAACCGGACATGTTTGAGTGTTGGGTTTGTTTCCAAAATGGTCAGCCGAACAGCCACAAAACATCTTGCTTTTTGTTTTTAACTCAATATGAATTTCTAGTCCGATTATTATTTGGGAAATTTTCATAAATTTGGTTTTCTCCTATGCCATTCTGTTGCTTGCTGATAAGAAAGTGCCACCTGCAAAATAAGTTGTTCTGAAAACTTAGGACCAATAATTTGAAGTCCGATTGGCAGATTTTCTGGCGAGAAACCACAGCAGATATTAATCCCTGGAAGTCCAGCAAGACTACTTGATTCAACCAAGATATCCTGAAGTTCGCCAAACATAAAACTATCTTTTGTTGCTCCCACTGGCAAAGCAACTGAAGGGGAAGTAGGCCCAATAATCAAATCTACTTCTTGAAAAGCTTTGTCAAAATCTTGACAAATTAAAGTGCGCACCTTTTGCGCCTTAGCGTAATATTGATCATAATACCCAGCGGAAAGAGTATAAGTTCCTAGCATAATCCTTCTTTTTGCTTCCTGGCCAAATTTTTCCCTCCCTTCTCCAAAACGGATTCCGTCATATCTTGCTAAATTGGAAGAAACTTCTGATCTTTGGATAATAGTATAAACCGCCACCGAGTATTTAGGATCTAAAAGAGAAATTTCTCTAATTTTTCCTCCCATTTTTTCCAACAATTTTACCGCCTGCCAAACATTTTCCAAAACCTCCTTTTGAATCCCAGATGTAAAGTACTCCCGAGGAATACCAATTTTTATTCCCTCAATTGCTGGGATCATTTTTTTTAAATAATTTTCAGTTGATTTTGGCAATGTGGTGGCGTCTTTTTCGTCTTTTCCTGCCAAGATCCCCAATAGTAAAGCGGCATCTTCAACCGTTTTTGTTATTGGACCCGGACAATCTAAAGAAGAACCCATGGCAATTAATCCATATCGGCTGATTCTTCCATAGGTAGGTTTCAAGCCAACTGTTCCACACCATGCCGCCGGTTGTCTGATGGAGCCGGCGGTTTCGCTACCAATTGCCCCAATGCACATATCCGCCGCCACCGCCGCCGCCGATCCGCCCGATGAACCTCCTGGTAAGCAATCAAGATTCCAAGGATTCCGGGTGGTAAAAAAATCAGAAGTCTCGGTAGAAGAACCATGAGCCCAAGCATCCATATTTGTTTTTCCAACTAAAATCGCCCCGGCTGTTTTAAGTTTCTCAACAACTGTAGCATCATAAACAGGAATATAATTTTTTAAAATATTTGACGAAGCAGTAGTTCTCAACCCACACGTGCAAAAATTATCTTTGACGGCAATGGGGATTCCCAAAAGAGGCTTTTTTTCAAAATCTTTTACTTGATCAGCTTTTTCAGCTTGAGCCAAAGCTTCTTTCTCGTTTAAGGTTACAAATGCTTTTATTTTCTTGTCAATTTTTTTGATTCTTTCAAATACCAAACCAACCAATTCTTTGGCGGAAAATTTCCCTTTTTTAAGTCCATCTTTTGCCTGTAAAATTGAAAGTTGGTGTAATTCCATTATGTTTTGTCCAGCACAGCCTCAGTCTTAAACATATTTTTAAATGATTTTTTTGAACTAAAAACTTCAGAAATATCCAAAGACTTTTCCGTTTTATCCTTTCTTCCAATATTTTTTAGTCCGGTCACCTGATAACATGGTTGAACTCCTTCGGTATTTAATTCAGAAAGAATTTCAATATATTTTAAGGTCTCGCTTAATTGCGTTTGAAA